>WOR8_10006463_pt1 | contig 11745 bp, 10 predicted proteins | sample DeeMarSeWOR38_10_FD_19890 | JGI IMG/M metagenome (IMG submission 19890) | reverse complement strand
TTAGATTCTTCATCAGAGGATTGATTCCCAGACTCATCTTCACCTTTTCCCATCTTCAACTTAATATACACCCCTCCTATAGCTGAATGTGAATCGAGTTTTATAATATAACTATAAACATGTATTTATAGTTTTATTTGTAGAATTTGTTATTTTAAACATTTTGGAATAAATTTTGTATTATTTATAATCTTGTAAAAAAACTAAATTTCAATTTAAATATTTCTAATTAATTTTCAAAAACAAAAAATTTTAAAATAACAAACAAATAGTGTTAAGAGATTATTGAATGGTTTTTGGAATTAGGGTAGTAGTTTCTAAGGAGAAAAAAGGGAAATCAAAAAGGGAGCGTAAAAAAACTAGTAAAAATCAAATCCCTGAAAAAATTGACAATATAGTGATAAGTATTGATAGAAATAAACAAATCGCAAAATACAGTAAGGATTGTGAAAATGTTTTGGGTTATTCTAGAAAGGAGGTCATAAATAAACCAATATTTGATTTTTTAATACCTCAAAATTATTCAAAAAAATGGGAAGGTATCATTGATTATTCAGATAAGGAAAAAAATATTCATGATTTTAAATTACCATTAGTTGATAAGAACGGTCAGGAGATTTGGATATCCTGGAGTTATTTTCCAGTTAAAAATGCAAATGGAGTACTTGTTGATATAAATCTTGTTGGGAATCTAGTTTCAACTGGAGATTCAGAAGAAAAAACCATAGTCGAATTTCCTAGAAAGAAAACTGAAGAAAAAATAAAAGCACCTACAAGAAAAGATGATAAAATAATAGAAGAAAAACCAAGAATCCATTTTATTGATAAATCTGTAGAAGAAATTCCAGAGGAAAAAACAGTAGAAAAATCTGTTAAAATGGAAAAATCTGATAATTATTCAGAACTTAAAAAGATGATTAAGAAATTAAAAAAAGAAAATTCTAATTTAGATAAGAAGAATAAAAATCTTGAAAAGGATTTAGATTCCTTAAAAAATCGCGTTGAAACTCTTAAGAAAAAGAAGGAAAAGCAAAAAAAATCTGATAAAAAGGATAAAGAGGATAGTCAATCATTTTCTGAACTTTTTGGAAATAAAAAGAGAAACCAAGAATATGAAAATTTAATGCATGAATTAAATGAACGTGAAAGATATCTAAACGATCTTGAAGAAAATCTTAAGAACGATAGAATTAAAATTAATGAACAAGCAAATGAATTTAAGAAATGGAGAAAAAAGCTTGAATCTTTAGAGCTTGAGATTGAAAATAGAAAAAGCGATATTGTTTCAAAGGAGAAGTTTGTAAAAGACAAAATCGAATCTACAAAGGATTTGAAGGTTGATGATAAACCTGAGGATAAGGTAGTCACTTATCATGATCTTCTTGATAAAATCCCTGATTCTGCAGTTGTTATTCATAGAGGTATTTTAAAACAGGTAAATGACTCTTTTGCAGATTTAATTGGATATAATATTGATGAAATTTTAAATAAAAGCTTGTTTGATTTTATAACTCCTGAAGAACTGACTGATGTAAAAGATTACTATATTAATAGACTTCAGGGTGTGGATATATCTACTTTTGAGACAACCTTACTTACAAAAGAAAATGATAAAGTTTCAGTTGAAATTAACACTAAACCTACAGATTTTAATGGTAAAAAAGCTGAAATTGCAGTAATTAAAACAATAAAGAGTAAAAAAGAAGAAAAATAAAAAATTAAAATAAAAGAAGGATTAGTCCTTCTTCTTAATCTAGTTTTACTATCCTCATTGTAAATACTGAAGGAGCTGTGACATCATATTCTGCCTTTATACCTATCTCTGGTGCTAGTGTTCCTGATACTTCCTTTCTTGGTTCAAGTCCACCTGTATCAAGCACAGCTGATAGATTTACTATTAATAGTGCTCTGTCTCCACTGTTCATACCATGTGTTGTTAGTATAGATCCATCTGGGTCATGTACAGCTATTACACCAAAGTACAGTTGTGAGGTATTTTCAATTAATGTATATGGCGACCCTGATGAAACAGGTGTATGAAATACACTTTTATTGTCCAGATTAACAAGTTGTACGAGTGATTCATTCAATTTTAATATCGATAGGTTATTGTGTAGAACTGATAGTGTACATAAGCTTAGGTCAATATCTTTTGATCCTGCTCTTGGTCTAACTTGAATTGCTAGATATTGAATTAATGATTTCTGAGGATTTGTATACCCTGTTACTTGTTCTATTGCAATTCCAGCAGATACTTCTCTTATAGTTGATGTACCCACTGTTTTTGCTCTTGATTGTAGGGTTTCACTTGTATTTATAAGAACACTTGCAGCAACAGCAGCAATAAGGACCATAGCAATAAATACAATAAGTGTACCAATACCAACCATTGCTTGCTTATCTTCTGCAATTAATTTTTTATCAAAATGTTTTTTATGTTTTTGTGCAGGTTTTATAGCAATGATTGTACTTATCCTAAGACAGCCTAATCCTTGTTCGGAATCTATTAAAATAAAACCATCTTTGTAGTCTACATCTTCTAGTGTACCAATAACGACACTTGCTCGATCATCCCCAGGTTCTTTTGTTACGATTTTGCAGTATTTTCCAACCAGCCTTTCCATATATTTTTTTTCCATTATTCACCACCTTTCTTTCGTTTCCGTGTTAAATCATAACACGTCAATTGTTTTCACGTATACTGTTCTCAAGTGACAATATATAAAGCTAATCCGTTGGAATACCAAAAAGAAAAAAAGGCAGAAGCTAGAAAATTTCAAATTGACATTTTTACAAATTTTATAATCAATAGATGAAAATTAGATAAAAACTTCATAAAATCCTTATAGATAATAATTGTATAATAAGATTTATATATTATTTAATGCGAATTTTATCCTGTAAACAGGGGAAAAATGGGTAAATTATATACAACCGGATTAACAAGCGTGATACTGATAGTCTCTTTATTATTAATAGGTATAACTGTAGCAGATATAATTTCAGGTGATCCCACTGGAACCATATCAGATCAACAACTAGACCAAATGACTGAAGAAACAATAGAAGAGTTGTCGTCTTACATTTTAATCAAAGACCAAATAGGAAAATTTAATGAAACGAATGGGGAATTAAAAATCGAAAAGATTGCATTATGGATAACACCTCTAGTAACTCAAGTAATTGATGTATCCCTGCTCACAATTCAAATATTAGATGGTGAAAATGTTTTATTTTTAAGATACACAAATAACTCAGAAAACCTAGGACATTATTCTTTATTTGAAAATAAGATTTGGAAACACTTAAATGGTACAAATTTCGGGTTCATTTCAATAATTGATATGGATGATTCTCTTGTAAATTACCATACTTTAAATGATTGTTCAGATAATGCATATGTAGTGTTCAGGTTGCCTGAGACTATTTCCTTTAAAAAACATGATAAAATTATTGTTACATTGTTCCCTTCAACAGGTATTACTAGATCAATAGAATTAAAAGCACCCTTACCAATAAAATCAGTTGTATTATTTGATTAATCCTCATCAAGTTCTGTTTGAAAATCTAATTTTTTTGTTTTTAAGTTTTCATCTATTATTTCTACAGTTTTATCAATCTCTTCATTTGTAGAAAGATCTTCAATTAGTGGTTCAGATGGCTCCTGCTGGGTATGTATCACTGCCTGTAACTCAGTTTTTCTTTTTACAAGTTCATTTTCAACCTGAGTAAGAGCAGATTTGTTCTCATTTATTTTTATTTTAATGTCATCAAGCTCATTTAAAAGGATGTTTTTCTCTGTAAATTTCTGCTGGTTTTCCACCATTTGGTTTTTGATTTCATTTATGATTCTATTTCTAAGGTCAATATCTGTTTTCATTGATTCAATGTCATTTTGTCTGTTGTCAAGTTCTGATTTTAATTCCATTATGTTGTCTTTTTTAAGATCTATTTCTTGTTTTATTGTTTCAACATCAAAAGACAGGTGATTGATTTCATCCTGTTGTCTGCTTATTAGGTTATTTCTATATTCAATGTGCTTTTCTTTTTCTTGTAGTTCTTTTTTAAGCTGTTCAATATTTTTATTATTAGTTTTCTGATTTTCCATTAGTTCATTAAAAATTAGATTATTTTCAGTAAATTTATGCTGGTTATCTATCATTTGGTTTTTTATTTCATGTATTATTTTATTTCTAACATCTAAATCGTTTTTCATTATTGCAAGGTCATTTTGCCTGTCTTCGAGATCCTTTTGTAAATTTTGTATTTTTCCTTCTTTGATGTTTAAATTAACAAGGTTTTTTTCAAGTTCATTTTTTATAACATCAGTGTTGGTATGTTTTTCAATTAGATTCATTTGATTATTCATTAATTGTTGTGTTACATCTTGAATAATATTATTTCTTGACTCCATATCTTTGTATAATGATTCAAGCTCATTTTCCTTTTTTTCAAATTCTTTTTGGAGTTCATTTATTCTTTGCTGTTTTTCTATTTGCTCTTGTTTATTCTGCTTTAATTCTTCATATAATTTTACTAATAGGGTATTAACATATTCAGGATTTTTTTTCCTATCAAAGAGCTCTTCTCTTAATTTCATAATATCCTCCTCTTTTGTTTTAAGTAGAGTCTTTGTTTGGTTGAACTCTTCTTCTAAATTATTTGCATAATCAATTTTTTCTATAAGTTGGGTAAGATTATCCTGCAATTGCTTGTGTATATCCTCAATAATTTTTCCTCTAAGTTCAAGTTCTTCTTTTTTATCTTCCAGATCCTTTTGTAATAATTTTAGTTCTTCTTTTGTACTTATATCTGGATAACTTTTTTCAGTTTCCTCTTTATTAAAAATTATGTTATAGGATTCATTCTGATTTTTTCTTAATTTATTAAAAATTGACATCCTTTGATTTTTCTCCCAGCCAACTATAGGTCACGGCTTCCCTCCAAATCAAGTAATGGTTCTCTCTATTCTTTAACATTTCGCATATGACAATTATTTTATTAATTTCTATTTAAAATTAGGGATCTTCTCTTTAAATAAACCTTATTTCATTAATTTATCTGTATCTGGAGGATTTGTAAATAAACTAACAGTTATCACAAGTATTAATGAAATTAAAAATGCAGGGATCATTCCGGGTACAACTAATTCTGATGAAAGTGAGCTGGAAAGCATATTTGCAACTCCCAATTTGTCCCAAATAATAACAGTGACTGTCCCTGAAATCATACCAGCGATTGCTCCCCATTTAGTTGTTTTCTTCCACCAAAGAGATAGAATGATAAGAGGACCAAAGGATGCAGCAAGACCACCCCATGCAAAAGCAACTAAAAAGTATATTACTCCACCCTGAAGGGCAAGTAAAAAGGCAATAATTGAAAGCAATAAAACAGATATTCTGCTATAAAATAGAAGTTTCTTTTGGCTTACATTCTTTTTTATCATTTTATGATAGACATCTTCAACAATTGATGATGAGGCGACAAGGAGTTGAGAATCCGCTGTTGACATAATTGCAGCTGTAATTGCTGCAATAACAATTCCTGCAGCCCACTCAGGTAATAGATGCATTGCAAGAAGAGGCATAACCTTCTCAGGATCAGGCATACCTTTGAAAATTGCTAGACCAATAATCCCAATAAGAACAGCTCCCCATAGACTGATTATAACCCAGGTCATTCCAATAAGTGTACTATTCCAGATTTTTTTCTCATCTTTTATGGCCATATATCTTGTGAGGATGTGTGGTTGACCAGGATAACCAAAAAACCATGACATACTAACAAATGCAAAGAGTAAGAATAATATCCCTCCATAACCAAAACTTGGCGATAATGCATCAGTATTTATATTACCAACCTCTGAAAATATTTTCCCAAGTCCTCCAAGTCTAATAATTCCTATAATCGGTAAAATTATTAGAATTCCAACAATAAGCATTCCTTGAAAAACGTCCGTCCAGGCAACTGCAAAAAATCCTCCTAAAAGAGTATATATAGTAATAATTGTAAATCCTAAAATAAGGGCAGAATGGTAGTTCCATCCAAATGTTTCACTTAGTATCTTTCCACTAGCAACCAACTGTACAGAAACATATGATACCATAAAAATTGTGATAATGCTGGTTGATATTGCTCTAATCATATGAGTTTTATCATTATATCTATCTTCTAGAAAATCTGGGATTGTGATAGACTTTAATTTTGAAGTATATCTGCGAAGACGTTTTGCAATTACACTCCAATTAAAAAGTGTACCAAAAGCAGCCCCAATTGATGTCCAAATTGCACCAACACCATAAACAAAACCTCTACCAGGAAGACCTAAAACAAGCCACCCGCTCATATCAGATGCCTCAGCACTAATTGCAACAGGCCATGTACCAAGTTTTCTTCCTGCAATTAAAAAATCGTCAAGAGTTTTATTAAATTTTGAAGACCAAAAACCAATAATTAAAAGAATTATCAAATAAATAATAAAAGCAAGAATTAAAACACTCATTTAAACCGCTTCTTACTTAAAAACAGATATAGTAAGGTTGCAATAATTATCAAAATTAATGATAATATTAAGAACGTCCCAGGTTCAGAAAGGATATCATCTTGTTCTCCATTATCATTTGATTTTGTTTTTTCTATTGTTTGTGCATCTAATGCATATATGATTCCTTTAGCTCCAATATAGGCTGTACCGTTATTTACAACTGGATTTGATAAAATAGGTGTTGTTATGTAATTTAGCAGGTTATTATCAATAGTCATGTTTGCTGCAAAAAACCATTCACCAAAACCATTAGTTTTATTTACCGCATAAAGACGACCATCATCGCTTCCAAAAAACAAGAAATCACCATAAACAACAGGCATTGAATGAATAGCAGCTTTACTAGAAAATATCCATTTTAAGGTCCCATTATTTTCATTCAAAGCATAAAGATTGTTATCATTACTTCCAATGTAAATGAAATTCTCAGAAATAACAGGTGAAGTATCCGTTCCCCAACCAATCTCATATTTCCAAATAAGATCTCCATTCTTTGCATTCAGTGCATATATGTTATTGTCCCACGATGAAAAATATATCTTTTTGTTTTTAAAGACAGGGGCAGATGTAATCATTCCACTTGTATTAAACTGCCAAGCAACCTTTTGGTCATTTAAAGAAATAGCATAACAATTATTACCTGATGTAATGTAGATATTTTTATCATAACCAGATGAAATATATATCTCATCTGAAAAATCAATTGTCCATTCTTGCTTTCTATTATCAAGAGAATATGAAAATACTTTTCCTTCATTATCTCCAAAAATTATCATATCATTTGCCACAATTGGGCTTGATACTATTTCATTGTCTGAAGGTATTCGTTTTATTGAACCAAATTTATCGACAATTGCGATACCTTCAGAGTAACTAATTAAGATTAAATCATTATAAACAAAAGGTATTGAAGGGTTTTCTCCAATAGATTTTTTCCATAAAAGATTTCCATTATTTTTGTTGAATGCATATAACATAGCATTTGATCCAGCGATATATAAGGTATCGTCTATGACTGCACCAGATGATTTAAACTCATTCTTATAAAACTCTGTGTCAAAATCCCAAATTACTTCTGTTTCTTTACCTATAAAGTTATCATGAGATGTAAAAGTAACGTCATCTTTAGAGGGTAAACCAAATACTCTAACCCATCCATTTGGATACATACTTTCAGATTTATGTGATGTTGTATCAACATTTGTATAATTAAGAGCCTTTCCAGGATTTCCAAAAAATGCCCATAAACCATTTTGTTCTAGTAACTTCGAATCGGTAAGTTTTATGTCAGTAATTGAGGACATAATTACAGGATCAGACATAAATTCTTTAACAATATCAGTATCAATCTCTCCATAGTATTTATTTCCGAGCTCTTCAAATTTTACATCTCTTCTAGTTGGAATATAACGAATGGATGAATATCCAAATTGGTTATTTTTTGTTAATACCCACAATAAAGAATTAAAAAGAAAAGATTTACTTATTTTGAATTTCTCAGATCTTACTTTGAAATCCATTAGAGTATTTGCGCTCCAATGAAAACCATTTTTAGTCCTAAATATTGCATGTGCATTATAGCCTAGTTCAAAACGAGCAATCTCACCAGTTTTTGTATCACCAATAAGCCATACAGCATTCATTGATCCGTCATTTCTATATCTAAGATAGTAGACAACGTCATCAATGCTATTACCATACTGCATAGCCATTCTAGCTCTTACAGAAAGTGGTAGACCAATATTATCAAACAAACCCTGTGGAACGGTTGTCTCAAGAAGTACTATTCCATTATCATTCTGATAATAATCTTCATCACTCCAAATGATTCCTGGTGATGAGGACATGATAACCCTGTTTCCAGTTGATGGTTGAACATCCAGTAAAATATTCCAACGAAGCGATATGTAATAATTCCACCACCAATTTGAACCTCCACAAATTGTTGATTGTGAAAAAACCATTTGCCCATCTGTTGTTGCATCACCAACTGCAATAAAACCATTACAATGATGAGGTGGTTCATCGCTAAAAAATCCTTCAACAAAATCTTTCAAACCTATCGATTCAGAAGCTGGTTCGACTTTTTGTAACTGATGAAGCAATTGTCTTATTGGACGAATTCCCATTCTCAACGAGGTGAGTTTTGACATAAATTCATACATCTCATTCATAGCTAGTATATCCTTATAATCGATTTTTCTACCAAGAAGTTTTAATCCTCTAGCATTAACACCATCTGCAATTCCTCTAATTTCTTGTTGGTATTCCATTGGAAACTTATCCCAGTAAAGCCTATCACATTGATTTCTACAAAAATTCCACCATCTATCTGCAATTTTATGATATCTTAGTTCTGATACTCTTTTACTAATTCTTTTTATTGTTCTATGAAAATGTATTGTATGACTCCATCGATTTAACATGTCAACGATTTCATTTGCCAGTAGATAACCATGCTGATATCCTCGTTCATAAGGCTCACCTTCAATGTGAAGATAAATCCAACCTTGAATATTATATCTAAAACCTTTTTCGAATTGTTCTGCATTGGTAAATTCAGTTTCTTTTGCTTCAGCAATATTATTAATTAAAAAATTATTTGAAATTAAGAATAGGACTGCAATAATGCAAAATATACTTTTTTGTAGCCTCCGTCCCATATTACAAATAATATAGATACTTTATATAAATATTTATCTTTTTAATTTATAAAAATTAATTTTTACAAAAAAATTAATTTAATTAATTCTTAAAATGAAAAATATATCTTGTGGGAATCCTTTTTTTCTTACCCGTCCAATAGCTACATTTGTTACATCTGAATTCTATTGTTACCTCTCCTCCCCATATTGTGAGATTTTTTACTCTTTTCAATGTACTACTGCATACCGGACATTTTGTCATAAGTTTTTTTGGATCACCTTCTCGTGATTGAATTTCAAGTTTTACAAAATCGCTATTGATTGCAATGTTACGAAGTCTTGAAGCACTTACATTATAATTTTTCTTTTTTGTTGAAAGTTTTTTTGTGACTAATTTTTTTAGTTTACTTTGTGAATGTACTGTTCGAAATTCTTTTAAAACCTTTTCCAGACCATTTAAAACTTGTTCATCGGATGGTATATGATAACGCATTGCAAAGAAGAATCAAATATGGGTTACTTAAACTCTTTTAGCGTGGGATTGTATTTAAAAGATCAGTTCTGCTAACTATTCCTACAAGTTTATCATGCTCAATAATTGGTAAAGCACCGATGTTATTTTTTATCATAAGTTTAGCTGCTTCAGCTGCAGTTATATTTGGTTCAGTCCAAAATGCTGGAGATTTCATAACACTTTTGATAAGAAGCTCATCAAGTTGGTGTTTTTGTCTTCCTAAAGGATATTTTTTTATGTCAGCAAGTGCAAAAATAATTTCATTATCAGATATAATCCCTACAAGTTTACCATTATCAACTACTGGAATTCTAGCAATATTTTCATCTATCATTATTCTTCTAGCATGAATTACTCTATCATCCGGTGACACAATTTGAATTTTCTTGTTCATAATATCTTTAACAAGTTTGTCGCTTTTAACAAGTGGTAATAAATTAGCTTTTGTTATAATTCCCACTAGATTTCCATTATCAACAATACAAAGCATGGTCGGTCCGGGATCACCTACTTTCTTTAAAATTGTTTTAACATCTGTATCTGATGTAAATATCTCAATATCTTTTTCTGTTACAGATGATGCATGCATTCTGGAAGGAGGAATTCCCTTTTTTCTAATTGAACCAAGTTTGTATGCAATAGTATTATCTGTTACAATACCAATTAGTTTTTTATCTTCAACAACAGGAATTTTTGTAATTTCATGTTTTTTCATAAGATTAAGAACATATTTTAAATCTACATCTTTATCAATGGAAATAATATCTTTTGTCATAACCTCTTTTACTTTCATTTTTAACCATCCCTTAACGAAATTAAAATATCTTGCTAGAATAGATATTATTCTTCATATTTCAAAGCATCTATACAATCTTCGCATAGAAGACGACCTTCAATATTTTTTAGATTTGCAGACAAGGTTCCGCAATCTTCACATTTGCCTGAAAATATTTGCTTTTTTAAGTGAGATTCATCACTTATTGTTATATCATACCATTCTCTAGATATCTCATGAAGAACTGGGGAAATAATTGAGATATCTTTTTGTGTAATAATTCCTATTAATTCGTCTTTTTCTATCACTGGTAATCTTCTTACATTACATTTACCCATAGTTTTCATGGCTTCTTCAAGTGTGATATAAGGATCAACAACGATAATTGGTGTGCTCATGACATCTTTTACCTTTACATCATTTGCGCTTTTCCCTTCAGCTACTACCTTTTTTAGGATATCACTTTCTGTTAAAATTCCAATTGGTTGTTTTTTTTCAACAACAATAACATTACCAATCTTTCTTTTTTTCATTAGTTTGGCTGCCTCTAGGACAGATACATTTGGCTGAACAATTGCCAGGTTTGTTTTCATTGCTTCCTTTACAATTACTTCCCTACCCATTATTTTCTGCCAAGCCCAAACATTAAAACCTTTCGCTGTATTTTACCTTTTTTGTATGAGCGCAAGCCAATATGAACGTGAATTGAAAAATATACTTGAAGGAGAATCAAAAACTCTTAGTAAAATTACAAAAACATGTAATGTTTTGGAAAAAATGAATTATTCAAAGATTACAGATAAACCATTTGCAGTCATTAGAGCTGCTGGATCCTTTGGTGTTGACCTTGTGGCAACTCGTGGAGATATTTCTTTTCTAACTGAAGTGAAAAGTAGTATCGAAGATACGATTCATTTTAGTAGCATAGGTGGTAAATTACAAGAACAAGCATTAACTATGAAAAAAATGTGTGAGAAAACAAAAACTTTACCTATTTATGCATTTAGATCAAAGGGAAAACGTGGAGATTCTTGGAGAATTTTTACATTGAACCTTGATAATTTAGAGGGTAGACCAAGTGTTTTACACAAAAGGTTACCAAAGCTTAAGAAAAGTAATAAAGGTTATTTTATTATGAGATGGGATGAAGGGATGCCTCTTTCTGATTTTATATCATATTTATGTAAATGATACGAAACATATTTAGAACTGTTTTATATTATCGCCTTGCTGATTGATATGAAAAAGATGCTTGTTGCCTATGATG
>WOR8_10005992_pt1 | contig 11745 bp, 7 predicted proteins | sample DeeMarSeWOR38_10_FD_19890 | JGI IMG/M metagenome (IMG submission 19890) | reverse complement strand
ACTCCGACCGATAAACTTATGCTGGCTTCCTCAGATGAAGTTCCACTGATTGTCCTGTTTGCGGCGGGAGGGACCAACATCCCTCACCGTCATGAGGGCGAGGAGGAGATCTATTTTGTTCTTCAGGGTGAGGGAGAAATGGTAGCCGGCGGGACCCCTGAGAATGAGGTTCGCTATAAGGCTAAAAAGGGAGATGCCTTCTTCTTTTCCCGGAATTTACTGATCGGATTCTATAGTGGGATGCATGAGGGAGAAGAGCATGCCCGGATACTGGCAGTAAGATCAAAATATCCTTTGCAGAGGTAAGTATTATTTACCTGGACAAACAAATGAAATAGAAAGGTTATTGTAGTAATAACTGATTGGAAATTGAACAAAAAACCCGAACCGTAGTCTGGGGCTTAATTTTGTAAATCTTCAGGACGTATATGACACATAATCTTATCCTATCTGTACACTGTATAAAATTTACATAGTGTAGGGAAAAGATAGAATATTGCGTCACATGCGTCCAACGTAGAAGTGACAGAAGCTGTCTTAAAACGCATAGTGCTCTGATAATCAACTAGTTAAGTCAAAATAGCGCATATGGAAATGTCTGATAATCAGCAATTTACACTGTCTTGAATTGAATTATCAACCTCTCCGTCATTTTTAAGAAGTTCCTGGAAATATTTTTCTGATTCAGATATATTTCCCATCGAGTAATACGTCTTTTCCAAATTCGAAAGCAATATGGGAAGTTTACGATCTTGAACATGGTCCAAGGCTTCAATGGCCTTTTCAAATTGCTGCAAATCATAGTAAGCCATTCCAAGTACGATCCAAGGGTAATCCCAGTTGGGATTTAACTCCAAAGCTTTTTTCAACGGTTTAATGGCTTCCCCTGGCCTTCCTACAAACAGATATTGGGAACCCAACATCCGCCAATTTGAAGGATTGACCGGGTCAACTTCAATCCTTTGTTTTTGGGCATTAATGGCATCCTCCCACCTGCCAAAAGACTGATAGAAAGGAGCACGGGCACCTGTAAATTCAGGACTGAGTTCTTCTGCCAGTATAAGCTCTTTCTCCGCATTCTCCCAATCCCAGTAAAATGCCCACAGGATACCGCCAAGTACATGATGAGCCGTTGCATTACTGTGATCAAGTGCAATCGCTTTTTCGGCAGCTTGCCTGGCACTTTCCGCCCTATCCCTGCGAACAACATGATTCCCTCCCCATGTAGTATAAGCATCCGCTAATCCAGCCCATAAACGTGCATCAGAAGAATCAAGCTCTATGGCATGCTCCATCAGTAAAATACGTTTTTCATACGATCCCGGCTGACGTTTAATATAGTTGGCCTCAAGTAGCAAATTATACGCTTCCATATTCTTTGTCACAGGCGTACTTTCTACCAATCCTGGTATCGATATTTTTAACTGGTCCACAACCTTGACAGCTATTTCATCCTGGATGGCAAAGATCTCCACAAGTTCCCTGTCATATATATCACTCCAAAGATGGGAGCCATCTGCTGCGTTGATCAACTGTGCTGTAACCCGTATCTTGTCCCCTGATTTCCTTACACTTCCTTCCATAAGATAGGATACACCCAGCTCTCGACCAATTTCACGGAGATCTTCATTCTTCCCTTTGAACGAAAAGGAAGAGGTCCGGCCAATCACTTTTAGTTCCGGGATCTTCGAGAGTAGGTTGAGCAACTCTTCACTCAATCCATCGCTGAAATACTCCTGGTCAGGATCATCACTCATGTTTACAAAGGGCAGTACAGCTATGGATTTATCAATATTTTCGGATTCAGATAGTATGCCGGATTTATCACCTGGTTCATTAAAATATCTGGATTGTGAGTACATGAATACTATTATCAAAGCCATTACAGCAATGATGATGGTGTTTGTAAGTGGTTTCCTCTGATTACCTTTATATGGATTCTGCCAAGACTTTAGAGATGAGGTTTTAATGAATCCGTCAGGACTTCGTTCGTAGTTCCAGGCAAGATACATTGCTATGGGAAAGCCAGCAATGAGAAAAGCGTACAACACTGTTGATAGCCACATTGGTAGATCAATCAATGATTTAGCATAGGGTAGTAACAGAATAAGAAGAAGTGAGAGAACAATATATGTTGCTCCTGAACGAAAAACTCCACGGCGCTTTAGTTCAGCAAAAAATCTGCCTGATAGGTTTTTGTCCTCCTTTAGGTCAGGAATTGGTAGACCTACACCCTGAAGAGCATAGGTTCTAACACCATAGTCTACATTCTTCAATGTAATCTCACCAAGGTATTTCGCTTGTATGTCTGTTTGACCCCGAATAGCTTTTTCTATGGATTCGGATATGTAAATGCCACCGGGATCAGCAATGGACTCCAATCGTGAAGCCACGTTAACACCGTCTCCATACACGTCCTCTTCTTCGACAGTTATATCTCCCAGGTGGATGCCGATGCGAAGTTTTGCATCGAGCTCAGCACGGGCTGATTTCTGGATCTCGATAGAACAATTCACTGAATCAATGGCACTGCTAAACTGCGCTAATACCCCATCACCCATCTCTTTGAGCCATCTGCCATTATGTTTTTCTACAAGGGATTTCTGGATTCTCTTACTTATACGAACTAATTTAAGTGCTTTTGCAGAATCTTTACCCATCAGTGCCGTATATCCGACGATGTCGGTAAACATTATAGCGGCTAATTGACGTTTTTGACCAGACATAGTTATCCAAGTTAAGGAAATATAGAGATTAAAGGCAAATCTCCCCAATCAAAAATATAATATCCTTGCTAAGCTGTAAGAGAAAGCGCCTGATGCATTCTTTTTGACAGTGCAATAGGATTAACCTTTTAAAGTATTCCTACGATCTCAGGCTTAAAAAACATATAATACCCCCCTGTAGGCGCTAAGGTCTGAGGCTGTGTGGAAACAAGACTCTATTCATGTTAAAACCAAATATTATTCTGAGCATCGAAAATTCCCCTCCTCGGAGGGGTGCCCGCCTGCCATAGTACCTAGTACGGCGGACAGGTAGGGGTGGGTAAAAAAAGCCTTTTTCTTAGTATAAGTGCATTTAATTTATTCTTGCAAAATTTTATTTGGTTATCATATTGTGAACTTTACTTCTTACACAGCCTCTCTCCTTAGTGCCATTAATAAAGTTCAGTTTCTTTTGAAGTTGCACTTGTGATTCCGAAATATTGATTTATTGATCTTAGATCCTTATCTTCAGTACAATTTATTTTTTCCAGCTTTGTCAGAAAAATATGCCAAAGGCATGGCCAAGCCATAAAACTGTTGAAGGTGGTCTGTATTTTGTTACCTTCAGTGTGGTGGGATGGATGGATCTATTCATCCGGAGGGCATATCAGGATTTTTTAGTTGAGAACATCAGGTCCTGCCAGGAAAATAAGGGCCTGGATTTATTTTGTTATTGTATCATGCCCAGTCATGTACATTGGATTGCATCCAGAAAACAGGGCAGGTTGAGTGATCTTTTAAGAGATTTTAAATCCTATGCGGCCAAAGAATTGCTAAAGATGATCTGGAATAATCCGGTGGAAAGCAGGAAAGAGTGGCTTTTAAGTCTGTTCAGAAATTTTGCCGATAAAAGCGTCCAAAAGCAGAAATACCAGATCTGGAAACACGGTAATCATCCTTTCTGGCTGGAGTCATCCTGGATGATTGACCAGAAAATCAACTACATCCATCATAATCCGGTAGAAACAGGATTTGTCAATGAACCGCATGAATGGAGGCTGAGCAGTGCAAATCCTGGCAGTCCGATCGAAGTATTAGATATGTAAAGTTAAATTGATATTCAACCCTAAAGTATATTTTCAGGCACTAAGGAGACCTTAGCACCTACAGGGATAAAATTTATAATACTCATTGATCTTCCATTTGGAATAAATTAACGCCGATTATTCATAAATTACTTTCAAAATAGAATGCCAAAAGTATATAACTCATTAATTCTCAAATGAATACGTGACTGGGTTAACCCTCGTCCCGATATAAGTTTTCAAAAAATTGAAAACTTTTTGATCGGGACGGCCCTACGGGCGAAAAATTTGTGAATTTTTCGGGTTAACTTCAAAGAAACTGTATGCCTTGAAATAAAGTGGCATTTTATATATTGAGGAGTAATTACTCAGGGTAAACAACTATTTGTTCTCTTTCAACATCCATTTCACTTTGTTCAGTGTTGTTTAGAGTGGGATGTTTTTTATGGGATTGAGGAACATTTTTTATATAAGATAAATGGATACAAAAAATCATGATAATGTATTAAGCGGCAGGTTAGTTTCGCTGGATGCGCTAAGAGGGTTCGATATGTTCTGGATAATTGGTGGAGAATGGATTTTTAAAGCCCTGGCAGATATATCGGACACGCCGACAACCCGATTTATCGAAGTACAACTCAACCATGTAACGTGGGAAGGATTCCACTTTTACGATTTAATTTATCCATTATTCTTATTCATAATCGGCGTGACACTGCCATTCGCTTTAACCCGGCGAAAACAAATGGGGCAAAGCCGATATAGACTATATCTGAAGGTCTTCAAACGGTCAGTATTGTTGATTTTGTTAGGATCAATTCCATACGGGCTTTTACATTTCACGGACTGGCCGTTTTTAGGTGGTGTACTGGCACACATAGGACTTTGTTACTTTTTTGCGACTCCAATTATTATTCATACCGAATGGCGGGCACGAGCGGTTATGATAGTAGGATTTCTGCTTTTATATTGGATGGCTTCCGCTTTGATCCCGGTCCCGGGGTACGGTGCCGGCGTGTTTACAGAAGAGGGGAGCCTTGCTTCGTTTATTGATAGCCATTTCATTTCAGGAAGGCTTTGGAATGAAGGCCCTACTTCAATCCTTTCCGGTATTTGCATCATCCTTTGGGGGTCGTTGGCGGGTAACTGGCTTCGGTCCAACCAGCCAGCTGAACGTAAGGCGGCCATGCTGGCTCTTTCAGGTGTCATCTGTATCCTGTTGGGTTATATTTGGGGACTGTCATTCCCGATTATCAAAAGAATAGTCTGGTCAAGTTCATACGTCACCTTAGCCTGCGGTTGGAGTCTGGTGTTGCTGGCCGTATTCTATTGGGTAATTGATGTAAAGGGTTACAGGAAATGGGCGTTCTTCTTTGTGGTGATCGGGACCAATGCCATAACGATCTATTTTCTTCAGGGCGTTGTAAATTTCCACGGGATTGCGGAACTGTTTTTCAAAGGTATCAGTGATCATTCCGGAACGCTTCAACCGCTCATTTTACCTCTGGGCGTTATTGCAGTGAAGTGGCTTTTTCTGTTGTTCCTTTATCGACACAGGTTATTCTTCAAGGTATGAAATATTAGATTATTCAAATGAGTACAATAGATAGAAGAAACTTTTTAAAGAATACCGCTGCTGTTTCATCCATGGCATGTATTGCACCTTCATTTGCATTTTTATCGGATGACCATGTCGACCAGATAGAAATATGGCGAAAAATGATGAAAGACCCCGTTTTTGATATGCTTACGGGGAAGCCAGATATTAATCAGATTATGGGATTCTTTCCCCGGCAGAAAGGGGATCCCGCGTTTGATCCAAAGCTTATACAAGAGAACATTCAAATGCTGAAACCCACTCCTGAAGTTTATACCGGATATCCATTTCTTGATTTATCAATAAAAACAGGGCTTGCACATATCGATGCCACCTTTAAAGATAACCATCCCAAATATGGTGTGGGCGTATATGATCGTCCTGAACATGAAGGCTTCCCACCAACCATTATTGCTACGGTTGATGCACTTTCAGCATGGGGGATGAATAAACGTGGTGCTCAACTTTTCGCTTATTGGTTGACTAATTTTGTAAAAGATGATGGGACCATCAATTATTATGGACCTTCCATAAGTGAATACGGACAATTGCTGCATACGGCAAAAATCATGGAAGAAAGGGCTGGCCCTGGCGGTTGGTGGGAAGAGGGATTTCCCGGACTCGACCGGATTAATGAATACTTGTTGCAACTGCATTCTTCCGCATTAAAAGACGATGGGTTGATCACAGGTGTTCCTGAGGCTGATACCCGTGACCAGGTGGCGAAATATTTTCATAATAATGCATGGGTAGTAAAAGGTTGTATGCAATGGGCTGATTTATGTGAAAAAACCAGGACAAGACCCTCCACATCGATAGAGGTGATCAGGAATTCAGCCCGAAAGCTGAGAGGAGATACACTTTCGGCAATTCGCAGGACCTGGCCTGTTGATCTTAATGACTGGTGGTTGCCTGCAAGATTAGGGGAAATTGCTCGTCCGGAATGTTTAACTGATGGATTGGAAGCCAGCTATACCAATTATCGATATTGGCCTGAGCTGTTATCAAGCGATATTCTGCCGGCTGACCTGGCAAACCGTGTTGTCAACGCCCGTTTAAACGGGGGAGGTCAGTTTTGCGGTATGACACGTTTTCTGGATTGGTTGGATGACTGGCCATTGACCGACTACCTTTATGCTTTATGGTCTCTGGGAAGAGAAGATGATTTTCTGCTGAGCCTGTACGGGCATGTTGCATATCATCAGTGCGAAGATCATCTTACGGCATTTGAACAGATAAGTTTTCCTGGTGATCCCTATGGAAGCAAGAGAGCCGATTATTGCCTTCCCTGTCAATTGGTGGCAGCAAGAGCAGGTCGATTAATAAACAAATCCTGACTTGCTCGTCTAATCGAAGAAATTCTTATCCTCTTCATCGAGGTATTGCCGGGCTGCTTTCACATCAAATTCAACCCCCAGACCCGGCTTGTCCCAAACTTCAATAAGGCCTCCTTTTACAATCGGATCGGGTAACCCTTGAATGATATCATACCACCACTCTGGCCTTGCCACAGGGTACTCAAAAGCGATGAAATTCTCCGGCATTGCAGCGCCAACCTGAACATGAGCTGCCAGGCCGATCAGGCCGTCGAAAACGCCATGTGGTGCCATCTGGATTCCATGCAGGTCCGCATATTCAGCTACCCATTTTAGTTCGGCGATGCCTCCGATATCTTCCGGGTCGGGGCCAATGATCCTCACTGCATGATGTTCGATCAACTCACGGAAATTCTGCCTCAGGTATATTTGTTCTCCCGTATGAATCGGTGTCGTTGTGCTTTGGGTTAGCTCGCGATAGTCCTCAGCCATTACATAGGGTGTATAATCGCCAGTCAGCATATCTTCACACCACATTACGTTATAGGGTTCTAACTTGTTTGCCAGACGAATTGCATCAGATAACATATACCCCGGTCCGCAATCTAGCGCCAGGCCAATGCTATCGCCCAGCCCTTCTTTCATAGCCGCTACACATTCTATCATGTGATTTAATCCATATTCCGTAATGGGTCCACGCCGGCCAACATCTTTTGGACTTTGTGACGGATTGGTATTTCCATAATAGAAATTAGGAATACTGTTATGCATACCTCCATGAAAGCCAATGGCAGTCTTTACGATGGTGAAACCCTGCTCCAAAGCCTTCACTTTTAACGCCCAGTCTTTAAAATCTTCCGGTTCTGTTCCTGCTCTTTGTACCCGCACACCTCCATTGTAACAGCGGACCTTGTCGCGGATCTTGCCGCCCAGCAGTTTATATACAGGCAGGTTAGCTGCCTTGCCTGCAATATCCCAGAGTGCTATCTCAATGGCGCTTACCGCACTTCCCCATGGCTTGAAACTTCCCATCCTGCGGATCTTCATCATTACCCGTTCAACATTGGTCGGGTCCTCGCCTATAAGGTAGTCTTTGTAAAAAAGCACATAAGGTTTCAGATAAGGTTTTGTTGATTCCGCTTGTCCATAGCCACTGATTCCTGCATCCGTGGTAATACGAACCACCGGACTGTTCCCCATTACAGCACATTTCAAATCCGTAATCTTAATATGGCTATTTGCTATGCTTTTTGACATGGGGGAGGCTGCCAGGCCAGTCGAGGCAATAATTCCGGCAGAAGCCGCTAACGACCGTTTCAGAAAAGTACGACGTCTTAGAGAATTCCCATTTCGATTTTCATCTATTTGGTCTTTCGTGCATGAGGAAGAAATGAATTTTTCTTTTTTATCTTTCATCCGTTTATAATTTATTTTTTCAAAGGTCGGATGCCCGCCTGAACGAATCCATTCGGGCTGGGAACCCACATGTTTCGACTACTATATTCCTAAAAATATAACGCTAAAATTTTAATCATCCGCCTTTGTTTTAAATTTTCATTAACATGTGGGTTTCATGGGATTAAAAATATAATTTTTAATATGTCGGTTATTCATTCTTCAATCTAAGAATTTTTTATCATTTTCACCCTGCATACGCCTGTTGCTTTTAATGTTTCTCCAAGATTCGACCCCTTATCAACTGGATACAACTTCAATTACAATTTTGTAAAAGTCGAGGTATGAATTTCTATTTGAGATTTAAGTTCTCAAAATTATCAAAGAATTGCTCCGGGGACTTTATCTGTGTCATTGAGTTTAGATCAAGTTTTATTCTATCCTCAAAAATTATTACCAATTTCTGTTAAGTATTTTTGCAAACGACAACAAACATTTACCATACTGCAGCACAAGACACAACAAAGGCAGACCACTAAGCCTGGCTTTTTACAAATAATTAATGTAATTGTTCGTTATTTTTTTTGAATTAACTAATTAACATAACACTTGATATTATTTGAACAAGAAAAAATATTTAATAATGAAAACATTATATTTAATTCTTAGTCTGGCTTTATTTGCCGGATTCTTTTTCTTTGCCAGCTGTGGAGACGATGAAAATGGTAATGATATAGTGTTAACAGCTCAACAGGAGCAAGCAAAAATCTTAAATGGAACATGGACGATTCAGGCTGCTACAGTGCCCCAGGGTGTTAATCCTGCAATTTTAGATGGTGGAACCATGACTTTTACTATAGACCATAATTACAATCCAACCACTTTCAGCTCTACAGGAGTACCTGATTTCTTCAGTACGAGTGATTCTTCTACTTGGGCATTTAATGGTAGTACTATTGATCAGATAAATCTCTTTAATGTTTTTCCAATTACATCATTTACCATTGATAACCTTACCGGTGACTCATTAAGTATTTCATTCACTTACCATTAATAACCATACCAGTAACTCATAAAATATTTCATTTTTGTATCCTGCAGGAGTTGCTGATTTAATTGGCGCCTATACTGCTAAAACCAAACCAGTTGACCACCCCTCTCCGGTTTTTGAATCAAAATGTACCGATTTTGTCTGACCACCCCACTCCGGTATTTATCTATTTTTAAGTATCTGAAATACAGTGAATTCCATCACATCCTTTAAAAATATATCTCAGAATTCGCTTGGTGGTCAGCGATTCCGGTTTTGGATGGCCAGTGAGAATGGATTTTGCACTTAGGTCCTGCAGGGGGTGGATTATTTTCCAATTATGTTCGCTAAAAAATTGGGGTTTTTCAATTCAAATATGTTATGAATTACTACTTTTATATAGATTAACGCAGGTATCTAATATGCATTCTCCTAAATCAATTTTTGTTAATTTCTCAGGAGTATGGATAGTAATTTTACTATCTCTCCTAAATATATATGGTTGTAAAACTGATACCCGAGAATCGGGAGACAGTTTTATGGAATTCCCGGATACTTCTGAATTCCAGGATCCTTTATACCCGGCTCCAGACTGGCTCAGAGATGCGGTAATCGTAGAAATCCCGATCAGGGCATTCAATCACCCTGATTATAAAAATCCGCAGAACTGGGAAAATAAATGTGGTAACGCTTCCTATCTCAGTATTATGGAAAAACTGGATTTCCTGAAAGAAATGGGTGTCAATGTCCTATGCCTGTATACAATATATTATCATACACCCGGCACCAACCTTTATGCCCTTCGTCACCATGAAGCGGATCCAACCCTGGGTAGCATTGACGATATTAAAATGCTTATTGAAATAGCGCATAGGAAAGGTTTTAAAGTGATCAGTAACACGAATCACTACGGAGTTGCCCAATCCTCACCAATGATCGAGGAGCATCCGGACTGGTTTATTGACAAAGAATTTGATCTTTTTGGTCAGCGGGTATTTGATCTGAATAATCCGGAGGTTATTCAATATATCATCAATACACACGTATGGTGGTGTACGGAGATCGGATTGGATGGCTGGAGGATTGATGTGGCCGGCAGAACCTACCGGAAATACATCTGGGATCCGATCCTTGAAAAATGTGCCTCGGAAGGCAAACGAATTTTACTTGCGACAGAAAATACCCATCTGGAAAGTCATATCCGGGGGGCAGGCTGGCGTACTTTCCAGGTTTCACTTGATATGGTGGATCCCATGGCAAACTGGGAACCTGGGGAAAGCCGCTATGTTCTGAAAGATTATAAAAATTCTACGGCTGGGGATCCTTATGGTCTGAAAGATATCAGTTCACATAATTCCATGGTTCCCTGTCCGTACAATTATAACCAGGATACCTGCTCCAGGGAAGGTGCTTACCAGATCCAAGGAAGCAGATTTCTGTTCGGCCATAATCTCCTGTTTGCTCCTTTCGTTCCATGGATGATGGTGGGGGATTTGTTCAATGCAACGCATTTAGGTGTTCCTTGTGTGCTGCCCCATAGATTGAAGGGTAAATTACTTCATTCCTACATTGATTGGGATGATTTGGAAGAACAGGAGGATGTAATAAATGATTTTAAAAAGATCAGCTTTATTCGACAGGAGCACACTGATATATTTCATAATAACCGGTATGAAACGCATCTTCTTAATATTCCATATTCTTCAGATCCAATGATCCCGGTAAAACCATATGCCCGTTTTATTCCCGGGGAAAAGGCTGCAATAATTGCAGGCAACAATGATACTGAAAAGGATATCACATTCAGATTGAAGATACCATTGGAAGACCTGGGATTTGGGACTCACACAGCATTGAAATTTACAGATTTATGGTCCGGTATGGAAAAAACCGTCAATGCTGAAGAAGTAAAGGATGTAGAAATTATTGTTCCGAGGGATAAATCAGCGGGGGGTGGAGTGAGGGTTTTGCTTCTGACTAAAGAATAAGCGCATTCCAGCTACTCTCATCCACCGAAGTTTTCGCCAACGACCGGAGCCTTGCTCCTGCGTCGGGAGTTCTATTCCGCTCGCCTCACCAAACTCGTCCTATCACTCATAGGGCATATGGGATGGAGGTGGTAGAACGAGTTATTATGTATGGTTCGAACTGACTGAACCAAATGTAAGTCTTCAAACCAAAGTGGAATAATTTAAGCTAAAGTTAAGTCATACTTTTGAACTATTCAAAAGATGTAATTTTCTTCTTTTTTGTATTGTTTTTTGTTTCAATAAATTTCTATTCTTGAGTATCTGTTTATCCCTTCCAAAGTACACATCTGCTGGTGTTACGTTTTGCAAAGATTCATGATACCGTTTATTGTTATAATAATCCACAAACTCTTTTAATCGGTATTTTAATTCTTCTGGACTGTAATAATGTTCTAGTTTAATAACGTTTTTCAAGGAACGATGATACCTTTATATCTTACCCTGAGTTTGAGGGTGATTAGGAGCACCTCGCACATGATGCATTCCTACACTGTCCAGGTAAATTTCCAGGTTGTTTGAAATATAACAGGATCCATTGTCAGACAACAGTCTTGGCGGATTGTTGATATTCATTCCTGAACTCATTA
>WOR8_10005946_pt1 | contig 11745 bp, 6 predicted proteins | sample DeeMarSeWOR38_10_FD_19890 | JGI IMG/M metagenome (IMG submission 19890) | reverse complement strand
TCGATGAGGCGGAGACCATCATCCGCGGGCGATCCGGCGTAGCTGGCATTTGTTTTGGACTGTATGCCGATTACGGGGCAGCCCAGCGCATGTATGTGTTGCGTGGGTATGTGCCCGATGGCCAGGGTATCGTTTACAAAGATAGCTACGTGAGGCCCGGGCAGACGGTGATCGTCGACGACGACTTGGTCTTGTGCTTGACGAAGAGGCTTGGATAGATGAAGGACTCACCTCAGCCTCCATAACCACGACGGTGGACTTCCTTTACATGGAGGGTTAAGCACAAAAGGGCCTGCATCTTTTGCAGGCCCCATTGTTATATTGTTGAATAAACAATACTGGACGCAATGTAGGAACTCTCAGCAAGAGTTTCCGCTCATGATGTTAGCTGTCAAAGTAGAATTTTCAGGGACAGGGCATTAAGCTCAGCTTGGAGTATTCAAAAGAGACATCGAGGGTTGATTATTTCGACATTCGGATTCGACCAAAAAAATGAATGCCTGTGGGATGGGCTGAAGCAAACCTTTGGAGGTCTAAGTTATTCCTAAAACTTATGCTATCTGAAAGCGGGGTCTTCAATCGGGGGGCAGGTACTGCTGCACCGTCGTCAATATATGGGTCAGTTCAAAAGGTTTAGTTATGAAAGCGTCGGCACCGGCGTCTTCAGCGTGTTTGCGGTGTTTAGCGGCCGTCCAGGCGGAAATCACCACGACAGGGGTGTCTTTCAGATCTTCGTCAGCGCGCAGCTCCTCCATCATCTGATAACCATCCATTTTGGGCATGCCCAGATCCAGCAGGATGAGATCAGGTCGCAGCTTTCTCGCCAGGGCCAATCCCTGAATCCCGTCGTTGGCCACCTCAACGTGATAGCCGTTCATCCCCAAGAACATAGCTAGCAGGTCGCGCTGTTCGGTGGTGTCTTCGACAAACAAGATGGTTCGCATAACGCGCCGCCTTTCCGCTGAATCGGGCAACGTAGAAGACCTGACCAAGGGGCAAATGCTATTTCAACCCTGCCACCAGGGCTATCATTTTTTAATGAACGTTACTTCTGGGCGAGCTGATTGTTTCCCCACATAGGTCTTAAGAGCAGCATTTTCTATGATGGGGCACTTCGCACTTCCTCGACAGTTATTTGACGGACAGGATCCAACGCCGCGCGAGTCAAAACTAGCTGTCAATTGGGCCTTGACAAAGCACTGGCTTTCCTGGCTTAATTATAGCATCTCACTAAATCAGATTCAACCTTCCGATTAGTAAGAATCTCCTATGCCTTCAAGAAGTATCAGCCGCCAGGATCGTGCACCATCCGGCGCATCAGGCGCAAGATCTTCTCAAGTTCGCTCTGCCAGAGGGATGGATTGGGATGTAACGGCATCCATATCTGTCGCCGCGAGACGCGGACCTGAGGGCCAACCCGGCGCTGTAGTCCAGGTCGATCCAGGTCTTCTAGACCCTCCGCCTTGATGACAATTTGTCCAGAGTCAAGGCTAATGGCCTGCACGCCCGATTCGAGAGACAGCACTTTCAGGCGCAACTGGTAAAGTAGATTGATGACAGGCTCAGGCAATTCGCCAAAGCGGTCCTCTAATTCCTGGGCCATTGACGCTATCTCTTCCTCACTCAGCAGCCCAGCCAGCCGCCGATAAAGATGGAGACGAAGAGACTCATCCGGGACATAATCGTCAGGCAGAAAGACAGGTAATGGTAGATTGATTTGAACGCCCTCAGTCAGAGGCGTGAGGTAGGCAAGCGCTTCATCACCGGTAACCATCGCTGGCGCCTCGCCTTTCAGTTCGCGCACCGATCGGGCCAACAGCCGGCAATAAAGATCGAACCCGACAGCGGCAATGTGGCCGTGCTGACGTGCTCCTAGCAACTCGCCCGCTCCACGTATCTCCAGATCGCGCATAGCAATACGGAAACCGGCCCCTAACTCACTGGCCTCAGCAATAGCCTCCAGCCGTTTGCGAGCTGATTCACTCAATTCGTAGTTCTTCGGCGTGAGCAAGTAGGCGTAAGCTCGAACCGCCCCACGTCCCACGCGCCCACGCAACTGGTAGAGCTGAGCCAACCCGAAGCGGTCAGCCCGGTTGATTATGATCGTATTGGCATTGGGTATGTCGAGGCCACTCTCGATGATGGAGGTGCATACCAGAACGTCACTCTTGCCCTCCATGAAATCCATCATGACGCGCTCCAGCAGGCGCTCCGGCATCTGGCCGTGAGCTATAGCGATGGTTGCCTCAGGTACGATCCTGGCCAAACGTTGGGCCATCTGTTCAATGCCCCTCACCCGATTGTGGACAAAGTAGACCTGTCCACCTCGGTCCAACTCGCGCAGGATAGCAGTCCGCATGAGGGTCTCGTCGTATTCAGCTGTGGTTGTCCTTATGGACAGCCGCTCCTCGGGCGGTGTGTCGATGGTGCTCATGTCACGCACACCAGCCAGCGACATATGCAGTGTGCGGGGGATGGGAGTAGCAGTAAGAGTCAGGACGTCTACCTCGGTACGCATCTTCTTCAAGCGTTCTTTGTGGCTCACGCCGAAGCGCTGCTCCTCGTCAATGATGAGCAGGCCTAAACTCTTGAACTCTATGTCTTTTTGCAGCAGCCGGTGAGTTCCAATGATGATATCAACCGCGCCGTTGCGCATGCCTTCTAGAATCTGTTTCTGCTCCTTTTTGGAGCGAAAACGTGAAAGCATCTCCACAAAGACTGGGTAGGGTTTTAGTCGTTCGACAAAGGTTTGATAGTGCTGCTGAGCAAGCACGGTGGTGGGCACCAAGACGGCCACCTGCAAGCCATCCATTGCTGCCTTGAAAGCCGCACGCAAGGCGACCTCCGTTTTACCGTAGCCAACGTCACCACAAATGAGGCGGTCCATTGGCTTGGGCTTTTCCATGTCCCCTTTCACCTGCTCAATGGCGTGGAGTTGGTCCTCGGTTTCAACATAGGGGAAGGCCGCCTCCAATTCGTTTTGCCAGGGCGTGTCGCCGGTAAAAGCGTGTCCTGACGCAAGCTCACGGGCAGCATAGATTTCCAGCAGTTCATTGGCGATTTCCTCCACCGCCCGCTTTGCTCGCCGCTTGACAGTATTCCAATCGGCAGTGCCCAGGCGATTAAGTTGCGGTGAGCGATCGTCGACACCCACGTAGCGCGACAAACGGTCAGCTTGGTGGATAGGTACGTAGAGTCTATCATTCTCGGCGTAGTCCACCTGCAGGTATTCGCGTTCCACCCCTTCCAGGTCAAGCTTTACCAGTCCCTGGAAAACCCCGATTCCATGCTCGATATGAACGACATAGTCGCCCGGCTTCACGTCGGCGAAGAAGCTCTCTGGCGTCACGGCACGCTTGACGGTAGGGCGTCGGCGCGGCTCGGGCTTGAAATAGCCGAAGATCTCCGCGTCCGTCAGTAATACGCAGATAGGGCGAGACTGGCTGGAGGGAGCAGGCAAATCACCTCTATCTTTCTCGACATCTAGAATCCAGCCTGCTGTCAATGACCCTCGCACGACGCTGATGCTGCCTGGCGGTGGGGGTTGATCATCTTCTGCGCTGGGAAGATCAGATGAGGGCTCGATCAGATCTTCCTCCAAAGAGATGGCTGTGCCATCAAGGTGGGGAATATCGGATTCGGCCAGAAGGTCGGCTAAACGGGCGGCCTGGCGGCTGACCAGCACCACCCGCTCACCAAGACGCCGCCGCTCAAGTAAGTCCTCCATCAGCCGCTTTAGCTGCCCTCCGTAGACCAAGGCCTGAATGAACCCGTAGCTGCCCTTGTCCGAGGGTACATCGCTTGGAGCACCATCGGGTGGTAGGTCAGGCCAGGCAGTATGTCCCAGCACCAGGTGTGGGCGACGGCGTATCTCAGCCTTGACTTCTGCCTCCGTGAAATAGGGCCGCGGCCAATCTTTCGGTAGTTCGCCCTGCTGCCGCAGATCCTCCCCCAATTCAATCGCCTGCTGTTCGAGTTCGCCAGTGACGGCGGCTAACTCCCCCGGATCTTCAATGATCAGCAAGCCGTCGGCAGGTAAATAGTCGAGCGGTGAGGCTGGCCGCGGGTAGAAGAAAGGAAGATAGAATTCGATACCGCGGAAGCGCTCGGCACTGCCCAGCCGCGCCAGATCTTCCTCGAAGCTCATTTGGGCCACAGGGTGGCACAACGAAAAATCGAGCTGCTGGGCACGCTCGGCAGCAGACGGCGCTATGCGAGTGAGTGCCTCGTGTGCGGGTATGATATCGAAAGCCGTAATGCGATTCTCCGAGCGCTGGGTGAGTGGATCAAAGCTGCGAAGTGAATCAACCTCGTCGCCAAAGAGTTCTATCCGAATCGGAAGCGGCTGGTTGGGTGGGAATATGTCGAGTATGCCGCCCCGACGGCTGAAGTGGCCTGGCTCTTCAACCACGGTGCTGGCTTGATAGCCGATGTCCAGCCAGCCGTCGAGCAACTCATTGAGAACGATCCGTTGTCCAACACGCAGACTGCTGAGGCCAGTGTCAAACTCGGTGGGGGGCACCGTCTTCTGCATCAGCCCTCGGGTTGAGGTCACAACCAGGGGAGAGGGTCCTGCGTTTTGCGTGTTATTGAGCAATGCAGCGAAGGCAGCCACGCGCTCGCGAACAGTATCACGTCCCCAAGCGACACGTTCGTAGGGTAGAGCGTCGGAATCTGGTAAGCGCAGCACGGCAGCCGGACTGGGCGACCAGGCACGTATCTGGCGAGCCAGTTCTCTGGCGCGGTCAGCACGCGCAACAATCACCAAGATCGGACGTTGCGTGTGGGCGTGCAGGGCTGCCAGCACGGCTGGGCGGGCCGCCGCCAGCAGGCTGAGTGGGCGCTCAGGTAGGTCTGATGAGCTGTCAGCCAGCGCGCCGATCAGCTCACGATAGGCAGGTATCTCCTTAAGCAAAGTCAGCAAGCTGAAGAGGTTCAAATTGTATCTCTACCCTAGTTGAATCGGTTCATCGCCATTTCAAAACCATCACAAAGGGCGAGGTGAATGGCCTCGACAGCCCGTTGGTAAGTCTGCTCCAAGATGGGCTGTTCATCGGCCTTGAAATCCTGCAAAACATAGGCTTCGGGCGGCATCCGGCCAGGCGGGCGGCCAATGCCTACACGAATGCGAGGGAAGTCATCGGTGTTGAGGCGAGCGATAATACTATTCACGCCTCGATGTCCCCCAGCTCCCCCCTTAAGGCGTAGTCGGAGCGATCCTAACGGTAGATCAATGTCATCAAAGATGACCAGCACTCGCTCGGATGGCACTTTGAAAAAGCGCACGAGGGCACCCACTGCTTCGCCGCTCAGGTTCATATAGGTCTGCGGCTTGACCAGGGCAACCCGGACTCCCTCGATGCGCCCCTGGGCCAGGTGCGCGCGGTTCCTGCGTTGGTCGAAGCGCAGCTCGTAGTCGACAGCCAGCCGATCCACTACGTGGAAGCCAACGTTATGCCGATTGCCAGCGTATTTGCGTCCCGGATTCCCGAGCCCCACAATCAGCCACGCTACGGAGTCTGCACGACCAGCAGTTGGTTTGCTCCTGCCGAACAGGCGAAAAGGGGGTGCCATTGGCTGTATCTATCGCCGACCAAGAATGGCGTAAATGAGGTTGCGCAGGGCAGCCATCATCCCAAACAATAGAAAAACGGCCAGACTGACCCCCGCTCCATACAGACATGCAGTCTGCAAAGGCGCGACATCAAGGCTGAAGCTAGGCCCCTCTTCTGCCGGCGTGGGCAATGGGGCGACGCGAGTTGGTATAGGGATAGCTGCACCGGTGGGTAAGGCCGGCTGCTCGATAAGGATGGTGGGTGTTGGCGGCAGCGGGGTGGGACTAATGGTTGGCAGGGGCGTGGCAGCCGGGGCAGCCGGAGTGGGTGTCTCTGTCGGTTGAGCGTTGGCAACCACCACTTGCACTACAGAGTATTCGCTGTAGTTGCCGTCCAGTCGGACTGCACGCAGGCGCACCGTATAGCTTCCATCCGGCACCTGGGTAGTGTCCCAGACCTCTAGCTGGCCGTCCGCGACCTGCTCCTCGTGGATGGCCCCGATGATCACAAAGTTCTCGCCAGTGACCGGTTCGCGGGCATATTCCACTTTATAGAACTGGAATTGCGGATGCGTAGCGCTACCCTGGATGGAGACCTGCCCACGTACGATCGCGTTGTTCTGAGGTGACGTGATCACTGCCAGATCGCCCTGTGCTGGCGGCGCAGCCAGCGCACCCCTCCAAACCATGGCCGAAAGGCCGGTGAGAATCAGTGTGGTTAGAATCAAAGGCCAGGTTCGTTTCATAGGTGACATACCTCAGTTGCCACAACATTGTCGTTCATAATATGCTGATCTCTACCCCTGCTGTGCCTCTACTTCGTCCAGCTTCAAGGAAATAACCCTTGATGCCGAGTCATCTCCCATCGAGACGCCGTAAATGGTGTTGGCTGCCTCAATGGTGCGGCGGTTGTGGGTGATGACGATAAACTGGATCTCCGCTGCTAGCTCTTGTAGCTCCTGCCGGAAACGACCGACGTTGGCCTCGTCGAGCATGGCGTCCACTTCGTCGAGTACGCAGAAGGGAGTAGGGCTTACCTTAAGCAGCGCAAAGATAAGCGCAGCTGCGGTCAAGGCCCGCTCACCGCCGGAGAGCATGTTCAGGCTCTGGAGCCGTTTGCCAGGCGGACGAGCGCTAATATCTACCCCCGTGTCAGTGAGATTTTCTGGGTCGGTCAGGATCAGACGTGCCTCACCGCCATCAAATAGTTGCCTGAAATAGCTTCTGAACTCTTCGGCTACGGCCTCAAACGTCGACGAAAATCTCTGCTCCATCAGCCGGTCGAGCTCGGTGATAACCTGGCGCAGGCCAGCAGCCGCCTGCTCTAAATCTGCCATCTGACCCGTCAGGAACTCATGACGGGCACGCAGTTCCTCAAACTCCTTGGGCGCGTCGGGGTTCACCGATCCCAAGCGGCTGAGCTGCACCTTCAGGCGCCGCACGTCATTATCTACGCCCTCAGGCAGATCCTTCACCACCGGCAACTGGGCAATCAACGGGTGCATGGGCAGGTAGGGCTGGCCTACCTGATCTTCACTTAGCTCGACTTCCACTAGGCCCAAGTCGTCCTCAATCTGACGGCGCAACATATCCATCTCGTCCTGGCGACGACCGTACTCGAGAGCCAACCGGCTGTGTTCGGTCTCCAACCGATGGCGTGTCTGTCGAATTTGACTTTCCGCGGATTCGAGCGATGTTTGCTGCTCCTCCAATCCAGACAGTTCCTCTTCCGCGGGATCGATGCGGGTGGCTGCTTCGGCGATCTGATCGTTGAGCTGGCTGGTTTGATTACGTTGGTCGCTCAGATGTGTGAGCAGAGATGCACGCTCCCCCAACAACTCCTCAGATCGACGTTTCTTGACGTAGATACGAGCTTCGAGCTCTGTCAGTTTCGCTTCATGGCCTTCGAGGATGGTGCGCAGGCTCTCGCGCCGGCCCTCAATAATGGCCAAAGCGGTTTGAGCCTGGCTCAAATCAGTCAGTAACGCCTCGACAGTGAGCGTAGCTGCCTGGGTCGCCAGTGCGCGCGCGCTCTCTTGAGCCTGGGTCTGAGCAATTTGGAAGTCATTGATTTCAGCCCGCAGTCTTTCCTCGCTCTGATCAAGATTCGCGTGCTCAGCCTCCAAGCGTGTAAGCAAGTCGTGCTGCCATTGAATGGCGTCCTCGACGCGCTCCACCTCGAGATCTAGGGAATGCCGTTCCTGTTCGAGGCTCGCCTGAGCCGCCTGCAACTTCGCCTGGCGGTGTGCCAGCCCTTCTAGAGCTGATTGATGTTCAGCCTGGAGGCGACGGTTTTCATCCAGAGCGGCCTGAACGCCCTGCCGTTTTGCTTCCTGATCGGCAATGGCAGCTGGCATTTCTCGCCATTCTCGCTCACGGGCCAGAAAACCACCGCCAGCCTTGTCACGACTCACGCTGCCACCGCTTACGCTGCCCCCAGAGCGGACCGACTCTCCGGCCCGGGTGACAATCTGGAACCCGCCGCGCATAGCCGACAAAGCACGCCGAGCGGCTGGTAGGTCTTCCACAACCAGGGTGCGCCCCAGCAACAGCCGGGCGACCGGTGCCAGCCGCTCATGGTATGCTACCAGGTCCGAAGCAACACCCAGTGCCCCGCTCATTGTAGGCGGTGTAATAGGATCAGACGGATGAAGTGTGTCCAGGGGAAGGAAGGTGGACCGTCCGCCGTGAGTGGCCTTCAGGTGAGCGATGGCCCTTTCAGCGTCGGCCCAGGTTTCAACCACCACATCTTGCACGTGTGCGCCCAAGGCAGTCTCGATAGAGGTCTCCAGGTCGGAGGGCACACGTAGCAGGTGAGCAACCGTGCCTACCACCCCGCTCAGAGTCCCCCCGTCGTGGGCGGCCTTGAGGACCGTACGGACTCCTTCGTAAAAACCGGCCAGATCCTGCTGCATCCTGGAGAGCAGGTCTTGCCGGGCATAGAGGCCCTCCAGGCGCCGCTGGCAGGCTGCCATGTCCTCCTCCAGCTCACCGGCCTGAGCGCCCAACTTCTGGATGGCAGTCAATTGCTCCCTCTGTTTTGCTTCTAAATCATTGAGATCAGCAACCAGTTGCCCAAGTAAATCCTCTTTTTCGGCCAACTGCCCCCTGAGACTTGTTTGCTTCTGTTGGTGCGCGGTGATGGCTCCCTGGCTCTCCCCGGCCTCCCAGTCTAATTGTGTTCGCCGTTCGTCCAATTGTGCCAGTCTGGCGTGATGACCGGCGATACGATCTGACAACCCCCGCGCCTCACTTTCGGCGTGAGACTGCTGGTCGAGCAGCGCCTGACGCTCGGTCTGATGCGCATTGAGTCGAGAGCGACATCTTTCGACCTCGCTACGCGCAGCCTCCAACTCACTCTCAATCTGCGCCATAGCTTCCTGAGCTCCGGCTACCAACGCCACACCTTCTTGCCGAGCGACCTGAAGTGGTTCAATCTCGCTCAGCAATTCCTCACGTTGGGCACTCAACAGGCGGGCGCGCTCCTCACCAACGGCCAGATTGCGCTGGAGAGCTTCAGCTTCGTTGTGCAAGTGACTGCTGCCCCGGTGCCACTCGCCCAGTTGTGCGCGCAGTTGGGCCTGGCGTGTGCGCAGCTCGGTGATTTGATGGGCCGTACGCTCCAGTTTTTCAACCTGAGCATCAAGGGCTTGCTGGCTATTGTCAGCAGCCAAGCGGGCTTGATGTAGGCGTTGTTGCCCCTGACCCCAGCGATAGCCATACCAGACATATAACAAATCCTTAAGCTGGGTGGAAATCGTCTTCTGCTCAGCCGCGCGCGCTGCCTGCCGCTCGAGATACCGCAGGCGGGGTGCGATTTCGCTCACGATGTCGTGGACGCGTAGCAAGTTCGACTGAGTAGCGTCCAACTTCTGGAGCGCGTCGGCACGCTTGGCACGATGCATAGTGATTCCGGCTGCTTCTTCGAATAGGACACGTCGCTCCTCAGCTCGTAGCGACAGAGCGGCGTCCACCAGCCCCTGGCCGATGACCGTGTATGTACGCCGGCTGAGACCACTTGCAGCCAGCAATTCGTTGATGTCTCGCAGTCGGACACGGTTACCATTGAGTAGGTACTCGTTTTGCCCGTCCCGGTAAGCGCGGCGGACAATGGTCACCTCAGTGAAATCCACTGGTAGCCAGCCATCGCTGTTATCAAGAATCAGGGTGGCCTGAGCCATGCCCAGCCGCGCGCGGCCGTCAGAGCCCGAAAAAATCATATCTTCGGTCTTTTTACCGCGCAGCGTGCTGTAGCTCTGTTCGCCCAACGCCCAACGCAGGGCATCGGCGACATTGCTCTTGCCACTACCGTTCGGTCCGACGATGGCAGTGATACCTTCGTCAAATTCAAAGACGGTCTTCGTAGCGAAGGATTTGTAGCCTTGAACTTCCAGGGTTTTGAGTCGCATAAGAAGTACTGCGCACCACGTGCTGCGTCTTGGGTTGCTTCGCGCTAACCTAAAAAGTATAGTCCGTTTCGTGGGGGCTGTCAAAGACCGCTCGTATTATGGGCACAGCAATCGTATTCACCTGGGTGTGTCCCGAATTTCTGGACACACAGCGCCACAGGCCGAGGCGCAACCACCTGTGCGTGCCTGCCCGTCCTGGCTCCGCCACGCGGGCCAGGGTGCAGGCCCCAGGCTGCCACCACCCTGGCCTGTCCGCCAGGGCAGGCAAGTGCGGGCAGGACAGGCCGACCTTTTGCGGGCGTTTCTCGACTTTGCACGAGCCGTGCCGGATTCATGTTGTATCATTGACTCGCTGGGGCGGGCATGTTATGCTATTGACCTGATGAAAGGCGTATTGGCCATATCTGAAATCTCCAATCCCGAGCCTCCAGATGAAAGTCACTATCGTTGCCACGGTACTGAACGAAGGCGCTGCTGTCCGCCGCTTGCTTGACTCGCTAGCGGCGCAAACTCGGGCGCCCGACGAGGTGGTCATCGCTGACGGCGGCTCTAGCGACGATACAGTCTCCATCTTGCAGACATATGCTGATGAGGGCCGTCTGCCGCTGCGTATCCTAGTCGAGTCGGGAGCCAACATTTCACGGGGGCGCAATGTGGCTATCGCTGCTGCTTCGGGCGACGTGATCGCCAGTACCGACGCCGGGGTGTGGCTGACACCGGAGTGGTTGGCAGAACTAGTCACCCCATTCGGGTCAGAAGAACCACCGCAGGTCGTTGCCGGTTTTTTTGTTCCCGATCCCCAGAGTGTATTTGAGATCGCCATGGGAGCCACCGTGCTACCCACCCTGGATGATGTAGACCCGCAACGCTTCCTTCCCTCCAGCCGGTCCGTTGCCTTCACCCGGAGGGCGTGGGAGGCCACCGGCGGCTATCCCGAATGGGTCGACTACTGCGAAGACCTGATCTTCGACTTTCGATTGCGCGAACTCTTTCACACCTTTACCTTTGCGCCTCGGGCCGTGGCTCATTTCCGCCCTCGGAGTAGTCTGCGCAGCTTCTTCAAGCAGTATTATCAATACGCCCGAGGCGACGGCAAAGCCGACCTGTGGCGAAAACGTCACGCCATCCGATACATCACTTATCTGGTGGCCGGCCCGCTAGTGTTGATCTTGGGCTGGCAGGTGAGTCCTTGGTGGTGGGCCATAGGGGCTGGCCTAGCAACTGTCGGCATGTTTTCGAAACCCTATCGCCGCCTATGGCCGATGATCCGGCCCCTGGGATGGGCGGAGCGGTTGCAGGCCATTCTTTGGGTGCCTGTCATTCGAGTGACGGGCGACGTCGCCAAGATGCTTGGCTATCCAGTCGGCTGGCTGTGGCGCATTCGGCGTGTGGCTAAACAGCCTGAGCTGCGCTGGCGAAGCCAAGGTTGAGCGCCTAGGCTTGTATAGGGCACATCCCAGCATACGCTAAGTACAGTTGTAACCAAGCTGTAACCGCACTTTACCTAAGTTTGATGCTATACTGGATTCCAAGGCAGCACATCCATCTGGGGACATCTGGATTCTTGGTGGGCACGCGTCAGCTAGCCAAAGACCGGGTCAAGTTCATTTCATTTTAACCTTTGCTTCTGGGAATAAAGTAAGGTATAATCGCATTTCGGTCGTGCTAATCCACCACCCACACTTTCGACTCAGCACCTCCGAATCGCGTGACGGAGCATAAGTTGATCGGTAAGATTCTTGGCAACCGCTATCGAATTCTACGCGAAGTTGGTAGCGGTGG
>WOR8_10005935_pt1 | contig 11749 bp, 15 predicted proteins | sample DeeMarSeWOR38_10_FD_19890 | JGI IMG/M metagenome (IMG submission 19890) | reverse complement strand
TATCACTACACAACACCTACCTCCCACCTGCTGGTTGGTCCGGCTGGTGTTTGGGTATTGATGCCTCGTCATCAATCAGGCACCATCACTTATGATGATAGCAAGAATCGGTGGCGTCAGAAGGGCGGTAATCTTTACCTAAAAATCTTCGCTCAAGAGAATTTGGGGCGGCCAGATCTCGAAGTAGGCGCAGAAATTAGCGCCGTCACAAGTCTTCTCGAAGCGAAGTTAGGCGAGGAGAACATTCCAGAAGTGTCTGCAATTCTGGTGATGACCAATGAAAAATGTGTTATCGATGCGGACAACGCCCCAATACCAACCCTGGAAGCTAAGAAACTAAAGGATTTTATCCGCAAAACAGCCAAGGGAAAACCAATCTCCCTGGACCTGGTGAGAGAGACCCAATCTTCAATCAAGGGAAATTAATAAAAAGAACCTGGTGGCATTCCAACCACCAGGTTGATTTTTTTTGTATTCGCTTCTTTAACCTTTCAGGAATTCATCCAGCGATTCCTTGCTGATGCGGTAAGCATTGCCAAGCTTGCGGGCTTTAAGATCACCTGCCTCAATCGCTGCGATCACGTCTTCCTCGGATACCCGGAGTGCCGTCGCTGCTTCTGAAGGAGTCATGACGTCTGGCATCCCACCAGCGGGTTGCCCACCACTTGGGGGTTGGCTGCCACCAGCACCTGCAGCAGCAGAACCGGTCATTCCATTCAGCGATTCGCTGATCGCTCGCCCCACACCCATACCAGCACCAATACCAGCAGTCAATCCCGCCCCACCGCTTGGATTCTGAGCTGCATCACGCATCGCGTCTGCTGCCTGTAGTTGAGTGTAGGTTTGCATATCCAGCATACCCATCGCGCGCAGTTCCTCGGCAGATTTGCTGGAAGGTCTCATATTCGATATATAAAAGGATTTGAGTGATAAGCCAATCGCCAGGAAATCGTCTTGCGATTTTGCCCGCACACCAGCACCCAGCTCCTCCGTCATCCCGATCAGTTCTGGCACATCTGCCTTTGAAGCTGTCTCGCCGAGTAAATCCTGCAATTTCGAGAGCAAAATCGATCGCATACGGCTTTCAATCTCGATCGTATCGTAAGTGCCTCGAGTGCCAACAATTTGGGTAACAAATTGCTGAACATCACTCACCTGAAAGCTGTAGGTGCCAAATCCCTGCAGCAAGGCAACCCCCAAGCCCATATTGGGATTGCGAATAATTATCGGCTGGGGAGTGCCCCATTTCTGATCAGCAAATTCTCGCATCGAGACAAAATAGACTTCTGCCGGGAAGGGAGTACGCTCGTTGAAGGCCTTGCCGATGAGGTTGATCAGCAATGGAATGTTCGCAGTTGTAATGGTATGCCGACCTGGTCCAAAAACATCAAGGGCATTCCCATCACGGAAGAACACTGCCGCTTGCGATTCACGAACGATCACCTGTGAACCAATCCGGAAATCCCCGGCACCGACTTCTGGAAAACGATGTACGATTTCGTCCTCCATCTCATTGGGATATTCGATTACATCAAATACTCTTGCCATCGTAAATTCTCCTAGTTCATTACTCAGGGTTAATTGTTCTCAGATTCCAATATCAACCTACCAAGCCAAGGATTACATTTTCGCGATCATTAAATGCCTTGATACAATCCTCAGCTTTCGATTCTAAATGGCGAATAGCAGCTGGGAGGCCATCTGTCCCAACGGATGACTCAACGTTATCGATCGCCCGATTCACCTCATCTACAAGGTCAAGCATCGCAGCATCATATTCGTATATCTGAGATAATTCTGCTTCATTGACGTTCACCGCATCGAAGAGACCAGAATATCCGCGTGCTGCGGTTCTGACCCGGTCGGCGAAGGTGCGCAGCTTGATCGCAGTGGCTTCCAGGTCATCTACGTACTTGAGCTCACCCTGGCTGATAAAATCTCGCTGAAGGCTCGACACCCGGCCTTCTAACTCACGGAATTGATCAAAAAGATATTCCCGCATCAATTTATCCGAGTCTCGCCGCTTCTGACGTTCGATATAACCTCCGAACCCAGGGACTTTGTTCAGAATCTTCTTAAAGGGGTCCATATCTTCGGTTACTTTGCCGAAGATCTGCTCTTTTTCATCTGACATTGCATACTCCTTATGATTAGATGTCATTAACCTTTATCATATCGATTATAGCCTTTGTTCATCCCCTTTGCAACCTCCACCAGAAGGAATGAGGCATCAAACTTATCAGCTTCGAAGAACAGATATAATAAGAATACCTTGATCATAAATAATCCTGATTCAGTTGAGCCACAACAGTATAGAGGATATCTTATGCCCAGCTCAGATCAAAAAATTAGTCTTGACCGCTACCTGCTGATACCAAGAACCCTGATTTTCCTAACGCGTGGTGATAACATTTTGCTTCTCAAAGGAGGTAAAGATAAACGCCTTTGGGCTGGTCTCTATAACGGGTTAGGAGGACATGTAGAACGAGGAGAGGATATATTCTCTGCAGCATACCGAGAACTTTCTGAGGAGACAGGATACGAGATAACCAAATTATGGTTGTGTGGATTAATCACTATCGATACTGGTGATGATATCGGGGTAGGTATTTTCGTGATGCGGGGCGAAGTTGCTCCCAGCTCCAGTGACCATAGTCATGAGCTCCCCCCCTCCCCAGAAGGCAATCTGGAATGGGTGCCGATTAACCTGGTGGACTCATTACCACTTGTTGAGGATTTACCGGTGCTGCTGCCGCGCATTTTAGGAACTCAGCGTGGGGACAATCCATTCTCAGCACATTACATGTATGATGAACAAGACAGACTAATGATTCTCTTCCGCGATTAGCAATTATGCAACCAAAGGGCAATGTTTTGCGTATTATATATTAGAGATAACCATTAATTACAAAGTATTCGAACCTATTTGATCAGGAGTTAAGAATGTCTCAAGCAAGTTTGACCGCTGAAAGAGTGCCTTGGTATCTGTGGCCGTTTTATACGATCTGGCGATTGATCACTTGGATTGTTAGGCTAACCGGTCGCCTGATAGCCGTAATATTGGGGTTCGCATTAATCCTGCTAGGTGCTATTCTGTGCATCACCGTGATCCTGCTACCGTTAGGTATACCAATGATCGTATTTGGTTTCCTGCTCACGATGCGTGGTTTATTTTAGGCAAAAGTTTCAATCACGATTAAATTACCGAACAACGTTTTCCAGCAAATACCCACAAATTGCTGGTCATATAATTATGAGTTGTTGAATAATGGCAGGCGATCTCAGCAATAATACCCGAGAATGGCGTGAATTTATCTCTGCAGGAATAAAAGCAGTGTGCTTCCGTAAGATCGTCTGTCAAATTCATTTAGATTTTTCAAACTGATTGGGCTCAGTTCTCTTGGGTGGATCTGAACTATCACCCACGCATCGGGTGCCAGCCATCCAGGATAGGTATCCAATATTTCAAGCGCCTGGAGCCACATTCCTTTATATTGGGGAGGGGCGATATAAATGTAATCAAACTCGGTTTTGATCGGACCATCGAGGAAGCCAAACGCGTTTGCTTGGAAAACTCGCGCATGATCTGAAAGGTGCGTGAGCTCAAGATTGGCTTTTATGGTTTTTACAGCCTTGCGATTTGAATCAATAAACCACGCTGATTCCGCCCCCCTGCTTAGAGCCTCAATTCCAACCCCACCAGTGCCTGCAAACAAGTCTAAGAAAATTGAATTTTGAATCTCGGGACCAATGATATTGAAAAGTGATTCCTTGACCCTATCAGTGATCGGGCGGGTTGTATCACCGGGTACAGCCGATAGTCTACGGCCTTTAGCACTTCCAGAAATTACTCGCATAATATCAGCGGCGACCGAGGCATCTCGATCGCCGGGTACAGTCATATATTTACCCTAGAGAGGTCATACTTCGACACTCTTTCGGGCTGCATGAATATTACCCCAGGGGACAATTGTCGGCATAACGCAGCCGGTGCCCAGTATTAAACCTCGGCCACCTGTTTGATTAATGGCGTCCTGTACTTCATCAATAACTTGTTGTGGGGTACCCAGCACCATCGTCTCATGGCGGCGTAAACCACCACACAAAGCGCCAGAAAATATTTCACTCGCTGAGGCGAGTGAAGGTGGTGCTTCGCGGTCATGCCAGTTGATGATCTGGAAGGGATAACTGAGAAAGCGATCAAACATTACTTCCTTACCATGCAGGTGCAGCATATTTATCGGGTATAGCTCTATTGGTTCTAAAGCTTGCTGATCGAATTCAGTTCCGAATTGTTTATATTCCCCTTCGGAATACAAACCATACTGTGCATGTTGAACAGCATAAAAAATGCCATCGATTCCAGTTTCCTGGCTAGCCTCAAGGAAACGTTGAATGCTTTTAGCGATCGTCTGCAACCCAATTTTCAACTGCACGGGATATTTGCGGATATGAACTGCAAGTTTGTCATTGCCGACCAGGTTCTTTGCTTGAGATAATGGGTTGAAGATCGTCTGGATGACAGGTACATCCGAACCTAATTCCTGGACTACCATGCGCATACAATCCAGCTGCTCGGACAAGAAACCTTTAGCAGGATCCAATGGGACGAGTTTTTCCCAATCGCTGGGATGCTGGATCACCCGGTGTGTGTATTCACGCGTACCTTCAGCAGCGCCATGCCATGCATCCCTTGCTCCCCAGTCTTTGATACAAAAAGAAGAAGCAGGAGTGATCTTTACCAGGTCAAAATCATAAGCCCGCTGTAGCTCGATCACGGATCGAGCCAGGCGTGAAGAATCTTGATCATCCACCGGAAAATGACGCCAAAGTGAGATTGCTGGACGATCAACTTCCGCTTTGGATATGGTTGCTTCAATTCTTGTGCGATGGTTCATCATGATTGGTGCCAAATCTGATCCTCCAGGTTCCAATCCCCTGTTTTTAATTCATTAATATGCGCAAGAGTAAGTCTGCGTAACATCTCGGATTTTGAGTGATCATCTATCTTGCCCTGTAAAATTATATCCATTGTTTTTTCAAATTGCTCAAGTGCTTCATTGTTGTTCCCTTGAGATTTCATGACGAGTCCCAATGCATAATTCGCATCCACTGATTCGGGAGAATAGGATAACGCCCGGCGGAAATCAGACTCAGCGCTATCATTCTCTCCACGGGCATGATAAGCCCAACCTCGAAGCATGAAGCTGTCTTGATCATTCGGCTCTTTGATCTCATCCGGGTCGCTAACTGGGGTTTCCTGTTCGTCAATGCTTTTCCTTTTGAATGGGTTCCATGGACTCATTGGTTTAACTCTCCTGCAATTGAATTACTTTTTAGCACTCCATATAGGAAAAATCGGGTTTAGATCCACATAACCGAAATCAACTTAATACCGTGAAGAATAACACTGGTTAAATAACCTCATTATTGAATGGATCAAATATATTCATCATCACTTACAGCAAAATCATCCAGACGCGGCATTAATTCTGGCATTTCTTCGAGTACATCCACTATTTCGTACTTTAATTCAGCCATCAAAGATGGTAAGGGAACCGTTGCCGGAGGTAAAAACCGATCAGGCATTGATGGTGGTTGCCGATCGGGTTTTTGAAAATCATCTGCGCGCCGCCGCAATATGCGCTTATCCTTGTTCAACCAACCTACGTAACGACCATAAACCGAATATACCTGGTTGTGATCTGCCACCCACCCTATCCAATCACCGACCTGGTTGAAAATGTAAGGAAATTTCAGGAACCCGCCTGTATCTCCAGAGGTGGTGTAAATCGGGATTGTTTTCCTCGCCTCAGACATGTTCGACTAATTATACCTGCACAGGAGAATTTTTTTTACCCAGAATAGTGCCCCGGCGAATGGCTGCCATCGATATATTAATCCACATCTCCATATGTCCAGTACCGGTTGATGAAAAAATTCCAGAACATGACAATAATCACTGCGATCGCCAGGGCAAGGTTATTCGCCAGAAATTCTGCAGTTAGAAAACCTTTCGGAAGAAAGACGAAATCAGAAAATATACTGAAAAATAAAGGTTCTAAGATCGCGATGATGGGTGTTCGTATGATTAAACCGATTAAGCTGACAACCGAGAATTGGATTAATTGGCTGCCAAGCGGTTTTGACCGTGAATCTGGGTAGGTCCAATAGCGGTTCCAGGTGAAATTGCTGATAATCGCTGCGATGAATGAAAAGACACTTGCCCAGACAGCAGATAATCCAAAAAAATTAGTCAGTAGATTGAAAGTACCAAAATCAACAACCGCGCCAATGATCCCAACGATTGCGAAGCGAAAAAAACGAGTCCGCTCCCGGGGATTGGTGACAATAGATGTCAGCGTCATGATATTCCCATTTTTGCTTTGAAATAGGGAATCGTGTGTGCTAAACCTTCCTCGAGGCTGATGCGCGGTTCCCAACCCAGGATTTCTTTTGCGCGCGAAATGTCTGGTTGCCTGCGTTGGGGATCTCCCTTTCCGCGAGCATCTGGTTGATAAGTTATTCCTGCCTTATTTCCAGTGATCCTGTTGATGGATTCAGCAAATTCAAGTATCGTCGTTTCAACAGGATTACCGATATTCACAGGCCGGTGTTCATCTGAAATCAACAGTCGATAAATTCCATCAATGAGGTCATCAACGTAACAAAAACTCCTGGTTTGAGAGCCATCACCATAAATGGTTAATGGCTGCCCATTTATCGCCTGCTGGAGGAAATTTGGAACTACTCTTCCATCGTCCAGGTGCATACGTGGTCCGTAAGTATTAAATATGCGCACAACGCGCGTATCCACACCATGAAAGCGATGGTAGGCCATCGTCAGTGCCTCAGCGAACCTTTTGGCTTCATCATAGACTGACCTGGGTCCGATGGGATCAACATGCCCCCAATATTCTTCAGTCTGTGGATGCTCAAGTGGATCTCCGTAAATTTCACTTGTAGAAGCCAGGATGAACCTGGCTTTCTGCGCCCTCGCTACACCTAATGTATTATGAGTACCTAGGGCGCCTGCTTTTAGGGTTTGAATCGGCAAGTTTAAATATCCGAAAGGGGAACTAGGATTCGGACTGGCCGGTGAGGCGAAATGCATGACGGCATCTATCTTGCCAGGAACAAAAATAAAATTCGAAACATCATGCCGGATGAAAGAAAAATTATCATTTCCTGCAAGGTGGGCTAAATTATCTGGACTTCCAGTGACAAAATTATCCATCCCGATCACTTCATGACCTTCATCCAACAACCGGTCACAAATATTTGAACCCAAGAAACCTGCTGCACCTGTCACGAGTAATCTCATATTATTTAACCTCGAGTAGTCAAGTTTTATTACTTCCAATCGATACGACTGGTCAATCCATCCCCTGTTATCTGCCAAGCCTCCCCACTGTTGCTATCCACAATCCACAAATTATTCTGGAATAGAAAACCTATTGCATAATTACCAGATTCACTCAGTACATCTGAAGACCAGGCGATCTGCTGAGGTTGGAGCCCATCTGAGCCTTCAGGCGGGAAAAGATGTACTTTATTCGATCCGTCCCGATCCATGCGCACCAGATCATATTGGCTTGTTTCACTTTGCTGTGGGTTGCGAGCATGCAGGTAAGCAACCATGTGTGCATTTTCCCCAGAATCTAATTCCACCGCAGCAGATGCGAGAGGGTAGGAAAACATGCCGACTTCGGGAGTGATAACAATTTGGTTTCCACCTTCCAATGACATCGTGTGTAAATCAAAGGCCTGGGATTCTGCTGGGGGAACGTGGTCTATCGTGTATAGCAACTCCCCATCTGGACTCCATGAAACAGCCGGTACCCAGGCCCAATCACTATAGGTTTGAATTGGTAAAAATTTCTTAAGCGGTACCTGCTCATTCGTTTCAAAATCCACCAGGCCAATTTCATCCGCCCGGGCATATACCAAATTCGTTCCATCTGGAGACCACTTAAAGTCAGTCCCCCACCATCCATATAGACCTCCAGAATTTGTTTCAAGGACCTCAGGGAGCTGCCGTATAAATCCTGCTGGGGAGAAAGTCAAAATCTGCAGGTCATTATTTGCCTGCCACCCAGGCGCTCCGGGTCGTGGCTCAACGGTTGAATATGCGACAGTTAATTCCTCATCAGGTTTCCAATCAGCAAAATGCACAACATTACTTATACCAAGGTAAATCTCATTCTCATCTTCTGAGTCAACCTGTGCAACCCAAAGGGTGTTAATGACATCTTCATCTTCATCGCTGCGCGAAAACAAGAGCCACTCCCCGTCAGGGGATAGTGAGAATATACGACCGTCAAGATCGCCTGTGGAGACAATTTGTTTGCGATTTGCCGTCGTCTGCTCCATGACCCATGCATCACCATCTGACAGGTAAACAATCCGACCTGGAATTTCAAAAGGTATGAATGCCCTTTGAACCCCAACCATTTTTATCTGAGGCAAGGCTTCTTTGATAACAATGGATTTGACTGGGTTGCTGGATATCCTCACACCATCCTCAAATAGCTGGCGATAAGTAATTTCCCGCAAACCATTTTCCCCAAGTTGTAGCCAATATTCCTGCCCTTCTGGCAAGGATTCATTGCGTACGATCTGGCTTTCAAAAGGAATGATTTCCTGTTCGATAGTAAATTCTTCTTCAACCCTCACAACTATTATTTCAGAACCATCATTTAAAACGGTATATGCAGGTGGATCGATACGATCCAAATTCCCCAGGATGATACCCCCTGCTCGCAATGCGCTATCAACCGTGCTCCCAGACGGCACATTAACCGTTTGTGTCTCTCCATCCGCCGTGATCCGAACCGTGATCACTTCCTCAGTGACTTGTGGGGCAGCACACCCAACCAGCACGGCAGCATAGACCCCCAGTATCAGGAAAATAGCTTTGAGCTTAGGGAAGATTGTTCCCATTTGAATAATTTAATTTGAATGACCGAAAATTTGCATGACCCCATTCTGGATCACAATTTCATCTATGTGCAGATTTGGTGCCAGCGAGGTTACTTTCTCCTGGAATGCTCTGTTGATCAAGACCTCAACTTCAGCGACCAGATCCCCGGGTACCGGAAATGGACCGACGCTTGAAGATACAACCTTTAATTCCGGGCGCCCAATTGGATCAACGTCTACTTCGATCACAACGTTTACTGGTGCAGAAATGCCCTGGCTGTTTAAATCTCCAGAAATTTGGATTTGACCAGATTGTAAACGAACCTGCACATTCGTTAATTGATCACCAACTTGTTTGGCCAGCTCCTTATTTATAAGAGAGGTCAGATCACCTTCTGTTACAACAACGGGTTCTCCTTCCTGGGTGCTACCTTGCGAAGTGGAACCGTCTTGGCTTTCCAATTGTACATTTGGTGCTGCAGTTACAACGGGTACCTCGATCTCAGGAGTTGCTGGGCGACCGAATCCCAAATTACAGGCTAGCGAACTTAACCCTAATGCGAATATAATTATAATAATCCGTTTTATTTGTTTCATAATTTTTTTTATCTACTGAGCGAAGGGAATAAAAATATTGTCAAGGACTGATTATAGCATGCCCGATCTCGATCAAAACCAGAAGATGAGTAAATTGAAAGCTAACTTGGAGGCAGTTCTATTTGTCGCGCCTGTTGCAGTGACCCTTTCCCAACTGGCTTCTGCGCTTGCTATTTCTGATAGTGAAACGGAGGAAGTACTGCTCCAGCTAGGAGAAGATTACCATGAACGTGGGCTCAGAATCCAACGCCACGCTGGACGCATTCAGCTGACCACATCCCCGGAAGCCGGTGAATCTGTGGAACGATTCTTAGGTCTAGAAATATCCACATATCTAAGCCAGGCAGCCCTGGAAGCATTATCAATCGTGGCTTACGAGCAACCGGTGACACGCCCGCAGGTGGACAGCATCCGGGGGGTAAACAGTGATGGGGTCATGAAAAGCTTACTGCATAAAGGATTAATCCAGGATGTCGGCCGCGCAGATGGACCAGGACGACCTATTCTATACGCCACAACACCAGAATTCCTCCAGCAGTTCGGCTTGAATTCCTTGGAAGAAATGCCACCGCTGAACCCTGAGCAATCTGGCAATAACGGAAAGGATAATGGTACCAAGATTGGATGATTTTCTTGGATCACCATCTCGATTATAATTTGTACACGGCGATAATCATGGAAGAACGTTTACAGAAAATTTTAGCAAGAGCGGGATATGGTTCAAGGCGTGCCTGCGAAGTATTCATCTCCAAAGGACAGGTGACCGTCAACGGACAAATCGCAACGCTTGGCATGAAAGCCGATCCTGAAAAAGATCGCATAGAATTTAACAATAAGGTCGTGAATAATGCAGAACCGTTGAAATACTTCGCGGTCTATAAACCGCGCGGTGTGATTTCAGCAGCAAGCTCACCAGAAGGCCGCCAAACAGTGCGCGAACTCGTTGATGATAGCGGACGCCTCTATCCTGTTGGGAGGCTGGATGCCGATAGTGAAGGCTTGATTTTACTAACAAACGACGGGGAGCTTACCAATCGACTGACCCACCCGCGATATGGTCACGAGAAGGAATACAAAGTACTCGTGGCTGTCCACCCAGAAGAAGAGCAATTGGAAACATGGCGCAGGGGAGTTGTGCTTGAAGATGGCTACCGCACTGCGTCAGTGAAAGTTTGGTTGGAAGGCTATAAAGGTAAAGGTGCCTGGCTGCGGGTTATTATGGGTGAGGGACGTAAACGGCAGATTCGCGAGATTGGTAAACGTATTGGATTACCCGTAGTAAAAATCATCCGGGTCAGAATCGGAACGCTGCAAGTTGGTTCCCTAAAACCTGGTCAATCCAGACCCCTGAATCAAAAAGAAATTGATTTGTTAAAGGACTACTAAATCCTGCGTATGATTCAACGAATATTTAGCTTTTTCCGATGGGGGAAAATCTCTGGATAGTTCTTAATTTCACCTAATTTTTTGATGATACACTGTAAACCGTATGGAAACCACTGAAGCATTTCAACAAGAAAATCAGGATGATTGGTTGGATCGCCCTCTTCTGGGGGGTGCTACTCTTAAATTGCCGGTTATCATCTTCCTGGTAGTAATTCTGGTCGCCCTGGTAAGCCGTACTGCAATGCTCGGCACGCGGGTAATGAGTCATGATGAAACTTCCCATGTGTATTTCTCATGGCTCCTCGAACAGGGACGTGGCTATTCCCACGATCCAGTCACTCATGGTCCACTACAATTCCATTTGATTGCCCTGTCTTATTTTCTTTTTGGGGACAGTGACTTCAGCGCCCGGCTGCCCCTTGCAATAGCCAGTATCCTATCCGTTCTCTTCTTATGGAATTATCGCCGTTATCTAGGTAAAGTGGGTTGGCTGATTGCTGCTGTATTAATGGTCATATCCCCTTATATGCTTTACTATGGGCGATATGCCCGCAATGAAGCGCTGGTGGTATTGTTTGGCTTAGTTTCTATCTGGGCTTTGTTGAGATATCTTGAATCAGGGAACTCACGCTACCTTTTCTGGCTAACAGCTGCCACGGCACTGCACTTCACCACAAAAGAAACCTCATATATCTACACTGCACAGATGATGATCTTCCTGGCAATCTTTTTCCTAGCCAGGATCTATCAATCGGGGTGGTCACGTGTTGAATACCGCAATCGCTTCATGATAGCCATCATCTTGGCAATGGTTGCAATAGGCTTTGCAGGAGGTTATTTGTTG
>WOR8_10007945_pt1 | contig 11751 bp, 13 predicted proteins | sample DeeMarSeWOR38_10_FD_19890 | JGI IMG/M metagenome (IMG submission 19890) | reverse complement strand
TTGGAAAAGAGATTTTTGGTTTGCCTTGATATCTTGTTGCAGGTCTGATTAACAGAAACTTCATCTATGATCTTACCTCCCGACTTCAAATCTTTTAACGGGTTTAAATAATTACCTCCAAGTTAAAAAAACTTAATTTAATTATCATAAAATGCCAAAAATGATATAGTTCTAAATGTATCTATTTTTTAATATTATTTTTTTAAGAACCGTGGAAAATATGCCCAATAAAAGATACTTTGCTGGAATCGATGTTGGTACTTCTTATATAAAAGTTGTAATAATAGATGATAGTAGCAATATTGTAGGGTCTTTTATTGATAGAACAAGTTCTGACCTTCAAAAATCAATAAAAAATGTGTATAATAAAGCAATTTCTTCTTCAAAAATTTCACATAATAACATAGAACATATTACAGCAACTGGTTTTGGTAGAGAAAATGTTTCATTTTCAAATAGCGTAGTTACAGAAATTAGCTCTCATGCAAAAGGAGCATATCATTATTTTCCGAAAAAAATTATTATTGTAGACATTGGTGGTCAGGATACAAAAATAATAAAAATAGATGAAAAAGGAAAAATTCAAGGATTTAAGATGAATAGAAAGTGTGCAGCTGGAACTGGCTCATTTCTTGAGGAAATTGCATACAAGCTAAATATTCCAATGAATCAAATGAACATGCTTGCTAAAAAATCAGATAAAGAAACAGCACTAAGTTCCTTTTGTACAGTTTTTGCATCTACTGAGATAATTACTAGAATAAAAGAAGGAGAAAGAATTGAGGATATGGTTAGAAGTGCTTTTGAATCAATCGCTAAAAGAGTAATTGAAATGGATACATTATTGGGTACAGTAGTTGCAACAGGTGGAGTTGTAACTTATAATAAAATATTATTAAAAATTCTTTCAAAACAAACCGGAAAAGAAATTTTAACTCCTCCAAATCCACAACTAAGTGGTGCTATTGGTGCAGCTATTTTTTCAAAAGAAGAAAAAATAATCTACAAATAAAATTTTAAGGTAATATTTAAATCTTAATATTTGATTGTAAATACAGAATCTCAAGGGGGAGTTGATCTTATTAATAGTAAATTAGAAAAAAAATCTGCAGCTCTAATAATATTATTTTTGTTTCTAGTTATTAGTTTTTTTCCAGCAATTCAAAGTCTAAAACTTGATAATAATTATTCAGAAATTGGAACTGAAAATATAGATAAAATTCCTATTTTTAAACAAATAGGACCTGTTGGAACGTATGAGCAATACATTAATTCTAGAGAAGACAAACCCTTCTTTATTAAATTGATTTCAGAAAGGATTACTAGAGGAGATACTCCCTTAGTTATTATTTTTATTGAAGACGATATAATATCTGAAATAACAGATGAACTTACTTTGTATAATGAAACTTTGAAAAATGTTGGCTATAACACTTTATTATATCAGGTTTCAGGAGTTACTCCTCAGAATTTAAAAGATATTATTATATCTAATACACAAAATGGATATAATGTCACTGGAACTGTTCTTGTAGGAGATCTTCCTACTGAATGGTTTTACCATGAAAACGATTTCTACGGGCCTTCTGATTTTCCATGTGATCTCTTTCTAATGGATCTTGATGGTACATGGTTAGACACAGATGGAGATGATGGGAGATACAGCACCTGAAATTTATGTTGGAAGAATTGATGCTTCAAATGTACCCGGTGATGAGATAAAAAACCTTAAAAAATATTTTTCAAAAGTATACGATTTCTGGTCAGGTAACACTACTCATACAGAGGTTGGATTGACCTACACAGATCAAGATTGGGCAAATGGTGAAAGTTTTAGACATGATATAAAATATGCATATGAAAATTATGAGGCTATTTGGTATCCAGATGTTGATCGTGATGATTATGTGATTAACCGAATTCCTAGTACATACGAGTTTATTCAGCTATCATGTCATTCCAGTTCTCAAGGTCACTCCTTCGCCCAAGGAGGGTGGGCTTCAAATGATGAAATAAGAGCTGCTCCTCCTAATGCATTATTTTACAATCTATTTTGTTGCAGTTCACTTCGTTTTACTGATTATAATTGCCTTGGTTATTCTTACATACTTGATACTGATACACCTTCACTTACTGTTGTTGGAAGTGCAAAAACCGGTTCAATGCTTGATTTCCGCTATTTTTACGAACCAATTGGTAATGGATCATCCTTTGGAACAGCTTTAAGAAAGTGGTTTGAGTATGAATATCCTTACAGTGATGATCCTGGTGGATATAATGATATAAGTTGGTTTTATGGAATGACAATATTAGGTGATCCGACACTAATTATTAGTAACCAACCACCCCTTGGAAAAAATTTTACTGGACCAGAATTTGGAGTTATTGGAGAAGAATATGAGTTTTGTGTTGATGTATTTGATCTCAATTCTGATAAAATTAATTGTATATTTGATTGGGGTGATGGTACAGATAGTGGTTGGTTAGGTCCATTTGAATCTGGTGATACAATCTGTTCTTCAAACATTTGGGAAGATATTGGTGAGTATCTAGTTTGTTTTAAACTGAAGGATTCCAAAGGTTTTGAAACTGGTTGGTCTGAGCCAATTGTTTTTAATATTATCGAAGAAAATCCTCCAAATATGCCAAATATTGAAGGTCCAAATATTGGAAAACCAGGAATAACCTTGGATTATATATTTAATTCAGTTGATCCAGATGGAGATGATTTGAAATTTATAATAGACTGGGGAGATAACTCAACTTATGAAACCGAATATATGCAATCAGGTACAAACATTACAGTAACACACTATTGGGTAGCTAGAGATACCTATCTAATAAAAGTAAAGGCTGTAGACTTTTATGGTTTTATTAGTCCTGAAAATACATTTGAAGTAATAATTCCAAGGTTTAGAATATATAATCATCCATTTCTAACATTGTTGTTTGAAAGATTTCCGATTCTTGAAAAAATAATTTCTTTTGTAAGTAGGTAGTTACATTATTAGTAAAACTACCATTTTGTTATTTTACCAGGGTAGTTTTAAGTAGGATTAAATTTAAAGATAGTAACGGGTGATTGGAAGGTGAAAATAAAACTATTAATTATAGTAGTTTTAGTAACCATAATATTTGCATCCACAATAGCAATAGCCGTAAAACCATCAGATCTACCTGACCAAGCAAATAGCAATGGCCCGAGTTTAGAAAAACAAATGGCTCGATATTTCCGTCTTTCAGAATTAGCATATCAATTTTGGTTAGAAACCGGTGAAGTACCAGAAGGGTTATTAAGAGCTATGGGTAATTTTGGTAGATAGGATATACATAGATTTCGATAAATTATCGCTGTTTATAACAAAATCTTTTAAAATTTCTCTTTTTTTTTTCTTTTTTTTTTGTTTTAATCTTATTGCTTTTAAGAAAATTGATACTACTCATTCATATAAATTAATGATCTAGGGAAAATTTAAAATAATAGTTCAGGATTGGGGGGAGGGAATTATTATGATTTTATGGTATTATTGTAACAGTTGCATGAAAGAGTTTAGCTATGTATATACAGGTAGTAATGATGTTAACGCTTGTACAACATGTCATTCACCTGATATTAAACGGGTTGCTAGGAAAAATAAATTAAAGAAAACTTAGTATGGATTTTCTAATATATACTTTTTTTTACTATTGATATCTTATTTTTAGTCAGGGAAAAATTAAAATCATATTTTCTACTCTCTATATTCAAGATGTGGGATTTTCACATGCTGGATTATGATTATCCACCGTATAGACCACCTAATGAAGCATATTCTGCTCTTATCCGGGCATCAAGGGGTTGTCCCTGGAATAGATGTCTTTTTTGTACCATGTACAAATCCTTGAAATTTAAATTAAAATCTGTAGAAGAAGTTAAAAAAGATATTGACAAGGCAGCAAAAATATATAGCAGTGCCAAAACCATTTTTATTGCGGACTCCGACAGTCTTGTAATGAAAAATGTTGAAGAAATAATCAAATACATTAAATTAAAATTTCCAGATGCTGAAAGAATAACTTCATATGCGAGAGCAAAGACCTTAATGAAATTAGGTCCTGAAAAATTAACAAAGATAATGAAAGCAGGTCTTACAAGAGTTCATGTTGGCCTTGAATCAGGCGATAGCAATACTTTGGAATTTCTGAAGAAAGGATCAACACCAGATGAAATGATAAAAGGTGGAAAAATTGCAAAAGACGTTGGACTTGACCTTTCTTTTTATATTCTTATTGGAGCAGGTGGAAAAAATAGACTAAAAGAACATGCTATAGAATCAGCAAATGTTTGCAATGAGGTTAATCCAGACTTCATTCGTCTTAGAACTCTCGTAGTTCAGCATGGTTCACTTCTAGAAGGAGAGATGAAAAAGGGTAGATATACTCCCACTTCACCTGTTGAAAAATTAATTGAGGTAAAGATGTTTTTAGAAGAACTTAATGTTAAAAATTGTGAGCTTGCTTCTGATCATTTCACTAATTACATTTGGGTAGGTAGTGATATTGTATATAAGGGAATATATGGTATGTTACCTAAAGATAAAAAGGAGATGTTAGATACTCTAAATCAAACTCTTAAATTCCTAGATGTAACTGACGGTGAGATACTTGATGCAACTATTTTATATGACAGAGGCATGATAAATTCTCTTTGATAATTATCCTCCACTAACTGGTACAAAAAACAATAAATTATCATTATTTTTTAGCTCTGTTTCAAGCATATTTAATGCTGAAATTGGTTTATCATTTACAAAAATGCAAATATAATCTGTTAACTCATGATTTTCTTTAAAGAATTCTTTTTCAAGTTTTGGATATTTTTCAACAAGACTAATAAGTAACTCTCTTAGAGTTTTAAAATCTGTTTTTATTTCTATCTCAGATTTTCCAATTATATCTTTAAATGGTCTAAGAAATTTTAAGGTAAGATTCATTTGATATTCACCAATTTTATTAGCAGTTGACTATTATTTATTCCTCTAGTATATCTTCTTCATTTGAAATATTTATCTTAGTGGTTTTTACCACTTTATCTTTTATCTCTTTAAGTTTGAGGTATAAATAATATTCACTTGAGATGATAAATGGATGTTTAAGGTTTCCCTTTTCAAATTCTTCCTTCAGCCCATCTTTTATTTCCTCAAAAAGAAAATCTGTTGTTTTGCTTATTACTATATCTACAAAATCCTCTATAAAAATTTCATCTTTTATTTTTTGTTGATTGTACCACTCAACTACTTCTTTAAGGATTTTGTCTTTCATTTATCTCTCCAATCCCACCAAAACCTGAATATGCTTTGTGTTTATAAAACTATATTATTTTTATTAAAATTTACTATAATTCTATATTAAAACAAATTATGATATGGTAGAAATGCTGGATGCCAATCAATATTAATCCATTTTTTGTTTAAATTACATTAATACCAATCAATATTTCCAAATGCCCTACCAAATACTGCATATCCTTCATGTCCTGGTGCCATACTGATCATTTCATGGCCAATGAAACATGGCGCATATATGTATTCAACATCTCTCTTGAAAAATATTTTTTTTGACTCATTTGTTTGCTTAATCCCAAATATTTTCACACCATCAAATTCTCCTTTTATAATTTCTGCTTCTCCAAACTGTTTTGAACGATGAGTGCCCTTAATTTTTATCCAATTTAATCTTGCATAACCTTCGATTCTTGTAAATATCTCCCAATTATTATCATATGTTTCATTTTCATTAAAATGAAATTTATTTTCATTAATAATTTCTTGTTTGTATTCATCTGCAAAAATTTCTGGTGTTATGATAGTTACAATAAATAAAATTATACAACCGATAATTAAAATTTTATTTAACAATCCTTTAGATTTATTCATTTTTTACTTACCTCCCTCAAAAATTAATCCCTCCCAGTGTATTTAAATGTTACATTATATTTTCAATTTTATTAAAAAAAGATTTTATTTTTTTCCTTTTTCCAAAAATAACTAATTTATATTATATTTGTTATTATATGTACAATTTGTTATGAATCATAACATTTTTAATTTAATTTGGTTAGATTTTGAACAATAAGATTTATATAATAATTAAAATATATTAAATTGATATGGTAACTATTTCTCATATCGTAACAAAACTCATTAACGATAACATCTATCTTCAGGAGGCTATTGGAAAGGGAATTGCGTCTTATGGTTCTGTTGCTAAAAAACTAAAACCAGATATTGAAGAAGAGCTAAAAAAAGAAGTAGCTCATTATGCAATTGTTGCTGCAATCAGAAGGTATTCTGAAAAGATGAATTACAAATTTCAGGATATCAAGTTTGATGCAAATACTTCTGAGGTAAATCTAAAAACAAATGTAATGGATATAAATGTATTAAGGAGCAATAGCCTTTTTGACAAGTTAAAAAGAATATATGACATAATCCAATTTAAAAAAGGTGATATTCTCCATATAATATATGGAAAAAATTCATTAAGTATTGTTACAAACGAAAGATACAAGGAAAATATTTGTCAATTTTTAAGAGAAGAAACAATAACAAGTATTGAGGAAAATCTTGTCTCCTTATCTTTTACTATTGACAAGTGTCTTGTTGATAGAGCAGGAGTGTTATTTCAAATAGTAAGAAACTTTGCCTGGGAAAATATAAACATAATAGAAGTTATTTCAATTGATTTAGAAATTACATTTATTGTTGATATAAGAGATGCAGTAAGAGGTTATAAGGCATTACAGCGACTGATAATAAAGCCTACTTAGTATTAATTTTTTATTATTCTTTACTAATAAATCGACTAAAAAGTTTTATGAATAGCAATCGTCTGGTCATTTTCTTCCTACAGGTTCGAGCATTAATTTTTCCAACTATTGCATCAACACAGTACTCACTAAGTTTTTTGTCCTTACAGATAATTTCTATTAATTTTTCATCATCTTTTTCCCAAATCCCAGAGATACCATGAAGTAATTTTAGGTCTTTTCCAAAATCTTTATACCAAATTTTTTGGTATTTTGATAGAAATTTTTCACTTGTATTTCCTTTTTCTAAAGCTTTTGCAATAACTTCTGCTGCAATCTCACCAGATACCATAGCATGATATATACCTTCACCAGTCACTGGATTTGCAAAACCTGCAGCATCCCCACAAATAATTAATCTATCTGAATAGGTTTTTTCAAGAGGTCTTGTTGGTAGAGCAGCACCTCTTATTTTTTCTTTCTTAAGATTATCAGGAATTACATTATCTTTTTTAAGAATTTCAAGATAGGATTCATAGGTATCCTTTATGCGAATCTTTCTTTTTTGTTGATCTATTACTTGTTTAAACTGTGTTATTCCAATGTTTACATGTTTCTTTTTTGGAAATACCCAACCATATCCAGAAGTTCTGTTTACTTTTACATGAATATGACAAGTTCTCTCTTTACCTAAATATTGATCTAGTACTTCCGAACCTAAGTTATATTCTTGAAAAAGGCACATGCATATGTTTTTATAATCTTTACAAAGACCTGTTTTTTTTGCAACTATACTCCATACTCCATCTGCACCAATAACTATCTCAGATTCAATTAAAGTTTTATCATCCAAAGTAACTTTGGCTGAGTTTTTAGTAATTTTAATATCAACTACTGTCTTTCCATCTTGAAAATCAACCCCTGAATCTATCGCTAGTTTCACTAATTCATTATCAAAATTTTTTCTCAAAATCATTGCAATTAAAGGTTTTTCTCTGTGTAATTTCATTATATACTTAAGAGATGGAGAGTATGCAAAAGCAGAATATGAATATGAATCAATTAAACCTTTTTGAATATAAGAATATCTGTTAAAAACCCTGATAGGGATACCGCCACCACATGGCTTGTCCCTTGGAAATTTATCTTTATCTAAAAGTAGAACATTTATACCTTTTTCTGATAGAAATTTTGCAGCAGTTGAACCAGCAGGTCCTGCCCCAACAATTACAACATCATATTTCATAATGTATTTTTTACATTTTTTTTTTTTACATTCTAAACACGCCAGGTTTCCAGTCTGGAATTGGAGCATTTAATGATGCTGATATACCAAGACCAAGAACCAATCTAGTATCAGCAGGATCAATTATTCCATCATCCCAGATTCTTGCTGTGCTATAATATGGATTTCCCTCTAACTCATATTTCTTAAGAATTGGTTCCTTTATTGCTTTTTCCTCTTCTTTTGTAAGTTCCTTTCCTTTCCTCCATAACTGGTCACGTTTTACAGTAAGAAGTACATTTGCAGCTTGCTCGCCACCCATAACAGAAATTCTTGCATTCGGCCACATCCAAAGCTGTCTGGGTTGATATGCTCTTCCACACATACCGTAGTTACCTGCCCCAAAGGATCCACCTATGATTACTGTGAATTTTGGAACATTTGCTGTAGCAACTGCATTTACCATTTTAGCACCATCTTTTGCAATACCACCAGCTTCATATTTTCTACCAACCATAAAACCAGTAATGTTTTGTAAAAATACAAGTGGAATTTTACGTTGACAACAAACTTCAATAAAGTGGGACCCTTTTAATGCAGATTCAGAAAATAGTACACCATTGTTTGCTAGAATTCCAACAGGATATCCCATAATTCTTGAAAAACCACATACTATTGTATCGCCATATAATGCTTTAAATTCATGAAACTTAGAACCATCAACAATTCTTGCAATTATCTCTCTTACATCAAAGACTTTTCTGAGATCCTTTGGAATAATACCATAAATATCCTTAATATCATATGCTGGCTCCTCTGGTTTCTTAATGTCAAGATGAGTCTTTTCAGGTCGATTTAGATTTTCAACAATGTTTCTTGTAAAATTTATTGCCTCCATATCATCATGAGCATAATGATCTGATACCCCACTTTCTTTACAGTGCACATCAGCACCACCAAGGTCTTCAGCACTTACCTCTTCACCAGTTGCAGCTTTAACAAGGGGTGGACCACCAAGAAAGATTGTACCTGTTCCTTTTACAATAATTGTTTCATCTGACATTGCTGGAACGTAAGCACCACCAGCCGTACAAGAACCCATAACAGCAGATATTTGAGGAATATCCAAAGATGACATTACAGCCTGATTGTAAAAAATCCTTCCGAAATGCTCTCTATCTGGAAATACCTCATCTTGCATGGGCAAAAAGGCACCACCAGAATCAACGAGATATATACAGGGGAGATTGTTCTGCTTTGCAATCTCTTGGGCGCGAAGATGTTTTTTAACAGTCATCGGATAATAAGTTCCACCTGATACAGTTGCATCATTAGCAATTACAACAACCTCACGACCATGAATAATACCAATACCTGTTACAATACCTGCACAAGGAGCTTTATCCTTGTACATACCATATGCTCCAAGAGTATTAAATTCCATAAAGGGAGTGTCAGGGTCAAGGAGAGCATCGATTCTTTCGCGAGCAAGCATCTTGTTTCTTGATTTATGAAGTTTTATCTTTTCCTCTCCACCACCCTTTTGAGCAATATTTATCTTTTCCTTTAAATCATCAACAAGTTTCTTATAATGTTTAAAATTTTCTTTAAAATCATTACTAGAGGTATCAATTAAACTATCTATAACATCCATAAATTTAAACCTCCTTATCAACATCTACTGTACTTTGACCAATTTCGACTTGATCATTTTGTTTAAAGTTTATTTTTTTTATTTTACCATTATAGGGTGCTCTAATTAAATATTCCATCTTCATAGCTTCTATTACCATCAATACTTCACCCTTTTTTACAGAATCTCCTTCTTTAACTTTTACACTTACTACCTTTCCTGATATAGGTGAGCTTAGATTTCCCTCTTCTTTTTTTCTTACTTTCTTCTTCCCTGTAAGTTCAATCGGTTTTACCTTAAAAACCTGTCCATTCACAAATACAAACTTTTCCTTTTCACCTTCAGTTATTATTGATTTGATTATTCTATCTGCAATCTTTATTTTGAATTGCCCAGGTTTTATTTCTTCTGCTTCAACTTTATATTCAGTGTTATTATATGTTATGAAAAAGAAATTGTTTCTACGCTCAATTGTAACATTGTATACATGATTTTCATGTTCATAATTGATAAACATTTTTTAAATCCCCCTACCACCAACTCTCCACCTACCAACATGTTTCCATGGTGAATGGGGGTCTGCTTCTTTGTATCTAGTAATTTCTTCTCTTTTAGTATGTAATGAATCATAAACTGCAAGAGAAATTATTGCATCAATTGGTAATCCATCTTTTGTTACAGTCCAATCCTTAAAATGTTCATCTATAAAATGGGTTGATATGTTTCCCTTTTTGAACTCTTTATGCTTTAAAACCTCATTTAAAAAAGTAATGTTTGTAGTAACTCCTAAAACAACATAGCGAGATATTGCCCATATCATTTTATTTAGACATTCATTCCTATTTTCAGCATAAACCACAAGTTTTGAGAGTAACGGGTCATAATATGGAGTAATCTTCATACCTGAATATATACCGGTATCATCTCTGATGTTTGGTCCCTTTGGAGGTTCTACTTTTGAAAGAGTTCCAGTGCTAGGTAGAAAACCGTTTGATGGGTCTTCTGCATAAATACGACATTCGATAGCATGACCTCTTTGAGTTATATCTTTTTGTTTGAGCGTTAGTTTTTCATTACTTGCAATTCTAAGCTGCCATTTCGCAAGGTCTATTCCTGTAGTTGCTTCAGTAATGGGATGTTCGACCTGTAATCGAGTGTTCATCTCCATAAAATAAAAGTTTAATTTTTCATCAATCATAAATTCTACAGTTCCTGCATTAGTATAACCAACAGCTTCTGCAGCAGCAACTGCTGCTTTACCCATTTTATCACGAAGCTCCGGTGTCATTACAGGAGAAGGAGTTTCCTCAATAATTTTTTGATGTCTTCTTTGAACAGAACATTCTCTTTCAAAAAGATGAATAACATTTCCATGCTCATCAGCTAGAATCTGAAACTCTATATGCCTAGGCTTATCAAGGTATTTTTCAAGAAATACACTGTCATCACCAAAAGCTGATTTTGACTCCCTCTTAGCACTTTCAATTGATTGCTCAAGAAGATTTTCAGAATGTACTATCCTCATACCTTTGCCACCGCCACCAGCAGTAGCTTTCACAAGAAGAGGAAAACCAATCTTTTTTCCCTCTTTTATTAGAGTTTCATCATCCTGTTTCAAGCCATGATAACCTGGAATTACAGGAACACCTGCTTTTTCCATTGTGGTTTTAGCAGCAATCTTGTCACCCATTAGACTTATTACTTTTGAACTAGGTCCAATAAATTTTATTCCAACATCCTTACAAGACTGGGCAAAATCAGGATTTTCTGCAAGAAAACCATAACCTGGATGAATTGCTTCAGAACCAGTATCCTTTGCAATCTTTATTATTTTTTGAATATTTAAATAACTTTCACTAGGAGTTGGATCACCAAGGTTTATTGATTCGTCTGCTAGTTGAACATGAATTGCATTTTTATCAACATCTGAATAAATTGCGACCGTTTTTATTCCCATCTCTTGACAAGCTTTGATTATTCTAACAGCAATTTCACCACGATTAGCTATAAGGACTTTTTTGAACAAAATTACTCACTCCATTTAGATTTCCTTTTTTCAAGAAATGCATTAATTCCTTCTTGTCCCTCTTTTGATATTCTAAGCTC
>WOR8_10005931_pt1 | contig 11754 bp, 10 predicted proteins | sample DeeMarSeWOR38_10_FD_19890 | JGI IMG/M metagenome (IMG submission 19890) | reverse complement strand
TCAAAAGAATCAAACGTAAAAAAAGCCAATACACTATTAAAAATAATGACGACCGTATTCATTATAACATTGATTGCCAACATACTTGGTTACGTAATGCTTAGCATTACCTTGGTTAATGCAGCTATTAACAGCACCTATGGTATTATTCTTTTGTTGACTGCTGCTCTTACGCTTGAAGGAGTAATAATAATATTTCTACGTACAAAACTTGCTGCCTTATTAAACGTCGTTAAAAATTATCCCGAAAAGATTGAAGGTATACTTGAAAAAATTCTAAATTTCATAATAGTTGTACTCTCAATAATAATCATACTTAACAATCTCGGAATTAGAAATATTGTATTTGATTGGTTGGGAGAAACTCTAAGCCACCAATGGTCAATCGGCAGTTTTTCTATTACCTTAGGTAATGTAATTGTATTTATCATTTCTATTTGGTTAGCCATAACCATCGCACGATTTGTGCGATTTATTTTAGAAGGTGATGTTCTTCCAAGATTGAACCTACCGCGTGGAGTTCCGGGTGCAATTTCAATAATGTCATCATACATAATTATCGGGTTTGGAATAATTGTAGCAATTATGAGTGCTGGAATAGACCTTAACAGTTTTGCTTTGCTAGCTGGTGCTCTTGGTGTTGGAATTGGCTTCGGTTTACAAAATATTGTTAACAATTTTATTTCTGGTTTAATTCTAATTTTTGAACGACCAATACAAATTGGTGACGCAGTACAAGTGGAAGACCTCTCCGGTAGAGTTACCCACATCGGTATTCGCTCAAGTACAGTTAAAACCTGGGATGGTGCGGAAGTAATTGTTCCAAATGGTAATTTAATCTCAAATAAACTTATCAACTGGACGCTCTCTGATCAGAGAAGAAGGATCGAAATAAAAGTTGGAGTGGCTTATGGAAGTGATGTGAATCTGGTAATGGAAACTTTATTAGAATGTGCTAAAATAAATGAAAAGATTCTTCCCGATCCACCAGCTTATGTTTTATTTAATGATTTTGGCGAAAGCTCTCTTGATTTTGAATTGCGCTGTTGGACTTCGGATTTTGGATCTTGGGTAGAAATAAGAAGTAATATAAGAGTTGCAATTGATAAGGCTTTTAAAGAAAGGAATATTAAGATTCCGTTCCCACAGAGAGATTTGCATTTAAAATCTGGATTTGACTTTGTAAACAAAAAAGGCAAAGATTAGAAATCTATATAGAATCTTATTGGCAACTCAGGTTTAAATAGGAGACACCTGTGTATCAGTAAGTTATTATTTAACTAATCTCTCCAGCTGCTCTAAAATTTTTACCATTCCAAAAGTATCAAGTTTGCAATAATCTAATAACTGCTGTTTTGTTTCTGCAATAACCATTAAATCTGATTCGGTTTGAAGACTTTCATAGGCAATTGAAGCGAGTCCTCCTTCATTGATTTCCAGTTCATCATAACTTAATTCAGGAACGAGTGCTGGCAGCACAGCTTTAATAGAATACGAACCTTTCAATTCTGGAGCGTAGTAATATTTCTTCTGAAATGGAACCATAAGGTCTTTAATCCTCAAAATCAATTTTTCAATTTCATCAGCATACTCTGGAAAATCGCGTGCAATTTCGTTAAGTCGTGTAATCTCAAATGTTTTATTGTAAACAAGCACATCGTCTTTTCCCTTAACATCTTTCATTAAATTTTCAATAAACTTTTTTCTTGGATCTATACCTGGTTCAGCAAGAAATTCAAAATGTTTTGTCTCGCTTGTCTTTTTTTCCTTCAGAAAAACCGAATATTGAAACGGAATCTGCTGATACGGTTTTGAATTATCGAACAAAGGAACAGCAGGCTGGAAAGTTTCAAAATCCGTAAAGTAAAGTGGGTAGTTCAAATCTGACAAAAAATTCTTAATGGCTTTTTTATCGATCACCGGTTTGTTGGATTTGTAAACATCAAGCTGAAGCCGGTTATTTTTATTCAGAGGGTAATCATCTGGCACGTCATTTAAACTAACAATTCCTTCACGATAAAGTTCATACTTTTTTGTGAGGTGCATTCCAGAAAAATCAAATATTGAGTCTTCGGGGATGTGTTTTCGGCAGTAGTTAAAGAACCCGCAGGTGTATGGATTATAACAATATTCCCCTATATCAATATCTGGAATCTTCTTCTTAGCTAATACTTTCTTAAATCTTTCAACGTTTTCTTCAACAGATTTTTGTAGAGGTAAAATAAATTCGAGAACAGATTCTGTTATAAATAATTCCTGTAAATCCAGTTCCCCACGTCGCACATACTGGTTATTAATATAAATAATAGAGAAATCCTTTACTTTGAAACCAAGATTCGAGATGACGTAATACTGCAAAGCTGCATCATTCAAGTAAGTTTCGGAAATTGATGTGGAGCTTTTCACTTCGTAAACTTTGATCCCATCATTTTCAAGTACTACAATATCAGCAATGGAAAGCACTTCATCGAACAGAAAGGCCGCTTCATAAATTATTTTACCCCCGCTATCAATTAAGTTTTTCGTCTTCAATATTGCCTTTTCATAATTCGGCGGATCTCCCTCTGCGGCAATTTCTCCTCCGGGGAATAATTGCTGCGCAAGTTCACCAACATTTGTTCCCCTCTTAAAAATCGATTTTTGCATTTTGGAAAGTTCATCCATCTCATTATAGTGGTATTTATAAAGATAGAGGTGCTTTTCGCACTGAAGCCCTTTGATATAAGAGGATTTACTGAGAAGATGAACAGCCATAAAATTTTTCTTTCTTTACTAGAATATAAAGGATAATGGTAACTAATTCATTTTTATGAGTTGAGTTTTGGGTCAGGATTCATAAAATTTGGAGTAATAACTTTTAAGAGAAAATTATGAGAAAGAAAATTGAGTTAAGCGGCGGACTAAAGGAAATGGTCACCTATTGCACAGCTATCTATGAGCTCGATGGTGATGTTGATGATGAAATGCTTAATGCAGTAATAAAACAAAGTCCGATTTTTGAAAACAAAAGTTTTTACACTAGAGTACTCGGAACTGTTCAAAGAACCACAGTAAACAGAAATAGTAATGTATTTATTAAAGGAAACAGAGTCACTCTTCAAATAAGATATGAAATCCTTCGAGTCGTGGATATTGAGCCGACAGAAAAAGATGAGGAATGGATACAGAGTGATATTCAACATTTGCTTAAGCACTTTGAGTTACTGCTTGAACCATTTGAATAATTATATGGCTAATAAATATGTGTTAATAATTATTCTATTATTTATTGTCGAAGTGTTTCCCCAATCTGAGCGATACACCAAAGGTGCAGAAAATGGTTATGCCTGGCTTGCTATGGATGACCCCGCCTTACATTATTCTGTTTCGAAGGAAAATTATTTGAGTTCTATTCTGGAAAGACTGCGAATCACCAAAGAAAAACATCCTGAAGTATCCTCTCTTGGCTGCAAAGAAGAAATAACCGCTCTATCTAAACTGGGCAAATCAAATGAAATATCGATAAGTGATATTGTGAATCGAATTGATAATTTTTATACGGAAAAAGGAAATCTGGTAATTCCAATAGTTTTTGCATATTGTTATACTATTAAAAAATTGGCAGGGGCAAGCAAAGAGGACTTGAAGAATTATAAAAATGAAGTTTTATTGTTTTGTTACGAATAAGAACTAAAGGTCAAGCTTGGTTTGAATGTCTTTAATTTTTTTCTTCGGCTCGCGGTGTTTCTTCAAAAAATCCCCAAAATCGTCTTTTGAAATAATATAGATTTTTCCTACCTGGTGAGCTTTCAGTTTACCTGAGCGGATATGGTATAAAACTCCGGAATGGCTCATATCCAGCAGTTTTGCTACTTCCTGAACACTAAAAAATTCTTTCATTGCTGCATCTCGTTTGTTTCCAAAAGCTTTAAAAGAAGTTAAAATTAAATTAAGCAGTTAAAGCCAGATTATCAATTAGAAAACACTTAAACATCGAATCTTATTTAATGAGTGATTTCATTAAAAACCTTTTACATAACAATTAAATGAAAGAACTCAATAAATGCCGTTTATAACAAACAACTGCCGTCCTAACGATTTAGTCTATTCTGGCTAAGATGTTAATATATATTTCAAAGGAACAAAAAAACAAAGTAAGGAGACTAAAATGAAGATTGCAGCAACTATTTTGTTAATAGCAACATTTCTGATTGGAACATTGAATGCTACTACGAATCCGAAAGCGAAAACTCAAATAAAAGATAACACTATTGAAACATTAATAATGGGATTAAACTCAGACAACATTGGATTGAAAAGCAGCTCTGCCTATATGATTGGAGAACTTCGGTTATCAGAAGCCGTGATTCCATTGCTGAGAGTTTTACACAATGAAAAGAATGAAGAAGTCAGGATTGCAGCTGCACTAGCGCTTTATAAAATTGGATCACCAATGGCAATTTACGCAGTAAGACAAACTATAAGATTTGATGAGAGCAAGAGAGTGAGCAAACTTTGTGCTAGTTTTTACAGTGAATATCTTAAAAACAATTTTTATGGTGAAGAATTAAATGTGGATGTCTCAAAAACAGCCTTAAAATAAAAAATTGTTCTTCATCTCTTCTCCACAGTCCGGGATAAATGTCCCGGCTTTTTATTTTAAATAAAAATTTTTTCAGATTTAATTTGATTAAGTGAATATTTATTTTCACTTTTGTATTAGAATTTTTAATAACTAATACTGCACTCAAAATATTTTACTCCCTGCTTTTTTGATAAATGAAGAAGAGAAGAAGAAGAAATCATTCGCTAAAAAAAACTAACCAGTTAAGTTTTGATTTTAGCGCAAACGATCCGATCGAAATTCATACCCCCAAGTCTGACATATCCGATCTAAGAAAAGAATTAGCATGGGAACACAGACCGATAATTGAAATAGTTAAAAGCTGATTTCAACAATTCATTTTTTTTCAAAAATTTTCAACTAATATTTGAAGCGAATTATTTCATTCTCGTTAAATTTTTCTTTTACGATGTTATGTTTTTTCATCTATGGTTTTGGCCTTCAATAAGGTGCAAAAAACTTTGTTTTTAGTCACTATTCAAAGAAAATTGGCTTTTTTGCGTCATAAATGAGATTATAATTACTCTACTGATATTTTGTACTTTTCAGTTTATTGTTAAAGATTTACATATAAAAAATTTTATTTCCTTTAAGGATCATTTTGACCAGCAACGAACTAAAAAAATATTTGACCAAATTCATTTTAATCAATTCATCCTCCGCTAGAAGCAAAACAAGGGTGGAATACAATAAGTATGGGAGAAAAAAAATACCAACATATATAAACGAGTATTGGACTTCGAAGCAAAGACAAAACAACCCGCTTCATGAAATTTCCTACAGAGCATGTTATAAAGCCGAACTGCCAAGATTTTTTATTTCTCTCTTTTCAAATGAAGGGGAAACAATCTATGATCCATTTGCTGGAAGAGGAACAACAATTATCGAGTCCGCATTACTTAACAGAAAAGTAATTGCTAATGATATCAATCCATTGAGCACAATTCTTTCTAAGCCGAGATTATTTGTTCCCTCAATTAAGGATGTTGAGCAGAAGTTGAATAAAATAAATTTCAGAAGCAAGTTAAAAGCTGAAGTTGACCTTTCAATGTTTTATCATCCGGAAACTGAATCGGAAATTGTCTCGCTCAAAAATTATCTGAAAAGAAAAAAGAAAAATGGAGATGAGGATAAAATAGATGGCTGGATAAGAATGGTTGCAACGAACAGATTGACAGGTCACTCAAAAAATTTTTTCTCGGTCTATACTATGCCTCCAAATCAGGCTGTATCACAGGAGAGACAAAGAAGAATTAATAACAAACGAAAGCAGAAACCAACATATAAAGACGTTCGATTCATTATTATGAAAAAGACACGTGATCTCATTACAGGATTAAATTCAGATTTAATTGAGCAGTTAAAAACCATCGGGAGAAAATCAGAATTTTATAATGAAGACGCTCGATTCACTAACGAGATTAAAAAGAATAGTGTCCAGTTAGTTGTTACTTCCCCGCCCTTTTTGGACATTGTTAATTATGCAGAAGATAACTGGCTAAGATGCTGGTTTAATGATATCGATGCTGATAAAATTGCACAGAAAATTACTATTACTCGAAAATTGTTGGACTGGGAGAAAATAATGGGTGAGGTTTTTTTCGAGCTTTTCCGGATTACAAAACATGGTGGTTATGTTGCTTTTGAAGTCGGTGAAATAAAAAAAGGTAATATAAAACTTGATGAACATGTTGTTCCGCTTGGGATTAATGTCGGATTTGAATGTCTGGGAGTAGTAATTAATCTTCAGAAGTTTACCAAGACTGCAAAAATTTGGGGAATAGGTAATAATGAAACAGGAACAAATACAAATAGAATAGTGATATTCAGAAAAGTATAATTCTTCTAAATCATATCTTTGTAGATATAACTTGTATTTTTTTTACTATTTGTTAACTAAGTAAAAACTGCTTATTATTTTTATCGAGAAAGGCAAATATGGAAAAAGTAATCCTCGGCAAAAGCGAATTAAAAGTTTCCAGAATTGGACTGGGGTGTATGGGAATGTCGGAATTCTATGGAAAGGGTGATGACAACGAGTCTATAAAAACGATAAATCGTGCGCTGGAAATTGGTATTAATTTCCTTGACACTGCTGATATGTATGGTGTTGGAAAGAATGAAATGCTTGTGGGAAAAGCAGTAAAAGGAAAGCGAGATCAATTTATTATAGCTACAAAATTCGGGAATGTACGTGGAGAAGATGGAAGTTTTCTTGGAGTAAACGGGAAACCCGAATACGTTAGAAAATGCTGCGATGCAAGTTTAAAGCGATTGAATATCGACGTCATCGACCTTTATTATCAGCACCGGGTAGACCCAAACGTTCCGATTGAAGAAACTGTTGGGGCAATGGCTGATTTAGTTAAAGAAGGTAAGGTAAGATATTTGGGTTTATCAGAAGCTGCACCACAAACAATACGGAAAGCAAACACTATTCATAAAATCATTGCACTGCAAACAGAATATTCATTGTGGTCACGAGACCCGGAAACAGAGCTGCTTAACCTTTGCGAAGAACTGGAAATTAGCTTTGTTGATTACTCGCCTCTTGGAAGAGGATTCCTGTCGGGCAGATTCAAACCTGGCGAAGAAATCCCCGAAAACGATTACCGAAGAAATCACCCTCGTTTCCAAAAAGGAAACATAGAAGAAAACTACAATATTGTAATACAACTCGAAAAGATTGCACAAGAAAAAAATTGCTCGACAGCACAATTAGCGCTTGCCTGGGTTTTACATCAGGGCAGAGGCATTGTTCCAATTCCGGGAACAAAAAAAGTAACTTATCTCGAAGAGAATGCTGCGTCAGTTGAAATAAAACTGACCAAAGAAGACTTAATGAAATTAAACGAAGCAGTACCGCCTGGTATTACAAAGGGAGAACGCTATGCGGCAAACGCGATGAAAGCTTTGAACAGGTAATCAAAACCAGGAAGTAAACTCTAGAGTTTCAATGCTTTTTTGAGTCTGTTTAATCCTTCTTCAATCTGCTGAAGATTTGTGGTTGAGTAAGAGAAACGTAAGTTGCTCTGGAAATAATTTCCAAAACATGATCCATAAACGGTTGCGACTCCTGAGTCGAGCAGTTTACTATAAATATATAGTTTACCTTCTTCCTTGCTGATATTTTGCGGGATAAACCCTGAGAAATCAGGAAAGATATAAAACGCCCCTTCCGGTTTTACGGGAAGTTTAATTCCATCAATAGACTTTAATCCTTCATACAAAGCATCTCTTCTTAATGAAAACTCTTTCATAAAATTATTCACAGACTCTGCTTCCATTTTTGAATTTGTTAAGGCTTCTGCACCTGCAAATTGCGTGTAAGTCGGTACCCCTGCGGTTTGAGTATAGTCCCCAAGCTTGATAATATTTGTAATCGTTTTATTTCTGCTAACAAGATAACCAAGCCTCCAACCTGTCATTGCATAAGTTTTGGAAAAAGTATACACAGCAATAATATTTTCATAATCCAGCTGCATTGGGCTGAAATGTTGCTTACCATCGAACGTTATTCTTTCATAAGCTTCGTCAGATAAAATATAAACTCTATACTTTCTACATATCTCCACAATTTTTTCAACTTCATCTTTGCTGAATATTTTTCCTGTAGGATTATGGGGACTGTTCAAATAGAGTAACGCAGCATCTTTTATTTCTTTCTCAAGCAGATTAAAATCGATACTGAAATCTTTTTCCAAAGGAATTTGCCGCAAATTAGTTCTACAATAAGGAACAAAGTTTTCGAGCACACAACTCCAAACCGGTGCAAATGCAACAGCTTTTTGTCCTTCAAAAAGTTTAAACACGAGCTGCAATCCTTCCTGACCACCATGAACTACTACAATATTATCCGGCTCCAAATCATTAATATTATTAAAACTGCTGAGCTTGTTGATGATTGCTTTTTTTAATTTGATATGTCCACCAGATATGGGATATTTGGTTAGTCCTTGTTTTAATGCATCAGCCATTGCATCTACAATATATTGTGGTGTTTGAAAACCTATTTCTCCCCGCTGAAATAAAATGAATTCTTTACCGGTCTCTGATGATTTTCTATTCACCTCTTCGCTGATTGCAACAATTGGTGAGAGACTAATGTTCTCCATAGCCTTATTAAACAATGTTCACTCCTTATAAATTTATTTATTTAAGGCGCTAAAATATCTATTGCTCATCATGAAAAAAAGTATAATTAAAATTTTTTGCAAAAAAGGTCTGGATGGAACCTATGAGACTCGAGCTGAGGATTTCATCCCAACGTTTTGTGTATTGCTACCGGGCACTTTTCTATGATATATATGTTAAAAAATTAATTTTTTTGACTTTGTAATATTTTACAACGCGATCAAGAAATTCTGAGTCCTTGCTGCCATCATCAATAAATATTAGTCCCCATTTTTTATAGATTTGATTTAGAACAGAATCTATTGCTAAACAGTAACTAATTGTTCAAAATTTTTTGTCACTGGAATCTTGTCCAATTTTTAATTAAGTTGGAATTATTGATCTCCCTTTCGACAAACATTCATAAAAGGGACATCAGCTTAGCCTAAGTAAGAATTTATGGAGAGCAAAATGTCACAGGTTTATGAATTAGATAAAATCGCTATAACTGTTAAGTCTCATCGGTTACTTAAAGCGCTTCTAAAAGAAAATCCAAAGCTTGAAGAAATTATGCACGGTTCAAAGAATGAAACCGAAGCTCTGGTGGGCATTAAAAACTGGATACTTGAAATGATAAAAGATAAGCCAAATGCTCTTAAGTATTATGAGAAAGGATCTGTTAGTGGAATTTCATTTAAATCTTTAGGTTGGAGTGATATTGCTGCAATTAGAATTCTTGATTATGTAGATAATGCCGGACGTGAGTTTATTGATTTAAACCTGCGCGGTCAACTTGCAGTAAGTAATCCGATAAAATTACTCTGGCTTGGAGTAAACAAAGGTACGGGAGGTGCAAAGCCGGACTTTTTTGAGGATATGATTCATCTTTTCAGGCAATTGATGGGCAAGGAGTTGAGGAAAGAATATTCAAAGGACCAGCTTATATCGTGGATGAATCGCTTTCCATCAGGCTTGGATCCAAGGATTATAAAACTTAGAGAAGAAAACAGAGAAAGAATTCTGAATATCATTATTGATAAAATTGATGAGGGTGAAATAAATGATTCAAAATATAAGTTCGATCCTGAACTAAGCAGAAATCAGAAATTAGAAATTGCTCTCGAGTGGTGGAAAGAGAGCACATTTCATTTACGCTTTGCTGTTCGTTCGCCGGATTTGCTGAATGAATTTCTGGGATATTCACTCGATCCAGATACCATGAAAATTTTATATGAAGCAGAGAAAAAAGGAATTCCATTCTTTGTTAATCCATATTATTTATCACTCCTTCATGTTCGTGTACCTTACTTTGCTGTTGGTGCCGATCTGGCAATTCGACATTATGTTGTTTACAGCAAACAATTGATTGATGAGTTCGGATATTTAACTGCTTGGGAAAAAGAGGATAAGGTTGAGCCCGGTAAACCCAATGCAGCGGGCTGGATCCTTCCATCCCATCATAATGTTCACAGAAGATATCCCGAGGTTGCAATCTTAATTCCAGATACAATGGGAAGAGCTTGTGCTGGTTTGTGTTCATCCTGCCAGCGGATGTATGACTTCCAAAACGGTTACTTGAATTTCAATTTAAATAAACTAAAACCGAATGAAACCTGGTCTGATAGACTTGAAAGATTAATGGAATATTTTGAAAACGACTCGCAGTTAAAAGATATTTTGATAACTGGTGGTGATGCACTAATGAGTTCTGACAAGTCTCTTGAAAATATCCTTGATGCTGTTTACAGGATGGCAAAACGAAAGCAACAAAAAAATCAAACAAGAGCAAACGATAAAAAGTACGCTGAAATCCAGAGAATAAGACTCGGTACACGTTTACCTGTATACCTTCCGCAAAGAATTAATGACGAATTGGTTGAGATTTTAAAAAGTTTTAAAGAGAAAGCACTGGGTATAGGAATCAGACAATTCGTGATTCAAACACATTTTGAATCTCCAATGGAAATTACACCGGAAGTTGAAGAGGCTGTAAAGAAACTAATTAACGCCGGTTGGTTAATCACAAACCAACACGTATTTACAACAGCTTCATCACGGCGTGGACATAATTTAAAGCTTCGTGAAGTAATGAATGATATTGGTATTCTTCCCTACTATACTTTTTCTGTAAAAGGATACATGGAAAATTATTTCAACTTTGCGCCTAATGCCAGAGCAGTACAGGAAAGCATTGAAGAAAAAATAATCGGTGATCTTTCTCAAAGTAGTATTGAGTTAACCAAAAAATTCGCTGAGGATGCGGAAAACATTGTGACTAATATCAATTCAGTTCGTCAAGCTGAAAACATTCCTTTTCTTGCCACGGACAGGAACGTTCTTAATCTCCCGGGTGTGGGTAAAAGCTTAACTTTCAGGGTGATTGGTATTACACGTTACGGAAGAAGAATACTCGAGTTTGAACATGACGGCACGAGATCGCACAGCCCGATTATAGAACAAATGAACAGAGTTTTAATTATTGAATCCAAATCAATCAGCGAGTATTTGAATCAGCTGGAAGAGATTGGTGAAAACAAAGATGAGTATACCGATGTATTTGGATATTCAATAGGTGAGACCGAAGCGAGGATGCCAATATATGAATACCCCGAAACAGAAATATCTATAACTAAAGAATACACAAACCTGGAAATTCCTGAAACTGATTCCGCTGCTGTTGAGGTTTAAGTATTAATTCCTATAATTTTTCAGAAAGGTTTTTTAATTAATTATTTCCGGAATTGGCTTCATTTTGTTAACCGATACAAAGATTGATATAAATAATATTACTCCTATAAGAGCCATTATTGCTTCTGCAGAAAGCATCCCAAATGCATTCCATTTTCCGTGTGCCCATTCATCAATATAAATCATATAGTAAATTGGTGCATTTGAAAGAGATGCATACACATTATATTTTGTCGCTGCTGCACCTTTACCAATTGCTTCAAGTACAAACGCACTGAACCCGGCGTAAGTTAAACCGGTACTAAATGCATAAAGTGAAGTCCAGACAACAAACATTTGCTCTGTGTACG
>WOR8_10005928_pt1 | contig 11757 bp, 7 predicted proteins | sample DeeMarSeWOR38_10_FD_19890 | JGI IMG/M metagenome (IMG submission 19890) | reverse complement strand
CCATTGGGTAATCCTGTATTTAATGGTGGTAGAGAATCTCCCTGGCAAATGGTAATATTTGGCCCCAGGTCAAATAATGGTCTTCCGTCATATACCTGGGTAGTGTCTTCAGATTCACAACCTGCTGCATTGATGATCCTCACAGAATAATCTCCAGGTTGGGTAACCTGTATACTTTGTGTCGTTTCACCTGTACTCCAGATAAATTGTTTACCACCTGAATTGGTAGTGTCTGCATCCAGAATCAACGGTCCCACACAGATTACATCTACCAGCGGAATCGTCGCGTCGTCCGGATAACCCGAGATATCAACCTGTTGGACTATGGTTGTATCCAAACCACACCGGTTTGTGACGTTGAAGGCGACTGTATATAAGGAATCTACCACATACACATGTGAGGCAGAATCAGTAGTTGCAGTACCTCCATCACCAAAGGTCCATAAATACTCATCGATAATGGACGTACCGATCCCAATAAATGTTGACGTCTGATCAACACAGGCAGGAATTACTGTAGCCGTAGCAGCTGGAGTTTGTTGAAAAAAACTCTGAATGAAATTGGGCAATCCTAACGATGATGTACCAGACATCAAATCAAAACCCATCCCTATATAGTTTGAGTCAGAAAGTGTATCCAGGTTTTCGATAATCGTCCCTAAAAACTGCTGCCCATCCCGGGCCACATAGATCTGCCCGTCGGGACCAGTTTGGATTGCCCCCATATTTACACCTGGTTCATCAGCTAACTCAGCAATAGTCGATTCAATGGAATCTTTATCATAATTGTGTAATTTCAATTCGTAAAGTTTGGATGCCGGTGCGGTAGGATTATTCACGGATACAAACAGTTTATCGCTGTTGCTTGAGAATTCTACCCCATATACCTGATAAGGAGGATTATCCTCCGGCAATTCAATTTGGAGATAATTTGATAACGTGCCCGTTTGGGCATCAAAATCAAAGATCTCTACATAATTTTTCCCCCCTGATGTAAATGCTACTGCAAGCCTGCTCCCATCCGTCGAAAGTTTCATATATCCCTGAGCAGCTTCTTCTTCATTCAGATCATGAACGGAACCGATGCTGGTTAAAACTGGATTTCCTATACCCTGATCTGTAATAGGATACGCCCGGAAAGTATTGTTCCCATATTCATGGACAATCAACCAGACATCACCTCCAAGATTTGTAGCTGTCATCCTTTCAGTAGTCTTTTCAAATAATGGTTTATCCTTTGTCACCACCTCTCCGACTGTTCCATTCCCAATTTCTTTAATGTCCACCACTGAATAACTCAATATATATTCATTGGATGGATTATATACCGCTCTTGTGGTAAAGATATAAAACAGGGTTTCATCATTTGGAAATGGAACGATCAAGGATGACTGTGTAGAATTGTTCTCTCCGCCAATATTTGTGCCGTTATACATCTGGTTGTGATCCTGATCGTACACCGTGACGCCATCGGTATAGAACAGGAGTTCGCCATTTCGCTCTGAAATTGCCGCTGCCCCCTCAGGTGTGTTCAGCTGGCCATCGGAAACAGCAACAGGTGGCTGTTCATTGAAATTGATGCCTGCATTATTTCCAAAATACCAATAGTTAGCTACCTGAGTTTGTTCTCCATATTCTTCAACATTTATACTTCCATAAGAAGTACACGTACCGTAGTCAACGACTACCCAGAAATATCCTGTAGCATTAGTTGAATCCACTGTGATAGTTTGGCTGGTTTCATCAGTACTCCATCGATATAGTTGTCCATTAGGACCAGCATCCAGCACCAATGATTCCCCCGGACATATTACCGTATCCTGTCCAAGGTCAACAGAATCCATTACCGGGATCACATTCACGAATTGTGTTACAGTATCCACAGATCCATTAATTCCGGCAATTAATGTTACCTGATAACTCCCAGGTCCGGAATAGGTATGTATGGGTGCAATTTGATTTGAAAAATTATCCGGAGATAAGGGATCTCCAAAATCCCACCGGTAAAAATCCGCAGGAGGATCAAAATCAGGGAAGAATTTGGTTGGTGATCGCTCACACGTATTTTGATTGACAATTTCAAAGGTATTTGGTGAAAATATGATGGGCGCCTTCGGAGATAAGGCAGGAAATTGACGGCCGGCATAATTATCGTTCCCAAGAGGGACAGATTGATAATTGATATTTGAAGCCAGCGTATCATTAGGATTTGTGATTCGTCCTATGCGTATTGGGCCGCCACTACTTTCCTGATACAAATGGTACAATCTTCCATCAGGGCCCATCTGTACGCCAAAGCTTCGGTATAATGGAGTTGGATTTACCTGATCCAATGAGGCTGTAGGATTAGTGAGGTCGAATCTGTACAATACCCCTTCTTGTGTACCATCGCCAAACCTTGAAATAAATATTTTTGTGCCATCCGGCGAAAATTCCACATCATAAATGGCCTGGCCTGCTATATCAAAGTTACCTGAATTAGGTATTTCCCTGACAAAAGCCAGCGTATCCACTGCGGGATCAAACTGCAGTATCTGAATATTTGCCCCTGGGTTATTTGGGGATACTGCTATCTGCCCTGTCCCCGGATGATAGGAAAAATTGGCTGCCACCAGGTTTGTAGGATTTGGAATGGTTTTTATCAATACCCTGTTATTCCCATCGATTCGGTAAAGTTTATATTCTCCGGTTGTCGCATCCTGAACCAACAGAAAATAAAAATATGGATCATTCCCGGTCTCAAATACCAGCATTCCCGGGTTTACTTGTATAGCCGGTACTACGGCATTGGGATCATTTTCAGTAATTAATTCTCCGAGGGGAGGTTCCGGTGGCGTTGCGTTTCCATCGGCATTCATGTTTACAGTACTTACAAACAAGTTTCCGGGTGCGGGATAATTTGCCGTATTGGTAAAAATAAAATATTGCCCCGGAAAATTTGGCCTCGGACTGATCGCCACGCTCTGGTTAGCCGATGAATTCCCGTTCAACCCTGTCCAGCCAAACATTAATGTATGTGAGGCATCATATACATATTGCCCATCAGTATAAAAGAGGAGATCTCCTGAAATCCTGTCTGTGGCTACTGCAGAAGCAGCATTTCCATAAGGAGTGGCCTGAGTATCTGTCTGATTGGGTTGATTATCAGATTTGTTAAATAATATTCCATATTGCGAATTTCCAAAATACCAATTGTACCTTGAATAATCCTGGGCAAATACGGAAACGGAAATAGTTAAGAAAACCAAGAGCAAAAATGATGAAAAATACTTACCGTTATTCATTATCAATCTTCTCACTTCTTTCATTTAGAACTAGTCAGGTTTTGAAAATAACTTAATACAAATAATACGAAAGATATGGATTAAATCGTATGTATTAATAACTATTTTAATGTAGTTTGGTTGAAACAATCATGTTGCAAGAAATAATAAAAAATACAATAAAAGTATAATTGTATCGTCCTATTTTTATATTTAGGTTCAATTTCTTGAAAAATCATTATTAAATCTGCTTAATGCTAAAAGGTTATAGGGTATTTTTGTTCTTATTATTGGGACTGGCAATAGATCTGAAGGGTCAGGATCCCCAATTTTCACAATTTTATGCTGCCCCCCTTTATCTAAATCCTGCGTTTGCCGGATCGGCAGAATTGGCCAGAGTTGGATTAAATTATCGGAATCAGTGGCCATCCTACCCCACAAATTTCGTGACATATTCTGGCTATTTTGATTATTATTTTGATGATTATAACAGCGGAGTTGGTCTTTTGCTTTTATCTGATATAGAAGGATTGGCGGGTTTAAGGACCAACAGTGTTGCGCTTCAATATGCCTATCAATTAAGAATAACTGACGGCTTGATCTTCCGGGCTGGGCTTGAAGGATCTTATGTTATGCAAAATATAGATAAAGACAATTTGATATTTGGCGATCAGATTGATTTCAACGGACAATTTAAAGACATCACGGATGACGATATAATAAACCGTGATTTTAGAAATAATTTTTTTGATTTTGGCGCTGGAGGATTGCTGTACTCCGATCGGTTTTGGGTTGGATTCGCGGCGATGCATTTGTTGACTCCTGTAAACTCAATGATTGAAGGCGACAGTGAGCTGGATATTAAATATTCCGCCCATATGGGATATAAGTTTTTGTTGCCAACTGCAACGAACTTCAACTTTCCAGGGGGTTTTCGCGACATCAGCCTGACGCCCACTGTACAATACAAACTGCAGGGACAATTTTCCCAATTGGATGCAGGTCTTTATTTTACCTATGAACCCTTCGTAACTGGCCTCTGGTATCGTGGGCTTCCCTTCAAGCCTGTTGATGGGATCTCCAATCATGAATCATTGATTTTTCTCGTTGGAGTTTCAACCAACGGACTACATATCGGGTATAGTTACGACTATACATTATCGAAGCTTGGCATTGCTACCGGAGGAGCCCATGAAGTTTCTATTAGATATGAATTCTTCCTTGGAGATCCTCGAAAACCTCCAAAAAATGTCAGACAAATTCCATGTCCCAAATTCTAGCGATTGATTTTCTTCGTAATAGATGAATAAATCGAAATAATACACATCCGCTCTAGTAGTTTTTTATATTTTTGCATTCCAAAAATAGATTCCCTATGGAGGCGAAAAGCATTTTGATCTTATTGTTGGTTATCCTTTCATTTGATTTTGTTTTTAATAAGGTCCTTGAGTTCCTTAATATTAAAAGCATGAGAGAAGAACTCCCTGACGAGGTAAAGGACATCTATGATGAAGAAAAGTATAAAAAATCGATTGCCTACGCCAAAGCAAACAATAAGTTCGGGTTACTTACGTCAACCTTCAGCTTTGTGTTATCATTCATACTGTTGGCCACAGGTTTTTTTGGATGGTTTGACCAACAGGTGCATGGTTTCATTTCAACTGAAGAATTTGTTTCGCTTGCTTTTTTTGGATTGCTGTTTTTAGCATCAGACTTTCTCAATATCCCTTTTCAACTCTATGACACTTTTGTAATTGAGGAAAAGTTTGGATTTAATAAAACTACTCCAAAAACATTTATATTGGATAAGCTAAAAGGGTATTTGCTTGCAGCAATTATTGGCGGTCTGATCTTATTTATCCTGTTGAAATTAATAAATGCATTCGGGCCAAATTTCTGGATCTATTTCTGGATTGTGGTTTCAGCTTTCATCCTGTTCATGAACATGTTTTATACTACACTTATTCTCCCGTTGTTCAATAAACTCACTCCACTTGAAGACGGGGACCTTAAACAGGCCATAGAACAATACAGCAAAAAGGTGAAATTTCCGCTTGACAATATATTTGTGATTGACGGATCAAAGCGATCAGCAAAATCCAATGCATTCTTTTCCGGAATCGGTAAAAAGAAAAAGATCGTCCTATACGATACATTGATCGAAAAACATAGCAAAGAAGAATTGGTTGCCGTTTTAGCTCATGAAGTGGGTCACTTTAAGAAAAAACATATAATAACAGGATACCTGCTATCTATTTTGCAGACGGGCCTGACACTTTATATCATGTCGTTAATTATTTTTAGCCCTGCCATGTCAGAAGCGCTTGGAGGTACACAAATGGCAATTCATTTGAACCTGCTCGCTTTTGGTATATTATATTCCCCTATTTCTCATTTCATCGGAATATTTATGAATATATTAAGCAGAAAAAATGAGTTTGAAGCTGATGCGTATGCGAAAGAAACATATGACAGCAATTCCCTGCAGCTGGCATTAAAGAAACTTTCGGTAGATAATCTCAGCAATCTTTTCCCTCATCCTGCATATGTTTTTATCAATTATTCGCATCCTCCCCTATTAAAAAGGTTGGCCGCTATGAAGGAGTAAAAGCGCAGATAATTTCATAAAAGTTGATCCCTGATTTTAAAGCCCATTTTAATAAGAATCTCAATCTGGCCTACCCGGTAATGCTTAGTCACCTGGGTCAGGTGACCGTTCATGTGGCCGACAGCATGATGGTGGGACGGCTTGGGAAAGAGCCTCTGGCAGGCGCTTCATTTGCCAATAGTATATTTGTGATCTTCCTGGTAATGGGCATTGGCATGTCCTACGCGATCACCCCACAGACTGCGCAGGCTGATGGTGAACGAAATGTTCTAAAGCTAACTGAAATATTAAAACACGGTGTACTGGTAAATACCATTTTTGGATTGATACTTACTGCATTCATTCTGTTTGGGCAAGATGCTCTTTGGTATCTCAACCAGCCGGAAATAGTAGTCGAATTGGCGCTACCCTACCTGAGGATCATTGCCATATCCTTGATACCTTTTATGATCTACCAGGCATTCAGGCAATTTGCAGAAGGTCTGGGTTATACCAAACAGGCCATGTATATCACCGTTGCGGCTAATATTTTAAATATAATACTAAACTACATTTTCATTTTCGGGAAGCTGGGATTCGAACCAATGGGATTATATGGCGCTGGTTTGGCCACCCTGATCTCCAGGATTTTGATGGCAGCATTGATGATGTCGTATGTCTATTTCAGCAAACAGTTTACTCAATATTGGAAAGTATTCACATTTGGCAATTTTACATACTATCTGGTAAAAGAGAATTTGAAGCTCGGTATCCCCATGGCATTTCAGTTGATATTTGAAGTGACCACTTTTAGTATTGCCGCAATTATGATCGGATGGATGGGGGCAACGCCTTTGGCGGCTCACCAAATAGCCATCAACCTGGCTTCAGTCACCTATATGGTTGCCCTTGGTATTGCTGCTGCAGCGACGATCCGAGTTGGAAATCAGCTGGGACAAAAGGATTACCATACCATGCGAAATGTAGCACTTACTTGTTATATCATGGCCATTATGTTTATGTCCTTTACGGCAGTGGTTTTTATTATGGGGAAGAATTTTTTACCCACACTATATATTGATGATGTTCAGGTGATCAGGCAGGCAGCAGTTTTGCTCATTGTGGCAGGGTTGTTTCAACTTTCCGATGGCATCCAGGTCATTGGTCTGGGAGCTTTGAGAGGAATGTCAGACGTTAGAATCCCGACGTTAATCACGCTGATAGCCTATTGGATTGTAGGACTTCCCCTGGGATATCTCCTGGGCTTTATATTTGACCTGGGTGCCATGGGAGTCTGGATCGGATTGTTGGCAGGATTGTCCATGGCTGCTCTACTACTTTTTATCCGGTTTAATTGGCAAAGCAAAAAATTGATCGAAGGAAAAATGATTGGTTAAAATCAGCTATTTGGAAAATAATAAACTTGTCTATGGATGATTAAAATAAAGGCAAAATTCAATGTAAATTTTAAATATTATCACAGGAATCCCTAAAATTTCCGGGACAATGCTTTTTTCAACTCATATAAAATCAGAAAATTTGAACACCACAATGGGCTTACATTTGGTTTAAATTTTTTTCCATTGGACAGACGGACCAATTGAAGGGCGTAAAATCCGCCTTCGGCAGCATCTTCGAACTGCTTAATTCCCGTTCGCAGTATAAGGTTGTCCAGATTGGGAATTTCACCTTTTAAAAATCCGGGAATATCATCAGTATTGGTTATAAAAGGACGTGCCATACCGATAAGATCCAATTCCCCATCTTCCAAGACTTCATTACAAAATTTATACGACCTAAACCCACCAGTAATTAATAAAGGCAGCTTACTTATCTTTCTTACTTTCCTGGCAAAATCAATAAAATAAGCCTCCCGTTTCCTCGTACTTGCTTTCAAATGATCTTCATTCATTAAAAAAAATGCTACCTTTTCATAGGTGCCTCCTGAAATTTCCAGTAAATCAATTTTCTCGTTATCCAACATTTTTACCACCTCCAGGGATTCTTCTTCCGTAAATCCACCTTTCTGAAAATCTGATGAGTTCAACTTCACCGAAACAGGAAACCTAGGTCCTACCTCATTACGAATTTCCCGGATTACGCTAATCAATATTCGACTGCGATTTTCAATACTTCCACCCCACTGGTCATCTCTCAAGTTAGTAGCCGGAGATAAAAACTGGCTTAACAAATACCCATGGGCTGAGTGAATCTGGACACCTGTAAAACCCGCTTCTTTCGCAAGCCTGGCCGCTTTGGTAAAACCGTGTATTACCTCCTGGATATCCATTTCAGACATGGCCTTAGGTTTACCAAAAAGACCTATTTTCTTCAATTGTACTACAGAAGGTGCCAATGGTCTGCCTGCACTAAATTTATTAGTCTGTCTACCCGCATGTGAAATTTGTACCCATACATGATTCCCATTTTTCTTTCCGGCATCCGCCCATCGTTTTAACTTCTGTAGCATTTTTTCATCATCAAAGCAAACATTCCCGGCTGATTCCAAATGTTTTCGATCAATCATCACATTGCCCGTGATCAATAATCCTGCCCCGGTGGCTGCCCAGTGGTCATACAATTTTTCATGCCCACTGGCCGGTTCAAAATTTTTATTGCTGATGCGTTCCGTCATGGCTGATTTTACCAGCCTGTTTTTTAGCGTGACTCCACAAGGAAGCACTAATTCTGTATTTAATAATTTTGAAGTCATTATTTGTTTTCAGAAGAAAAGTTTACCATTTCCTAAATTCAACCCAAAGTACAAATAATAAATTGATGAGCACATAAATTATTGTTCAATCAGGATTAAACGGCAGGTTTCATATTTCTAATAGCTGTGATTTTCCACGTGCCAGATTGATAAATTACAATAAATGTACTCCACATTTTCCTCGTTGTTCCATCAGGATTTTGGATTTCATATCGGGCGTCAGCGATACCAGTAGTAGCATTTAAAAAGCGAATTTTATCCACGGTCAGGATACGTTGGCCAGGATTACTACTGGAACTACGCATCATCCCATCTAACGCAACCCGGATCCCGATTCGCCATTCCCCCGAAGAAACAAGTTGATCTATGTCCTCTGTTAAAATCTGCTTTAGCAATACCGTATCTTTTGTTTCCCTCGCCTGCGCATATTTATCTATTAAGGAAATAATTTCCTGATTTTGTTTATTATTGTCTGACGGATTTTGGCAATATATGAAGGTAATGAACATGCAATTTAAGAGGAATGAAAGTACACTGATTTTCATGATGGTTAATATTTTTAATATTTTGTAAAGATAAAATAGATTGCATTACTATAGACCATTTTAGATGTAACGATCAACTTGACTAAAGCCTAAATCCTGAAATTAATTATTGATCAGGATTATAAGGAGTAGTTCTTGGCAACCACCTTGAAACATTCCGCTTATATTCCCTGTATTTATCTCCAAACTTTTTCTCCAAATCTGGTTCTTCATATAAAATAAAATAAACAGTATTTATCAAGTAGAATATCACTGCCCACAAAAATATTGGTAAAGACAAAATGGCCAGCGATTCGCCGATCAAAACAGTCAGTACACCTGTGATCATCGGATTCCTGACATATCGATATATTCCCGATATAACCAATTTTCTTGTTGGGCTCCAGGGCGCCAATGTTCCTTTTCCTATTTGTATAAACATAGATATTGTACTGGCCATCATGAATAATCCTAGACAGATAATCAAAAGTCCAAAAATCAATGTAGTTGTATTTTTAATTGATATTTCCTGCTCAATGTATAGTGGAATTAAAACCAGGACCGTTACCGGAAGGACAAAAGAGAAAAGTTGTTTAATTACATTTTTCAACTCTTTTGTGGTTTGAAACAAAGATACTTTTTATTATACTTTCGACATTTTTTTGGTATGTAAACCGGAAATTGAGTGAATTTACAGATAATTAATGTGCTCATGTCGCCCTTTAATTATTTTTTGTTATTTTTTTTCAGTATCAAAAAGTGATCTTCCATAACATTGCCGACAAAGATATGGTCATGGTAACTAACAGCCACCGTCGATGCCGACATGCTATTGCCCTCATCCATATATATAGTTTCTCTGGAGTAATCCCCAATGCCCCGATAATCAATGGTGATGATCTCTGAAGGGGAGATTGGTTTACGACCTTGCGCATAAGCTGTAAAAGCAAGCAAATTTGGATGACAACCAATCCAGATTTTCCCGTCGTTAGCAAATTCAATATTATCTACTCCGCTGCCACAATCAATATCCTCTATGAAATCTAAATTACCATCTACAGTACGCTGATACACTTTTACTAAAAAATTTCTTGGTGAAGCCACAAATAATAAGTTTCGCCTGAAATCAAGATTAATTCCATTGGCATATGCAATTCCTTTTGCAACTTCGCGATACGAGTTGCCATCAAAATAAATCACATTCGATACAGCCAATCCTAAATATTCCTCTCCCCATTTGCCCAATCCTTTTGTAAATCCATGGTCATTGGTAAAATAAAACTGTTCTTCATCAATGGCTACGATATCATTCGGGCTCACCATGGAATTGTCCCGTTTTGTCTGAATATGGATCAAGCTATCCTGATAAAGATCAAAAACCTCAATGGAATGTGTGCCATTTACATGATTAATTGCATATACTTTATAGGCATGCGACGTTCTTCGAATCATTGAAATTCCATGAGGAAAGAATGGTATATTAAGATTGGTTGTCAATTGCTTCGGCTCAAAGGAAGAACTGTTAAGATCTATATAGTATAGATGACCTTGTCGAACTGTTCCACCTCTCCTGCTGGCGCGGTCATCTGATGAAAGCAATAAAAAATCATCCTCGTAACTTACCTGCATATCTTCAACACCCGGGAGCATGATGCTCCTTTCTATTGACCCGGCAAAGGTATTTTCTACTTCACGAAAATAACCCGTAGAATAAAATATGTAAAAGATATAAACTATTATTGCCAGCAAAATGAATACGATTCCTGATAAGATTTTTTTCATACTCATTTTTCTATTTGAAACTTCCTACTATTCGTTCCCTTAACTAACCTTGGCTTTTCACATTCACTAAAAAAAGCAGCCAGCAATTTCAAAGTTAAAATTTTATGAAATTACCGGCAGCGTTTCATTTCATCCTTTATTTGCTGCACAACAGAACTGTAATGGCCATAAAATCTATTTGGGGTAGTGAATTACGTTATTAACAAACTTTCTTTATTATCGGTCAATAATGGCATTAAATGTAGCGCTTGGACGCATAGCATTTGTTACCTTATCTAATTCCGGTTTGTAATAACCACCAATATCCACAGGTTTGCCCTGTGCCTGAAGCAATTCATCCAAAATGTGCGCTTCATTGGTAGCAAGTTCTTTGGCTATCGGTGCAAAAATGGTCTTCAATTCCTTATCCTCGTCCTGTTCAGCCAATGCCTCTGCCCAGTACATGGCCAGGTAAAACTGGCTTCCCCTGTTGTCCAGTTCATTCACTTTTCGGGATGGTGACTTGTTTGTTGACAGGAATTTTCCATTTGCCTCATGTAATGCTTTTGCCACCACTTTTGCTTTGGCATTATTCGTTTTTAATGCAAGATCTTCAATAGAAACTGCCAAAGCTAAAAACTCTCCCAGTGAGTCCCACCGTAAATGTCCTTCTTCGACAAATTGCTGTACATGCTTTGGCGCTGATCCGCCGGCCCCGGTTTCAAAGAGTGTTCCGCCTGCCAATAACGGCACGATGGACAACATTTTAGCGCTGGTACCTAATTCCAGGATTGGAAATAAATCGGTCAGGTAATCCCGCAATACATTTCCCGTTACCGAAATCGTATCCTTCCCGGCCTTCACCCTATCCAGCGTATATTTTATTGCATCCACCGGTGGCATGATCTT
>WOR8_10005926_pt1 | contig 11758 bp, 14 predicted proteins | sample DeeMarSeWOR38_10_FD_19890 | JGI IMG/M metagenome (IMG submission 19890) | reverse complement strand
ACAAAAAGGAGAATACGAACATGAAAATATTAGTCGTTTTTTACTCTACGTATGGGCATATTTACAAAATGGCTGAAGCCGTGGCCGAGGGTGCTAAACAGGTCAACGGTGCTGAAGTTGAAATTCGGCGTGTTCCGGAAACACTGCCACAGGAAGTTCTTGAAAAAATGGGGGCTGTGGAAGCCCAAAAAGCTTACGCTCAAATACCTGTTTGTACCGTGGATGAACTTGCAGAAGCCGATGCCGTTATTTTTGGAACTCCCACACGCTTCGGCAATATGTGCGGCCAGATGCGCCAATTTTTAGACGCCACCGGGCAGCTGTGGGCCAAAGGATCACTGGTCGGGAAGGTTGGTAGTGTCTTCACAAGTACAGCCACCCAACATGGCGGACAGGAGTCGACCATACTCACATTTCACGTAACCCTGCTCCACCATGGCTTTGTGGTCGTCGGACTGCCTTACGCCTTCCAAGGCCAGATGCGAATTGATGAGATCACCGGCGGCTCCCCTTACGGCGCTTCGACCATTGCCGGAGGAGACGGATCCCGCATGCCGAGTGAAAACGAGTTGGCGGCCGCACGGTTTCAAGGAACGCATGTCGCCGAGATTACATCGAAACTCGTACAATAAAATAAATGCCGGACACGGATGAACACGGAGATGAGGAAATTATTAGAATTCAGATTCTTGAATAAAACGTGGCCAATAAACAATTTGTAAATAATAACGGATAGATGCCCAAATTATTAAATCCCAAATTCTCCATCTGTGTAAATCTGTGTCCCGTTTTGAACTATAAAAAGGAAAAAAATATGATATCAACGGCAAGAAAAGTACGACAGATCATTGAACCTCAAACAGTTATGGAAGGTGCCGGTGTCAGGCTCAAACGCAGCATTGCCACCCAAATTCTTGACCATATCGATCCCTTTTTGCTCTTCGATCACTTCGGATCAGACGATCCGAAGGATTACATCAAAGGATTTCCTATGCACCCCCATCGAGGGATAGAAACCGTCACCTACATGATAGAGGGTTCTGTTAGTCATAAAGACAGCATCGGCAATGCTGGCAGTATAGGATCCGGCGACGTCCAGTGGATGACCTCCGGAGGCGGCATTATGCACGAAGAAATGCCTCAACCCGCCCCGGGAAAAATGGTCGGGTTTCAATTGTGGGTCAACCTCCCTGCTAAACTTAAATTGTGCCAACCCCGGTATCAGAATATTGCCGCCAACCATATCCCGGAAATCAATCGAGATGACGGTGTGATTATACGGGTGATCGCCGGTGAGGTGGATAATATTCGCGGCCCGGTTAGCGAAATTGCGGCCGATCCGATCTATCTGGATATTAAGATTCCGTCAAACGGCACATTTTCCTATCCCATCGACAGAGGTCAGACAGCCTTCGCTTATGTATTTGACGGGGAAGGAAAATTTGGCGAAACGTCCGACAGCGCGGCCGATAATGTAACTCATCCACGTCTGATAGTATTCGGAAATGGGGACTATATCCAAGCCAACGCATCCAACCACGGCGTCCGATTCCTGCTGGTTTCCGGCAAACCGCTGAACGAGCCGATTGTCCGCTACGGACCTTTTGTAATGAATACCCAGGAAGAAATTGAACAGGCTTTGGAAGACTTAAGAAAGGGCACTTTTGTTAAGAACTAATCGCAACAAATTATTTTGTCCGATAGCACCGAATATCGCTGTTGATTTTCTCCAGAAAAATGCTAACGTACGAACAAACAAGCCCGTAAAAAGTAAAAAAACCAACGGTGAACTGTACTTCCATTTTCGAAACGTTTCATGAAACAGCTCGGCGCGTTTGAGCAATCTAGGGAGGAAATTATGAAGCTTTTTTTTAACTATCTTCTAATAACGCTGCTCATTGCCGTTATCAGCGCCTGTGCCGGCACTAAAAAGGAATCTCGTGATCAAACCCTTCGGCGAAACATCGCCCAGGCCTATGGATTTCAATATTTCAACCAGGTCGAAAAAATTCAATATACATTTAACGTGAAAAAGGGCGAAACCCAAATCAGCCGTTTTTGGATCTGGGAACCAAAGGCAAATCAGGTTAGCTTTAAAGCCACGGACAGCAGGGAGACCGTCACCTACAACCGTAACGATCTTTCCGATAGCTCGCCAACAAATCTCAGAAACATCGACGCCTGGTTTATAAACGACAGTTACTGGTTGTTATTTCCGTTTCATGTCGTCTGGGATAGTCAGACAATAGTTGAAGATGTTGGTCGAAAAAAACTACCCATGGGAGAGGGCAAGGCGCGCTGTGTGATTGTCAGTTATCCCGCAACCGGCGGATATACACCCGGTGACGCCTATGATCTTTTCCTCGATGACGACTACCGTCTGACGCAATGGGTGTATCGACACGCCGGGTCTGAAACACCGACACGCATCGCTACCTGGGAAGAACATCGCAGTTTAGGCCCTCTCACGGTCTCATTGAATCATCAGGGAGACGACCCCAATTTTCGCGTTTGGTTTACAACCGTGGGTGTCAAGATGGTTGGCATCGACAGTTGGATATTTGCTGAGTAAGGTTTAATGTGAAAACAAATTAAAAAAAGACACATGAACGAATTCATCTTCTAAAAATAAAATCACAGCCGCAAGGACGCCAACAAACGCGTGCAAACAGTTGAGAGCCATTTTGATTCCTGGATTTACCGCCTATCAAGTGCCGCCAGTCTTTCATCCGACACAAACGAGCAGCGCTTGCGCAAGGCGGTGCTGATACTTTTAGCCGGTATATGCACAACCTTAGGCGTCTTTTGGGGGGTCGCATATCTGTCACTTGGCCTCCCGCTGGCAGGCAGTTTTCCGCTGGGATACTCTGCGATTTCTTCACTGAGCCTGTATTACTTTTTTCGTACCAAAGGCTACAAGTTCTTTTGTCGCGGCCAGCTGGCGATAATATTGATTCTACCCTTTCTGCTGCAGTGGAGTTTAGGCGGCTTTTGGACCTCAGGTGCAGTCATCGTTTGGTCCATCCTTTCACCTATCGGCGCGTTGATGTTCGCCGGAACCACCCGGGCCATACCATGGTTTTCAGCCTATGTGCTTCTCATGGTCATTTCCGGCTTCCTTAATATGAGATCAACTCCACAGCTTTCGCTGCCGACATTTATCGTTGTTCTCTCATTTGTAATGAATATTGGTGGTGTCTCTGCGATTGCCTTTTTTCTGCTCAAGTATTTCGTGCATGCCCGCGAGCTGGCAATGGCTGCTTTGGATCGCGAGCACACGCGCGTTCGCCAGTCGCTTACCCTGGCTATGGAAGTTCAGCAGAATCTTCTGCCAAACGCCAACCCACACATTTCTGGACTGGACATTGCAGGGAGCAGTATATACTGCGATGAAACCGGCGGCGATTATTATGATTTTCTGGACATCGGTGAACCCGAAGAGGGCAAAATCGGGGTGGTCGTGGGTGATGTCTCAGATCACGGAATTCCATCGGCTCTCCTGATGGCGACTGTTCGAGCGCTGATCCGCCAACGATGTTTTCAATATGGAAATTTAGAGCGTGTCGTTTCCGATGTAAACCGCCAGCTAACGCAAGACGTTAAGGATTCCGGCCGTTTCATGACTCTTTTTTACGCCGAGCTAGATTCCAAAAATAAGCGTCTGAGCTGGTTGAACGCCGGTCATGAACCGGCGATTATTTACGATCCAAATGCAAATACCCTTGAAGAGCTCACCGGCGGCGGCAGTTTACCGCTGGGAATAATGGAAAAGAGCACGTACAACGCAACTCGTCAGGATATTGTTCCCGGACAAATCTTGGTTATTACCACCGACGGTGTCTGGGAGACACGAAATCCTGACGGTGAAATGTTCGGTCGGCAACGATTGTATGATATTATCCGACAGAACGCCTCGCAAAGCGCAATAGAAATCCAGACAGCAGCCCTTGATGCGATCGACAACTTCCAGAACGGGGTTGTTGCCGAGGATGACAAGACGTTGGTAATAATCAAGATTGAACCTATAAATTCCATTACGTCGGTACACTAGCCGGATCTTGAAAACCATCGGGAACTTTAATTTTGGAAATGCCGGGAATTAACGTTTTGGTACTGATTACGCCCGGCAACTGCCGTACCTTTCCATGCACAAATTGGGAGATAATTTCAGCATCCGAGCTGAGTATATCTCGCGTCAGCACCACTTTTACCACAAGATCTACATCTCCATGCACGGAATGGACCTCTCTGACTTCCTCCAACTCAAAGAGTTTGTCCATGAGCTTGGTCTCTTTTTTAGCTTGAACATTCATCAGAATGAAAACGTTTATTCCGTGTTTCATTTCCGGATATTCTGTATCTTTCAAATCGGCCATTTTTTCTCGGAAATCCTCCATCTGTTTTGGAACAAGTTTATCAATACCGATGCCGTAACGCCGTTTCCTCCCCTCTTTCCATTGGTGAAGTGTAATATACGCGTACAGATCGGCGATGCTCCGCCCGGGAAAGGAGTCAATTAAACGACCTCGCTGGATAATGGTACAAAGCGGTCGGTAAATGGTTTTGTACCAATCGAAAGCCGCGTCTTTAAAGGATACCTCATGCCCCTCGGTTTCTTTAATATATTGCTGGTGTTCTGAGATCTGATCGAGCAAATTGGCGTATTGACTGACCTCGGTCAGATTAATTTCGACAGGCAGCTGTGTGCGGTCGCTGAATTCCGCGCGTTCCCGATAGAGAACGTTTTGCAGGGTGTCCTTGGACGGCACAAATTCGACAATGTGAGCTAAAATTTCGTCATGCCCGAGTTCATTAGCCGCCGCAATCCGGTGATTTCCATCCAGCACATAGAATTCGTCTTTGATTTCAAAAAGCTTTACGGGTCCCAGCGAACGGCCCTCCCGCATGGCGTTCTTGATCCATTGCAGCCGTTCGGGAGGCACATTTGCTTTAAATCGAAACTGACTGTCAAAATCCTGATAGCGTCCCACGCTGCCCACAATCCGCTTCAGCGGCACCGTTCGAATTCCCCGGTCCCGGGAATCAAAAGCAGCTTCTTTTTGCTGCTGATCTTTGAAGCTTTTGACCTCAACCGTATCGTTTTCTGGCTTGCCAAGGCCGGCGCGGTCATTCAGCATTCGGAGGAGCTTCGATTTCCATGAGGTTATACCCATACGTGTTCACCACTTTCGTCGCATTCACAACCGTTACCCTCTCGGCGGGATCGGTAAAGTGCGTGTGGATGTGCCCGTGGATGAAATAATTGGGCTGATACTTGTCAATCAACCATCGAAAACTTTCAAATCCCCTATGGCAGAGATCCTCTGCGTCGTGTATGTGTCGCGGGGGTGAATGGGTCACGACCACATCAACACCACCCCGCCACCATAGAGTCGGCCGCAGCCGGCGAATGATGGCCCGCATTTGCCCCTCAGTATATTGGAAGGGGCCGCCATTGTACCAATGAGAGCCCTCTAAACCGAGAAAACGTATCCCTTCAATCGATGTCAACCTGCCGTGCAGGTCGAGGCCTCCCACCGGTTGTTTTTCCTTGAGCCGAATATCATGGTTGCCGCTTACGAAGTAAAGGGGGGCTTCAAACGCATGAACCAGGCGGGAAAGGTACTCCGGCGGAAGGTCACCACAGGATACGATGACATCGATGCCACTAAAAGGTTCATTGCCGGCATACTGGTGCAGTGTCGGATCCACTACATCTGAAACCGAGAGTATCTTTACTTTTTCCCCGTTCTTCACGATTGTACACGACTGAGTGTCCGTAATTAATGGTTGGTTACCCGTTTCTAAACAGTATGGCAGAAAAAGTAAAAACGCAAATTCAAAATATGATAAACTGAGCAGAACAGACCAGCTTTGCTTTTACTGCGCACCCAAAAGAAGTATCAGCAGGTTTCGTATTTCCGTCGCCGATTGGGAGGTAACTTCGCAGAGCCGGATTTCCGGAGAGGATACCCGCAGGTTGGGAGATGTTGCCTCAATATTCTCCCAGAGACGACGTAGGGTTTTCTCCAGAAAGCCCTGATCCGTTGTTTTGTCAATTACCAACAATATGCGTACTAGGGGCACGCAACCCAGCAGCTGCTGCAGTTCGTAGAGGCATCCCTGATTGCTGGCAGAAAAGCTTCGCAGATCCATAAGCACGGCGTTGCTCTGAGCGGCAAGCTGCGTCATGGTGCTCTGCCAAGTATCTGCGTAACAGAAAAACTCGTTGACTCGGTGGCGGCCGTCCGGATCGGGTTGCCTGTCAATTCGAGACAAACGAGACTGTAAGTCTCCGTTTCCTTGAACAAATTGGCGTGACAGACGATTTCCCAGGAATGCCAGAAATTCGTGAGGTTCCACCGTAGTGGTTACAAGGTCGGGACCGGCAATCAAACTAACGCTGCCGACACGCAGCCACAGCTTCGACATCATATTAAAAAGTCTCTCACTGCGCTTTCTCAAAGAGAACACCCGAAGCAGCAGAAGTGAATGAAGCTCACCGTCACCCCCGGATTGTCGTGCCCAGCGTGCAAAGCCATTGCAAACAACCAGCTTGTAAACGGCAAATGCCAAGATACCGCAGAATATCCAGATCCAACCTTCAAAAACTAGCGTGATGGACTGAAGGATGCCGAACAGCAGCCACATGGCATCCATTGACAGCGACTGGTCACTAAACCGTTTCAATTGGTATCGGCGACCAATCCAACGCAGCAGAAACCAACCCAGAATACCGAATACCATAAAGCCAAACAAATGAAGAAGTACATACAACGCCGTGGCCCCGAGTCCTAACGCGCTGCCCAAGGCAACCACTCCGCGCAGCAACCCTTCATTGCTTCCGGCAACCTGGATAGCGATCATGGCGCCGGTTACCCCTGCAACCATAAATACCAACACCAGCGGCCCCACAGCGCGTACCCGCCGGTTTAAAAAAGTGAGAAGCAGCACCGTAGCAGGGCCGTTGGCATATACCCAGAAAAAAGCAAGCTGCCCCGCACTGAGATCAGGGTTGCGTGCCAGCGCCACAGCCGCAATAAGCATGAGAGCGGCAAGGTACACACCAACTAGCGTAATCCACTGCCTGCGGTCGATCGCAATTAACAATCCAACCGTGAGCACAACCGGCCAACTGTAAGAGGTATAGAGCCAAAGGAATCGAACGGGAATAAAACCGGCTTTAGATACCACCATCCATGCCAATGCGAATACTAGTGCATACAGCAGACCACCCACCACATAGATCGACGTAGCCCGTCTCAAGGATTGCGCTGCCACCCGGAAAGCCGCCGCGGCAGCGAGAGATTTGTCTGGTAGTCTTTTGACGTCGATTGTGGTAATGACGAGAGGCCGCGCATTGCCGGCAGTTCCTGCTGCTGCTTCGGTCGCCGGCCTACCGATTTCAGTCAGACCGGTCGATGCGCGCATTGATCGCAGCACCGCTTTTCGGTACAGCCACAGCAGAAATGTCGATACCACTGCCGTGAGCCCGGCACTTGCGAGCATAACGGCCGGCAACATACCCGTTAACACTACAGTAGAATCCATACAGGTTTCAGATCTTGAATTGCGAATTTAGTCGTTTTAGTTAGATTATTTCCCAGTCTTGTGCATCTGCGTTAACTTTATTAAATAAATGACAAAACTGTATTTTGGTGTCAATGATAAAGTAGCAAAACAGGCCGTATGGAGCCCAATAGGGCTATGCAAATGCGTATTTCTTCATCTTGTCTAACCGCTTGACATCAAATAGTATTTCTTGGTATGTATCCATTTTGCCTTTTAAAGTTCTAACCCAAATCATGCAGGATGCTATGGACTGCATTTGAAAATCCCTTCTCTTTGATTAGTATGCAGCTCTCACACTAGAATATAGGAATTGACAGGAGGTTTTTATGGCAATCAAAGAAGGCAAGGCCGCGCCGGTATTTACCTTGCCCGACTCGGCCGGGAAAAAGGTGTCATTGAAGGATTTCAGGGGTAAAAACGTCATCGTTTATTTCTATCCCAAAGACAACACGTCCGGGTGAACCAAGGAGGCCCAGGGATTCCGTGACATGTATGGCGAATTCCAAAAACTAGATACTGTCATATTGGGAATTTCCCCAGACAGTGAAACATCGCATCAGAAATTCATCGACCAAAACAATATTCCCTTTGTGTTGCTGTGTGACCCGGAGAAAAAGGTGATGGCCAAATACGAGGCTTTCGGGGAGAAGAAAATGTACGGCAAGATCACCATGGGCGTGATTCGTTCTACGGTATGGGTGGGACCCGACGGCAAGGTGAAAAAACACTGGCGGAAGGTGGCCAAAGCAGCCGATCATCCGGCCAAAGTAGTGCAGACGATTAAGGCCGCACTGGGTTAGTGCTAAAAGCCTTGGGGTTGCGTCTTAAATGTTAAAGGAGGACCATCATGTCTGATAAAACTAGATTGATTACGCTGGGTGTTATCGTGTTCATTTTTATTGTCGGTAATGTCATCGCCGGTTATTACAAATGGGGGGCATCCCGCGAAACACCGAACCGCCAGGTGCAACTAAAGGATGCAGCGGAGGATATTGGCGACCAGAAGAAACAGAAAAACGAATCGACAAATGAGTCGGATGCATTGAAAGGGCCTGCGGCGGCACCGGTAGAACAAAAAACTTCCGGTGAAACGGATGCGGAACCTGTGAATGCCGACATTCAAGCCCAAATAGCATCTCTGAAAGAGGAAAATGCGGTCCTGCTGTCCAGGCAGCGAACAGATAATGATCTTGCAGCCGAGAATTTAAAACTCAAAGAACAGCTCCAGGCCGCTCTCCAAGCCAATAAGACGCTTGAAAAAGAAACCAACGCACTACGATCCACCGAGAATAAGAATCGAGAAATCGCCACCGGGCAAAGCGAGCTGCAGGAACAGATCGTGTCGTATAAGAAGGAAATCACTAGTCTGCGCAATGAACTCAGAAATAAACAGAATCTAGAAAATCAGAATCGTCAGCTTTCCGAAAAGGTTCAGGATTATTCCGAGACGAGCATAGACCTTGAAAAACGGATTTCCGAGCTGCAAGACCAAGTCGATCAATACCAAAATTTGGTCGCTGAAAACCAGCGGCTTCAGGCTAAACTCGAGGCTTCTACCAAGGAAAACGAGGCGCTGAAAGCACGTTTGGATAAAATCCGTAAGATGGTTGCCGTAGAAGAAAAGAGCGATCAATGAAGGCTCCCCGCAGCAGAGCTGACGGGGTATCGGGCTATAGGAATAATGTTTATAATTCCCCGCAGCTTGTTGTTGCGAAGCGGAAATCCCGCCCAGCGGGGCTGCGATAGAATCGACTAGATCAATTAAATGATACACCGCGACTTGCCGCGGGGCAGTTCATTACTCAAGATGTGAACCCTTTCTCCTTAGCGCACTCCTTGAAGCTCTATCCACAAGTGTGAAAAGCCGATCAAACTCGTCTTTTTGATTCGATACCTGATGTCCACGCACTTTAATAAATTCACAGTCCAACTGATCGGTCATTCTATAAAACTCCCGATACAGCTCATAATTGAGGAGACGCTTGTTTCTCTTTGAACAATAATCATTTTGCTCAAACCGATCACGTCTTTCCTGTAACCCCATGATGTTTTGAGAATCCGTATACACAATCACCTTGCTTTCTAATTTTTGAATATCGCTTAGTGCCCATATTAATGTCTGCAATTCCAGTTTCGTTGAAGAAGTATGCTCAAATCGCCTCACTTTCACGCGCGTCCTCAACGCCTCCAACGAAAGTCCGCGCTCAGACACAGCGAGGTAAGCCCCATATCCAATTTTGGAATGAGTATCCACACTTCCATCTGTAAATAGCATAAGGTCATTCATAAAGATATTGCTTGGAAAAGTAAGAATCATCTGAGGTTCAAATCTTCATTTTTTGTGATACCTTTTTAGAAGTTCGTCTGCCGGAATAATACCCAGAGATTCCATAGCGTGAGCGTGGGAATTGAGGGACGTTCCTCGAACTCTCGGATTATTCAATATCCTCGTCCAAAAGCCTCAACCCCTGCTTTTCGACGATTTGCCGGCCCCTCGTTGCGGATTCGCTTGCCGTCGAGGACGCGATGTTCAGCTTTTTCGATATTCCGACCGCGCTCATCCCTAATTCTCGCGTCCCCCAATAGCATAACACACTCCGAGCCTGTACCGTTCTTCGTTGCTTTCCGCCCGTCAATAACTCCTTTAAAGTAAGACCGAATAAACCGAGCACTCGATCCACCAACCAGTCAAAGTCATACCCCAGAGCACGAATTCTAGACTTCCGATCCAAATTCTCCTGGGCAGCTTTTAATACGGTCTCAACGAAATCCCCCTGCCCCAGGATGCGCTCATCCCCCTTCATTCTGCTTTCGCCTTTGCGCATGGCTTTTAATGAGGACCACCCTCCGGCGCTTCGCACCAGCCCGCCTCCGGTTAAATCAGGCCGGCGTCCCGCCGCAACACCCTTCTTCACGAACTCCAAATAAAGTCTGCGGGCTTCTGCAATCTTCCCGCCGAAAAGATTCAGTATATAATCGACATCTTGAAAACCATGCTCTGTTTTCCCCATGAGTGCGCAATGTCCGCAGTAAGGGTATGTGTCCAACACCTTTAATTCCTTCACGATTCCAGCCCGCAAGGGATTCAAATGAATATAGCGCACCAGTTCTAATAAGTACGGATCTTCCTGGCACAAAATGGACTTGTATCGATTCTGAAACAAGTGACCATGGCGACGATGACGCCGGTTGAAACTTACCGCATATCCGGTCAAGAGTCTGCGCATTACCGTGGCGATAGGGGCGGTGCCTGTCCTGAATAATAAGTGGAGGTGATTGGTCATAAACGCCCACGCAAAACACGAGGTTTTACTGTCGGACAGGATACTGCCTAGCCGATCCAAAAAATCATCACAGTCAGAATCATCGAAAAAAATCTTTCTTCGATTAATCCCCCTCACAATGATATGCTGCAGCGCTCCCGGGGCGTCTATACGGGCTTTTCGAGGCATGTCAATCAGGTATCAAATAATTCGGGTTTTGTAAACCGTAAATACGAGGAACGTCCCTTATTTCTTATTCCCATATGCTTTGGGAACAATCCCGTAAATATCTTCGTTAGGTTCAAATACAACATTGTTTCTTGGCATAGCTCTGAAAGATTCTTTTTGAAAATATATGTGTGGTATCTCGTATAACGGTAAGCTGAGGGGCCAGGAAACGATAACCGAAAATCTAGGATAATACCAAAATGTTTGAGCCAAGTATACGCTCTAAAAGTGGCACGGCTTTTCCCGGTCCCTCTCAAGCGCATGGTTGGCTTTTAATGCCCTGGTTGCTTTGGAAGCTGCGCACCATGCCACACGGCAACTATCCAAACGATGTCGCCTTTAATTTTATAAAAAAAACGGTATGGCGAAATGATCACCTCCCGGAAGGGAAGATCTGGAAATTCGGGTATGATTCTTCCGGATTCAGAAAAGTCCTCGAGCCTTCGCAAAACTGTTTCGCAATGCTGCCGAAAATTGATTGCTGCAGAAGGTTTATCCCGTCGAATATAGGCGAAAGTAGACAGAAACTGAGCTCTCGCAGTAGGTGTGAAGCGGACTTTCACGACGGTTCCTTTGATAGGATTAAATCAGCTTCAGCAAAAACAGAATCTAGGTCGTAACCCTCGCCTATTTCTATTTCCTTATCCCCCTTAGCCAAAAGCCGAAGAATCTCCTTATCGTGTTCAGATTTCTCA
>WOR8_10008289_pt1 | contig 11759 bp, 6 predicted proteins | sample DeeMarSeWOR38_10_FD_19890 | JGI IMG/M metagenome (IMG submission 19890) | reverse complement strand
GGTCGAACGGACTACGACAGAACTATCACTATAGCTGGCAATACTCTGTTGGGTGAAGGAGAACTCCATGCTGGAGTGGAGGTTTCTGGCGTTTACAAGATCATAGCCGTTCTTCAGCATATGAATCCGGGCCCCACCTGGATCTCTGGTTTTGCGGAGGATAGCATAAAAATGTTCCTGAACCCATAAGCACATGAACGGCTCGCAGTCGATTTAGCCGGTCGTCCACACATCTAGGGTGACCGGCTGCTTTTCTGAAATTTTTCGAGATGATGGACGCCAAAGTCGCTATTGATCGTTAAGCAGTGGCTGCCTCCGTTTAGCGAATGTTCCCGTCCCTGCATATTTACAACCAGGGACATACAAGCTCTTTGCGGCGGTAACCATCCCTAATTTATCTGTCACGGGATTCATAGAGGGTCCAATTATTCAGATTGTGCCCGCCTATTCCTGATTGTTGATGGAGGTTGGGTAATTGAGAAAATCGTTGGCCTCGGGAGTTGCTTTGATTGTGATTGTAATGAGAGCCGTTTTGCACCTCGAGGCCAACGATTCAAACGCGTATGTGCCTATCCTGTACTCTGCATGTTAAATAGTGTGTGTTGAAGGTACACAGGAACCCATGTGAAGCGACGGCTGATGACCGTTGCATTTATTTAATGTGCCCCGGGTTACAAAGGGAGGAATGATGAATACTAAAAAGAAAAAATATGATGATCTAACAAAAATCAAGGGCATCGGGCTGCACCGCCAGCAATGGCTGAAGAAATCATTCGGCGTCTGTACGTTCAGCGACTTGGCTGCTCTTACAATCGACGAAATTGAAACACGTCTCAAGAGCGAAAGAAGCGGCGTCGGCCGTAAAACGATTGAGTTTTGGATAGATGAAGCCAAAGAGTTGGCTGAAGCGGCATCACCAGAGCGGGGGATGGAAGCGGCAACTGTAGAATCGGGTGGAGGAGCCTCCTTACCCAGCGGTGAGACCCAATGGAATTCATTGGCATCATTTCAAGTGGATTTTCAGACCCGACAGGCTGCAGATCGTGGCGAGGAGCAACGGACCAAGGTAAACCACATCGAAACGAACAGCCTTGAAAAATGGTCTGGCATTCAGACCGACCGACTTTTTCAGTGGATTCAAAATCAGCTAAATGATCAGTTAAATAAGATGGTAAAGGAGAAACCTGCAAAAGAACCCCCCTCGGCCGAGCTCCCTTCTTCAAAAACTGTGCCTTCCCAGAAGTTGGAGGTCACCTATGTTCGGGTCTTTCAACCCCCGAAGGCCGAGACACCTATTGTTTTCGCGCAGGCCGGCAGGCCATTTCCGGGAATGCTTAAAGGAGACCAACCGTTCACTCTGCAAGCAGGTTTTGAACTCGACAAGCTCGCTGCAGATGAAGTTGCCGGAAGTAAGGATACATACAAGGCCGAATTTCACGTTCGAAATCGGTCTACAGGCACCAAGCACCATCTGGGCAACACCAAACCTGAGAATTTTGTTGCGGGGAAAGTAGCGTATGATACTGTTTTACCTAAAGTCCATTTAGATCCAGGACATTATTCATTGGGGGTTCTCGTGACAATTCAGAGCAAGACTCCGAGTTTAGGTTATCTTGAGTTGCCATTGCTTCAAGTTTTGTAAAAAATCGATTGAGTTTACGTATTTTGAAAGCTGAGCGGATATGGGTTGCACAAGCCAAAGATAAAAAACGCCGGGTTGTGTTCGCCTAAAAAGGGGTACTTACGGTGAGATGAAGCGTTCTATTAGCGGTTTCCAGACACTTTCCCCTCGCATAGATCCTTAACAGAAGAACAAATATGAGATTGTGTGCCCTGCATCAGGTGCAGACATTGAAGCTTAGGGATGGATAAGAATTATTGCCCCGCAGGTGAAAGCTGCCTGCTACTCATACGCTATAAGACTCCCATAACCACGCCAGACGTTTGCGGCGGTTAGGCTTTTTCAGAACTCTAGGCTTCCTCCCCTCATATTCCAAAAAAATTGCGGAGAAAATTATAAAATTATTGGTAACTGGTCGTTCGAGATAACTGAATAAAGGGCGTTTTCATGAAGAATTCAAAATCAAGAAAACGAGGGGTAACAGCGCCAAATACTAAAAAGACCAAACTCCAATTACAGGAAGAGCTCAACGAAGTTCAAGATGCCCTGAAAAAGCAAGAAAACGAGATTTCTGAATGCCGGGGAAAACTCCAACAAGCCGAGGATGAATTAGCTAACCTAAAAGAATTACGGACAAAATTAAATCTAGCCGAAGATGCCGCAAGAAGGTTGCAAGTGTCTGAGACACACGAACACCAACTCGTGGAAAGAATCTCAGAGCTGGATAAGGTCATCGAATTTTTAAAAGGCAAGTTTGAAGCCGCAGAGCACTGGGATAAGGCTATCTCCAAGGATATTCTATCTCAAAAGTCATCCTACCGCATCGATCTCTACCGCTATCAAGGGCAATATCAAGGAAAAATTGAACACATACTAACTAAAGATAAAAAGGCCTTTACCGATCTGGATGGAAGCGCAATAATCGAATTTATGTCTCGCTATCTTCCCCAAGTTGAACATAAAGTTGAAAAAACTGAACCTCACGTTGCCCAGTCTATTCCTCCGGGTGAAACAGTAGAGGACTTTATTGACGCCGAACATATTTCCGGGCCGTTACAACTTTTAAGTGATCTGAGAATTATTCCGGTTGGTGCGGATACCCCTACCACGACCTTAAGTCAAACCCAAATCTTTGAAGTGCATGTGAATGTCGATCTCACTGACGTGATCATTCCGGAAGACGAGTCGATCGAAAAAACACTAACAATATATGCCAAGCGGCTGGGGGGACCACATGAAATCATCGGGCTAACCCGTAGCATTCCTATATCGAGTGGAAAGAGGACCTTCAAAATGATCGGCAAATCTCTTTCGGTGGGCGCGTATCGCTTGGAAGCTTTTTTGACATTTAACCGACCTCCCGGCGTGTCTGCCAGCCTGCCAAACAGTTCTTTTCTGAAGGGCAGTATATTGAATGTGTATTAGCAACAATTAAAATTCAATGTCAAAGTCAATTGGGGGTAGATCGGATTTTTCAAATTCCTCTTTTGATGGGTGGTAAAAGTGGCAGGTATGATGGAAAAAGAACTTCCGGATCCAGCTTACCGTTGGCATATTGTTGTTTCCAAGTGGAAAGCTGTCCGGAGGCAATGTTTTAGCGCCGGCACAGTTCAGCAGGGCCGGCAGTCTCACTGAGCAGTTGCTCAACAACAGATCCTTTAAAGTACTGAGTGAACCATCTCCGTTTCATGACAGGGTCCTTTCGCCTCCATGTGGGGGCTGTGGCCCACTCTTAACCCTCAATTACTTTGTGTGCAATCGGAAGGGTTCATTCCACATATTGATCCATAATGTTTAATGCGTGAATCTCTATTTCGCGTTAGCTCCCCTGTTTTTAAATTAAGTGTACGCTCATAATCAGCACAGATCGGACACTTGAAAAAAGCGACATCTCCGATCATTTTAATGAATTTCATTTCATGTCCTTCTGAATCTAGATTTATTGCAATTTCTTGCATATCCTGTTTCTCCTATTCTGTTGATTAGCTTTGGCTTGAGATTGGTTTCTTTAAGCAAGCAACAGTTATGCCAGAACTATATTTAACTCAAAATGGTATGTAACTGTCTGAAATTTGCTGATTTATAAAAGTGGAAGGAGAAACTCTCTATAGCGGCAAATGGCCTAAACGGGCTATTTGATGGGGTTTAATCGTCAACTGACCTTATCAAATGGTTGTTAACATAGTATTTGAAAATATATTATATTTCAGTTTGCTAATCTGTTTAACTGACAATTTCCTGACGCAGTGGTATCAAAATGTCAAAAATGATTCATCTAATTGGGAAAAATCATATCTAAACTATGAAAAAAAAGTAACGATATCCTGACTATCCTTCAGGGCTCATAATCTGAAACTCAAATTAGTCAGGGTGCTGAGGGATTTTTTTTGTTCATAATTCATGTACGATGCAATGCTTTGTTTTAAATCTGCCATCGCTCGAAAGCGAATTCATTTTCTGAGACAAATAATTTAAAGCTATGTTATACTAATAGTATTCTCAATTCGATTTCCAAGCAATTCTTGTGAATCTTAACGAAAACCATATAAGTAAAGTGAAAACGCAGAGCAAGTCTTCATTCGGTATGTTGACGACAGATCAGAATTTCGAATCTCTCGCGGGAAAATAGCATGAAAAAGCGAATCATTGTTGCAGGCGGCATTGTAGTCCTCATTGGACTCAGCTATCTCTTGTATTCCCATTTTAAGACCAAATCCAATCCTTGTGCCAGCATATTTAATCAGACGACTGTCAGTCTTGAGAAAAAGATCAATCTCATAAAAAAACGAGGTCGGACTTTTTTAGATGATGATCAGTTTCAGAAGCTTTGGGCGCAATCGGAGCAATTAACGGCCGATCTCAAAACCTGCTGCATTTTATTTCACGATGATAAGATTATCTTCGATGAGTTTTTAAAATGTCAGGACGACTTTCGTCAATATGAGCAAAGCATCGATCGGCTTTCGCATCAGGTCGCCGAAACGCAGGTTGCCAGACAACAGGAGCGCTATGATCTTGTCAATTCAAGACTTGGCCACATTGAGCGCAATATCAAAGATCTGACAGCTATTTCAGACCAGTTCCAGAGTCGGACGAGGTCCCTTATTTCGCGTCAGTCTGAAACCGGTCTGAGGCCGATCCAAAGTATAGAGAAACCAACCATCACCGAAGCTGAGCCCAATGATTCCCTTAACCAGGGCATGGAGATTTCTTCCGGTATTTTGACCGGGACCTTATCTGGAGAAGACCTGCAGGATTATTTTCGATTCGCTTTGGATGCCGGCAATGTTTTAAAACTGGATTTTACAGCCGGTGAAGATAGTAAACTGATAAAAGTTGCGCTGCGGGATTTTGAAGGAAACGAGCTGTGGAATTCCGGTGAAACCGCATCGGGATCAACCCGCTCGACCCGCTTGCTGATGAACAACCTCTCAGGAGGAATCTACTATGCAGTGATTTATTCCGGTATTGGTTCTTATAAGCTGGATCTTTTTATCGAGCGCCAAAACGATGCCGGATCGGGAGTTGACGCCGGCGACCGGATTACCAAGGCGCTTGCCATTGACGCCAATAGCTCCTTTATCGGTGAGATGGGCGATTTTGATGAAGAAGACTGGTATCGATTCGATATTCCACCGGGCCATACTTTAAAACTTGCCTTCGGCCCCAGCGAGAGCAGTGAAGCCATGAAGTTTTCACTGCGAAGTTTTGAACACAGCGAAGTATGGTACTCTGGGGTCGTTCTACCGGGTGAAACCAAACTCAAACGCGTGATGATGAACACCACTTCCGGTGGGACCTATTATCTTGAAGCCTATTACGGCAGCGGACGTTATGGATTTGACATTTACATCGAATCGCAAAACGATGCGGCCTCCGGCGCTGATGCAGGAGACAAGATGGCGGATGCGCTTAAAATTGTGCCGGGTCGTACTTATTCCGGAGAGATGGGTGGCTATGATGAAAAGGACTGGTATCGATTTGATATGCTGTCCGGCAGCATAATGACAATGACTCTTACCAATGATAACGAAGGCGGTCCGATTAAATTCGCCTTGCGCAATGTTGATGGTATCGAGATTTGGCCATCGCAAGAGGTGCTGCCTGGAACCACGGCATCGACGCGTTTGATGACCAATAATACAACCGGGGGCATTTACTTTCTTGAAGCCTCTGATGGCAGCAGCCTTTACGAATTTGAAGTTCTGTCAGAGCAGCAAAATGACGCCGGATTGGGTATAGACGCCGGTGACCGCATTGCCGAGGCGGTTAAGATCACTGCCGGTAGGCCAATTGCCGGTGAGTTAGGTGGATTGGATGAAGAGGACTGGTATACCTTCTCAGCAAATGATGGCAAAACCATTTTGTTTAGCACTGCCGCAGAAGGAGATCCGCTGAAGCTGTCAATCGGCAATGTTGCCCATCGAAAAGGCATCTATTCTGCTGAGCTGGCGCCAGGTACATCCAAAACCTTCGAAATACCGAAAAATGTGCTGCCGCCCTATTTTTTAAAGGTGTCCGGCGGCAGTAGTAAATACAACGTCGAAATCCAGTAACCCTAATCCGAGCGTTTCAGGTTTTAAAAATTAGAAATATTTAAAAAGGAATTCTATCCAGAGGCGGATCTTCGACCTCGACAATCGCTCTATTTAGGTTGGATTTAACAGATTTTTTGCTTGCCCAAAAGATATCATTTTATTCATACTCGGGTGGAAGTATAAATTAAAGCGGTTTCAAAACTTCAGATCACGTTCGAGGACAAGGCGTCAATTCGATTCGAAAGTGGAGCGTACACGATAGTACGCAAGCATTTTGAATCGAATTGGAACGCAGTCATCGGGCGTTAGATGGAGTTTTGAGACCGCTTCTACGGAATAATAACGCCTTTTGATTCCTTACCATCGATCTTTATGACGAGCGGTTTTTGAATGCGAACATGTTTTAAGTAAGAGGTCTGTGTCGCTGCCGGTAAAGATGTCAGCCATCCCCAGTCGATAAAATCCTGGCCGCTTTCTGCTGTGTTCAGGTAGCCGATTCCCAGAGAAATAATGTTATGAAAAAAATGGGAGCCCTGGGAGGGGTCCACCTTTAAACCCTCGATGGTTGTTTCAACAATGGCACCCACACTGGAGATATCCGTCCAGCCGACCGGAATCCCCAGCCAACGATCCGCCGATCCCCAGCGCCCCGGACCGATAAGCAGGTATTTTCGGCGGCGCCGGGTCATCTCTTTGTTGACCTGAGAAATTTCGCTAGCAATTTTGATGGTGTCGGCCGCATCAAAGGTGTCTGGGTTTACGAAGATGATATCCTGAATTTCTTCAAACCGGCCGTTACCCAAAGCCATGGTTGAATAACAGAAGGCTTTGGCAATATCGTTATCGCTGATCTCAACTGACAGATTCGATTGATTGACGGTCATGGGCCTGATTTGTAGCAACTCAAATGTAGACTTCTGCTCCGCTTCAAGTGGCATGTTAACGGCGAATTCAATTTCCACCGGGCAGCCCATGCCCTGCCTGCCTAAAGACAGAATTTCAGTGATGATTTCGGCCAGCGGCAAAGATTCATATTTTAAAATGCTGGCGAAGGTGCATACCGGATACCCGGATGCCTGAACACCGTCACGGATGCGATGATCCTGGGCTAAATAAGTGCTGCATAGTTGCCGTACGGGGGCATTATGCATTACGGCGTCGATATCCAGCTTTACGAGGGTGGCATCTTCATTGGTGGTGAAATCTTCCGGAAAGCCGTTTAGATTAAGAGCATAAAAAAAGCGTTGCGCGTTTTCCAAAATGTCATCAACGGTTGAAAATTGAGGCAGAAACTGCGGGTATTTTGGGGAAAAGCGCATGGCAGCACCGCCTTCGACAACAATTCTTCCAAGGCCCAGTGCGATGTGTGCCAGCCCATCTTCAGGTTTCATGTATGAAATGGGGTAGTAATTATAGGATTGGGCAACGCCTGAAAGCGCTGGATAGTAATGCTGCCCACAGACCTTGCCGGTCAGTGGTTGAATGACGACACCCATTTTTTCATCTTCGGTGCGATGGAAAGTGCTTTTGATATAAGCGCGCGCGCTTTCGCAATACGTTGAGGCATACACCAGCTTTATGGCCAGAAGCAGCTGCCTGTATCTTACGGTCAGATCAGAATGATTATTGGGGATCATATAGGTTTTATAGATACCGGCAAAAGGCTGGAATTGCGCATCCTCCAGCAGACTGGATGATCGCACGGCCAGTGGATAACGAGCGTACTTTAAATAGTGTTTCAGGTCACGCTTCAGCATGGCGGGCATTCTGGCATTTGCAAATAATTGAATAATATCTGCATCACCGTAATCTTCGGTGGCGACCTCGCCCAGGTCGTTTTCGCTGATGAATGCATCAAATCCTTCGGTCGACACAACGATCGTTTTAGGGACGCTAATGCTGACATCTTTGAATCTGTCATGCAAATCGGGGCTGTTTTTCAAAAGTGTGGACATAAATGCCAGCCCCCTGGCTTTGCCGCCCAGCGAGCCTTTGCCGATTTTGGTAAAATCAGCATCCGGGTCAAATCGGTTTGAATCAAATTCTGTGATGATGCCTTTTTGGCGCCCCATGCGACGTTCGCGAATAATGGAAACCAGATATTCTTTGGCATCGTGAATACTTTTAAAGTCACTGATTTTAACCGGTTTAAGTTTGGATGCCAGCATGATTTCAGAGCGTGCCATCAACCAGCTTGAAAAATGATTGCGGGTGGCATGATAAAAAACAGATTCATCCGGAACCGTTGGCAATATGTCCTCCATTTGGCGTAGGTTGGAGGCTTTGGCGATTTCTCTGCCGTCTGGTAGCCGGAAGGTAAATTCGCCGAATCCCAGGTATTGCATAAAAAAGCTGCGGATCGCCGAATGCAACGTGGCGGAATTCTTGTTCAAAAAAACGGCCGGTATGTTTTGGGCACGTTCGCGATTGGACTCTTCGGAGCTAAAGTTTAAGAGGGGCAAGTCAGGACTGTCTTCCCGAATCATTGAAAGCAGTTTAAAGCCGGCCTCATCATCCAGTTCTTCATTTTTGGGAAAGCGGACATCGGAAAAAACACTGAGCAGGTAAGGTTTGTACTCCTGGTAGAGCTCAACCGCTTCCTCATAGTTTCGGGCCACTAATATTTTGGGTCGGGCACGCATCCGTAATATGCGGTGTTCGTCGTTAAGGGACTCTTCCATGACCGCTTGGGTTTGGCTGACGATTTCTTTGTACAGTAACGGCAACAGCGATGAATAATAGATAGGCGAATCTTCCACCAGAATGATGACGCGTACTCTGGCGCGCCGGGTGTCGTAGGCGACGTTAAGTCGGTCTTCAAGGTTTTTTATCAGGGCCAATAAGAGGTCGGAGTTCCCAGACCAGACATATATTCGGTCAATCGATGTGCGATCCGTATATTTGCGATCGAGCAAATGGCGGCTGGTGTTTTGGATCATCAGAAAAACGGGTAGATCCGTAAATTTGGTTTTAATCTGGCGGCCCAATTCATACGCATCGGTTTCATCGACTTGAGGCATCGTAATGACCAGATCAAATTTTTTTTGCTTGAGAACATTCAGCGCTTCGCGGGCAGAAGACACCCAGGTGAGCATTGGCGGGCGTGATAAGTTCAATCCCCGGTATTCATGGATAATCCGTTCTGCAAGGCGACCTTCTTCTTCCATGATAAAAGCGTCATAAGGACTTGAGACCAGAAGAATTTCGGTGACCTTCTTGGCCATGAGCTCATGAAAGACCTTAAACGAAAGATCAAAATCTGTGGGATGCAGATAACCTTGATTGAACATATTTCTTGTTACTTCTGTGGTGCAGGTTAACAGATACTGGCCAGTTGCCAGAAGCCAGAGGCCATTGGTTATTAATGCCGGCGGAACAAATGCTCGCCAGATAAGCGGAGAAAAAGCCTCACGTTATCTGTAGCCCGAAGTATTTGCCCTGCCAAGAATCTCTTTTTGCCAGTGTTAATCGGATTTGTTCCAGTGTTTCGGATTTGTTGAGCGCCCAGGCTGGTGCTACCAGCTCAGCGGGATGCGGGTCACCAGTCAGGCGTTGAACAACCATTTCGGATGGAATCCGTTCCAAAAAATCGCAAACAAGGTTCACATAGGCATCCTGTTGCAAACATTCAAAGTCACCCTGAAGATACAGCGTCTCTAGAGGCGTTCCTTTAACCACGTAAAGCAGGTGCAGCTTTACGCCGTCGATATGGAGCGCTGACAGTGTTTTGGCTGTGTGCAGCATATCCTGTCTTGTTTCATGGGGAAGCCCTAAAATGACATGCGCACAGATCTTGATGTTGCGATGACGGGTTTGTTCAACGGTATCCCTGAAGCATTGTACATTGTGGCCCCGGTTGATGAAGGCCAATGTCGCGTCTTTTGCCGATTGCAGACCATATTCGATCCAGATCAGGTGCCGTTTGGCATAGTCCTGGAGTAAATCCAACACAGCATCATCGACACAATCCGGTCGGGTGCCGATCGAAAGCCCGACGACATCATCGACACTGAGCGCTTCGGCATACAAGCGCTGGAGAGTTGGCAGCGGGGCATATGTGTTGGAAAATGACTGAAAATAGGCAATAAATTTTTTAGCCTTATATCGCTTTGCCAACGCCCTTTTTCCGTTGATGAGCTGTTGGGTGACCGATAAGCCCTTCGCATGGGCGCCGGTTCCGGATCCACGTTTGTTGCAATAAATGCACCCACCGGTCGAAATGGTTCCATCCCGATTAGGGCATGTCAGACCTGCATCGACGGTGATTTTTTGAACCCGGCATCCGAAAATATGTCGCAGATAGGTATTGAAGTCATTATAGCGATTCTGCGCCACCATTGCCAACTCCTTGACCCTTATATCAGCGGGTACTATAATCTCCCTGAGTTGAGCGTTTCAAATTAAAAATATGGGGAACATTTATTATTTTAAGGAATTCAATCGATTTTAATATTTTTAATTTGAAGCGCTCAACTCAGGTATAATTTAAATTGAGCGTTTCAAATCTATCATAGTACACTTTAACTGACAACCAGCGCTTGATGGGGCTGTATAACCACGAAGAACACGAAGGGTCACGAAGACAGGCATTTCGTTTTTAAACGTCATCTCTTTGTGTCCTTCGTGCACTTCGTGGTGAAATCTCCAAAATTTCATTGTTCGATCTTGCAAGCAGTCAACGACATTTTTAAATGGCGAATTATCCTAAAAAATACGACGTCATTGTGGTCGGTGCAGGTCACGCCGGTTGCGAAGCTGCGCTATCTGCCGCACGTATGGGCTGCAACGTCTTGCTAATGGCTATCGATTTGGACAAGCTGGCGGCAATGCCCTGTAGCCCATCAATCGGCGGCATGGCCAAGGGTCAACTGGTCAAAGAAGTGGATGCGCTGGGCGGAGAAATGGCCAAAATTACCGATAAGACGGCAATTTCTTTTCGAAAGCTCAATACCAAAAAGGGGCCTGCAGTACATTCGTCCCGCACCCAAAATGATAAGATCCGGTATCACATGGCGATGAAGGCGGTTGTCGAGGCGCAGCCCAATTTAGATTTAAAGCAAGCAAAGGCGCGGCGGCTGATAGTGGAAGGCGGTCGGATAGCGGGGGTGGAAGATCACCTCGGATTTGGATATCCGGCGCAGGCGGTTGTGCTTGCCACCGGCACGTTTCTAAGCGGGCTGTTGCATATCGGATTCAATTCGTTCCAGGCGGGTCGGGCCGGCGAATTTGCATCTTACGGACTGGCCAACGATCTTAAAAACCTGGGCTTTGAGTTGGGCCGCATGAAAACCGGAACGCCACCGCGACTGAAAAAATCCAGTATTGATTTTTCCAAATTTAAGGTTCAGGAATCCGATGCTGACCCGACGCCTTTTTCATATTTTACCGATGACCTCCAACTACCCCAACTACCGTGCCATATCGGCTATACCAATACGCGATCTCATGAAATTGTACGTAAAAACCTCGAACGCTCGGCTTTATATGGCGGTATCATTAAGGGGATCTCAGCCCGATATTGTCCATCCTTTGAAGACAAAATCGTCCGATTCCCTGACAAAGACCAGCATCAGGTGATCCTGGAGCCGGAAGGAATCGAT
>WOR8_10005925_pt1 | contig 11759 bp, 15 predicted proteins | sample DeeMarSeWOR38_10_FD_19890 | JGI IMG/M metagenome (IMG submission 19890) | reverse complement strand
CGTCCACTTCGTAGGGGCGTTCATCCATGATAATCTTGTACTCTGGACTCATCTCATTGCCCCCTGCTTCGACCACGCATGATGTCCTTTCGACCTGCCGAAGACCATGCAGATGATGATCTGTCCCACTGTCCAGGTGAGTACTGGATAGTTCGACCATCGACAAGGTCAGTACGACCAGCATCGGACCATGACTGTGCTCTACCTGTTGCTGATGCGATTGAACCAGGTCCAGCACCGTTCATGTGAAGTACTGCGGCAGCTAGAGCAACCTCGAGTTCAGGTGTCATTGTACCTCGACTCATCCGCTGAGCCTTGCGTTTGAGAAAGTCTAACGCATATTGTGGATAGAGTGCATATGAAACGAGGTCTCTTGGAACGTGTGGAATGTCCTTCAGCGCTTCACGAGCTGCAGGTAACTCAGGCTCTAACTTGTCAGCGGGTCTGCAGTCAAGAGGTTCCTCATCCCCAATCGCCTTCTTCTTGATATCTGGGTCAATCTCAGCAGGAGGTCGACCGTAGTACCCACGAATGTACTGCTTGACCTCTGTAGGAATCATGCTGTACCTCTCACCGGTGACAACATTGAGTGTGGCTTGCGTTCCCACAATCTGGCTTGATGGTGTGACCAGCGGAGGATAGCCTAGCTCAGCACGGACGCGTGGCACCTCTGCAAGGACCTCGTCATATCGGTCTAAAGCGCCTTGCTCTCGCAGTTGATTGTCCAGATTTGAAAGCATTCCACCTGGAATCTGGAACTGAAGGACCTGAGGATTTACTCCCTGAAGACTTCCTTCAAACTGACCATATTTTCGTCGTATCTTTCGGAAGTAATCAGCTATCTCAGCAAGTAAATCTAAGTTCAAACCGGTGTCTCTCTTTGAACCTTTGAGTGCCTCAACAATCGACTCTGTTGCAGGTTGAGATGTTGCCATGGAGAGTGCAGAGATTGCACAGTCGACTATGTCAACACCAGCCTCTGAGGCTTTCAGGTAAGCCATAGCAGCCATACCACTTGTGTAGTGGGAGTGTAAGTCGATTGGAATATCAATTTCATCCTTGAGCTTTGTAACCAAATCATGAGCTGCTGCAGGTGATATGAGTCCAGCCATATCCTTGATGCAAATCGAGTCAGCATCTAAGGAGTAGAGAGTCTTAGCTGTTTCTACGAACTTATCGTTTGTATGGAAGGGACTCAGTGTATAACAGAAACTCGCCTGTACATGACCTCCCTCACGTTTCACAAACTTGATGGCGGCTTCCATGTTTCGGATGTCATTCAGAGCGTCGAATATCCTAAACACATCAAGTCCAATCTTGACAGCTTCTACAACGAAAGCTTCGAGAACATCATCAGCATAGTGGCGATATCCAACCACATTCTGCGCGCGAAGGAGCATCTGAAGCCGTGTGTTTGGCATTGCATCACGTAAGGTCTCCAGCCGCTCCCATGGATCTTCATCCAAGAACCTCATCATGGAGTCAAAAGTCGCTCCTCCAAACATTTCGAGGGACCAGTATCCAACCTTGTCTAATTTCTCACAGATAGGAATCATGTCCTCTGTACGCATTCGGGTTGCCAACAGTGATTGATGCGCGTCACGGAGGACAGTATCAGTAATCATGAGTTTGGTCATAGTCAGCCATCCTAGAATGATGTGCTGATGTATTTAGTAGTTCTGTTACCGCTCTAATCAAGACTAGTCTCGGACTCTGGATTGCTTAATCTATAATAAACTACGAAAGGTATCAGGACAAAGATGATAACAAAACCAGCCATTAGAAAAGCCCATTTGAGCATTGTTACTGCGCTTGCAGTGGCAATCACAACACCGGAGAGATTCGGATACGCAGCGATCTGTGTCAACACAAGTGTATTCTCAACATAATCGAAAATTCCTCCTAGAAGAGGAAATAAGACTAGAAATCTTGACATACTCCATTTGGAAGGCAATCTTCTCAGTTCTAAATTGATGCCAAAGGACATAGCGAACATATAGGTCAGAGGGAAGACAAAGTCAAGCATATGCGCCCAGACCCATGAATTGAGACCAGCCTGACCAAGTGTGTTGAACACATCAGTGATTTCTGTGAGAGTGTATGTGAATCTGGTGTCAGGCATTGTCACATCGCCATACACGTCATAGACTAAGGTCTGAGTCAGTATAGCCATGACCATGACAACCACAAAACTTGAGATTATCATAAGTATGAGATTGCGGAGTGATGATTTTCTTTCAATGAAATTAAGTACTGACATAGGAATAGACACCGTTCCACCACTATATCGGTTTTTCCAACCTGCAATTGAATTTAGATTCTGTGGTGTGTTGATCAATTAGTATACTGTGACCGTCAGAAGACAATAGCGTACATAGTTGTCTACTTCTTCAAAACAAGTTGCTATAATATAGACATTGTATTCTCCGGTAGTACTAGCTTCAAATGTATGGGTCATATATCCAGAGGTTATAAGATCACTGCTACTACTCTGGGAGATGCTGCCTGAGGGAATGTATGTCCCGTTGTTTTCGAAATTAAGCCTAAGACTAGTTTGTGAACCATCTGTATCCACATACATTTGGCAACTAAATTCTAGGATTACTGTATCACCAGCTTGTGCACTATATGTGATATTCAATTCACGGAGAGAATCGACTGCAGAATATCTATCTATCCATACAATGTCATTATGTTCAAGGATGTACACTTGAGGTTCTGAAGATGGAGGAACAACTAATTGATACACACTAATGCTTAGTGCAACAATCGAAAGGACAAGTGCTAAAGCTCCTAGTGTTTGTCCAGATACTTGTGTTTTCTCAGTCTTCTTCTTACGAGATTTCGACATTCAAACACCCCTTCCGTTTCGTTACATCAAACAAGTTATTGAATTCTATGTTTATTCACGAAAACCCCGCCATCGTAATACTTATTACTGTAATGTGTAATACTATTACACAAGTAATACTCGTTTGAGGAGACGAGGTGAAGACATGGCGAATCTGAAAATACCAATTGAGAAAGCAATTCTCATGGTCACGGACATAGAGAGTCGAGATGGCACAATCGGTTTCGACATCGAGGTGTCAGCTCATGTTCTGAGGAGCATTGGAGGTACCCGATTGAGTATCTATGTTCATGATAAGAGAGGGTTGCGATCCTGAAGGTCCGTTACGGAGAGAGTACAACAATATAGAGCGCTCTATACTTCTTTCTGCAACAATTCTTTCTGTTCGTCTGTGAGTCCCTCATACCCTAACAATGAATCTAGTTTTGACCCTTTGAGAAGACGTGCTGCACACTTCAAGTGATGCCAGCCATAACTGACATGTCCATCAAAGAGTGATGGCTCACCAAGTCTGAGTTCCCCCTTCTCGATCTTCTGTGCACAGGTCCTACATGTAGACCGACTCGACTTGGCAGGCTCAACTTTCCAAGCCTCGGCTACCTCTGAATCCTCCTCAGTGAAAGCCTCTAGGTCGTAAAGAAAGTCTTCTACATCGCCACCCACCATCTCAGGAGTGAAACGAATGCTGAAGGAGTCATAGTCTGTTGGTGAGTAGTCCAGGTCAACATTACCATTGGCGTATGTCTTCTTTATCTCGGTCTTAGGTGGGTACATCTTCCGGGAGCGCATAAACTCCAGCATCTGTTTCGCGAGAACTGCGCTTGCATCCTTTTTGCCCATCATTTTGATATCAGATGAACCAGCCACACCATAAGTTGTAACAGTTATTGGACGACCGTCATCTAATGTTTCTCTATCTTTTAGAAAGACAACCGCCCCCACACGGACAGATTTTTTGATTCTTGGCGTTCGGAATGTGTCAGGGTTTATCCAATATCCCCAGTCAGCTGTGTATTCTAACCACTCGGTCATGACAAATGCCCTCGCTACATAGTGTTGAACTCACATATATTTTGACCACTAAAAGATATACCGCCTTGCTGACTCTCCTTTTACTGAGTAGGAACCCAATAACAACCACAATCCCTGCCGCTCAAATAATCCAAATAGGGGATGCGATACCATTATCAGACAGATAAGACAAACAACTAAGTTATGGGCGCTCCTCTCTGGATGGTAGAACTCCTGAAGAAGACATTTCCAAACAGACGTCTCATTGCTCAGGCAACGAAAATCCCCATAATTGGTAAGATAGTGGACAAGTTACTGTTTGATGGTGACGACATTATCTATCTCCCAAAAGACAATGTAGTGGAAATCAAGATTGGTCAGCAGCTAGAGAGACCTACTGAAACCGCCCTCCCTTCCCAGATAGTACATGAATTCATCGACAAAGCCAACTATCATTGGATTATGAACTACTGCATCTGTAGAGAGTCCTCAACATGTGAGGACTATCCTATCAAATACGGGTGTCTGTTCCTCGGCGAGGCGGTGAAGGACATCAATCCACATCTTGGAAGAATGGTCACAAAAGAGGAAGCACATGAGTATGCAAGGAAGTGTCGAGAAGCAGGACTTGTCCAACTTATCGGAAGGAACAAGTTGGATGCAATGTGGTTGAATGTAAAACCAGGAGAGAAACTCCTGACCATCTGTAACTGCTGCCCATGTTGTTGCCTTTGGAAGATTCTTCCAGATCTCAATTCCGAGATTGGCAGAAAAATCACTAAAATGCAGGGTGTCGAGGTCAAGGTCACCGATGCATGTGTCGGCTGTGGTACATGCACACAAGAGGACGTCTGTTTTGTTGACACAATCCAACTTGTCAAAGAAAGAGCTATCATCGGGCCAGAGTGCAGAGGGTGTGGTCGGTGCGTTGATGTCTGTCCAGAAGGTGCAATTGAATTGACAGTGGACAACAATAGCTACGTCAAGGACTCGATAGAGCGTATTGACTCTGTCATCGATGTAGAATAACTATAGTTTATTAAAAACGACCATTCCTCAATTCTTATACTGAATGAATCTGAAAATTGACACATGTGCGGCCGTTTTGCACTCTTGACTCATGCAGAAACACTCATTCAGAGATTTGGAGTAGAGAAGGTAATCAAGAGACCTGAACCCAGATACAATATCGCCCCATCTCAGAATGTCACTGTTGTTGTGCAGAGAGAGAACTTCCAGCTCACCGAGATGAGATGGGGACTGGTTCCGTTCTGGGCGAAGGATGTGAGTATAGGAAATCGCATGATCAATACAAGAGGAGAAACTTTAGCTGAGAAGCCGGCTTTCAGAAGTGCGTTTAAGAAACATAGGTGTCTAGTTCTTGCCGATGGGTTTTATGAATGGCAGAAGGTTGGGAAAATCAAAGTGCCAACACACATACGCATGAAGAATAGAGAGCCTTTTGCATTTGCCGGCTTGTATGAATACTGGAAGACAAAGTCAGGACAGATGCTTGAGAGTTGCACCATTATCACAACTACACCGAATGAGCTCATGAAACCAATTCATCATAGGATGCCAGTAATATTGAGTCCTGAGGATGAAAAGAAGTGGTTGAATCCAGAGAATCAGGATATGGAACAGCTACTTTCATTGCTCAAACCGTATAACCCGGAGTTGATGGAAGCGTATGAGGTCTCAGACTTTGTAAATTCACCAGCAAATCAAGGTCCACTATGCACTCAACCTGTAGGCACTATACTCCTAGACTTCACAGAGGAACCTAGTGAACAAAGTAGCAATGTTTAGAGTCCTATTTGAATGGACCAGTCTGCCAGGCCCACCAGTTTATTTCACGGTTTGAGCTATGCAATACTGCTCGTAACGACCCGTATGCTAACAGGACAAATCCTACAATCAAACCTACTTGACAGACAACTGCTAAGATATCGAGAACTGGTCGGATTGCCATAATTTGATAGAAGAAGGGGTACAACCAGAGAACAGAAAACGAGAATAAAGTCAAAATCAAGCCAACTTTCAAAGATTGATATCCTGGTTTACTCATTTTCCTCAAAGTACTATTTGATACAAATTCGGATAAACTTTGAGTTTGTCTAGATGAAGCGCCGCATCATTTGGTCAAGCAGGTCATCGATGTTCTGCGAAATGACGTTATGTTCTGACAGGACTTGACTCACTCGATTCCTGCGAGATGTGTCAGCAAGATCGTCAAGACTTGTGAATGCACCAAGACGTCTACCAAAACGATAGAGGAGCTGCTCTTCTTCATCCAAATCTAAGAACTTCTGTGTGATTGAAAGCATCCTCTTTTTGTCACCTGGCAATTGACCCTTGAGGTCAGCAAAGAGGTTCAAGATATGATCACTCACAAGATAACTGGTAATCCCCTCAAGATGAGAGATGAAGGTGTGAAGTTCTCTCACAAGCTCTACATCGTTGCATCGATCAAACGCTCCAGAGTTCACCTTCTCATATAACGGAGCACGGACAGGAAAAGCGAGAGGTCTTAAACGGATGAAATCTGGGTCAATCTGGTTCAGCGCATCCGCAGACTCTATTGCATGTTCCTCAGAGAGACCTCTACCCCCAAGACCTGGCATAATATACTCTGAGAGCTCCATACCAGCCATTTTGATTTTGAGTCCAGCATCGATGTGGATGCGCTTTGATGCGCCCTTTCGAACCATCTTCAGCTCATTATCAGACCCAGACTCTAATCCAACATGGATACGCGAAAGACCGGCTTGTCGCAGGGTGATGAGCTCCTCTAGACCGTTCTTATTGATTGTAGAAGACCTAGCGTAGGATGTCACTCTCTCAATAGCAGGGAAGTTGTCTCTGAGATGATTCAGAATTTTCGTCAAGTTGTCAGCCCCAACAACAAGAGCGTCAGCATCCTGTAAGAATACAGACTTCATGTTGTGTGCCACCCAACGTATCGCAGATTCATATGCCAGAGGTTCTTCTATCACAATGTTGTCTGAGGGTGCTTTGAGGAAATCTACATACTCTCGAATGTAGTCAATATCCTTCATCACATGTTCGGGATTACGAATTGAAAACTCTGCATCCTTGTACACTGGACAGAACAAACAACGGTTCCATTCACAATTACGGGTAACGCGAATCAGAAGACTAGATGCTTCACTCGGAGGTCTGATCGGTCCCATCTCGTATCGGTAGTCTTCAAGGTCCTCGCGAGTCATAGCAAAATGAGCTCCGGATTAGAGTGAAAACTATTGCTTTTCACTCTATCCGAATGTTATGGAGGAGAGAATGGATGCTTATCTATCGAATCGTGAACGATAGGATACAGACATGCCATTGCGACTCCTTGTCTGTGGAAGTTTTCTCCACATCTTTGGGGATGATTTCTCGCTAGCCATATCATTGCACCTACCTATGCTACTCATAGAATGAATATGATTTCACGGACACAGGCGACTTTGGAAACAGGAATACACTGAAAGCTATGTTTCCGAAAACCCAAGTAAGTGCTTTGAGAAATGGAAACTAGTAACCCGCTTCGCGAATCAGGTCATCAAGCATAGTTTCCGCCAAATAGGTGAATTTCAGGTTTGAATAGGAAACTAGAGTTGCAGTAGACTTTACAAACTCTACAGAACGGATATCTCTGGCAATTTTCTCAGCCTCATGAAGATTTTCAACGACGAACTCAGCGAAAATGATAGGTTCAGTAGCTGAGATTGTAGGATCCCAGAGCTCAAGAGCGTATTTTTCCTGAAGCCATTTCACCACATCCTCAAGTTTGGTTTCGTCCTCGTCCCACTCAAAACGGACATAGAAGTTAACCAACTTTCCAGCTGCCATGTCAGGTCGCGAAGAAAATTGGATTCCATCACCCTCCATAAGCTCTCGAAGTGCTCGTCGAACAGTTTTAGGCGCGAGGTCTGTTTCGTTGGCTATATCATTAATCAAAGCACGTGGATTCTTCTTCAATACAGCGAGAATCCGCAGGTGTAGTTTTGCGAGATTCATCTTCTTGCCTATTTTCCAAAGAATTGTGTGAAGTTCTACATTAACTACCTCCGGTGGCTCATGCAGGAAGGTTCGTAATTGAGAGAGCATGGTGGACCCAATGTACTGTCCCCAGAAAAGATACGCACTACCACCTGCACTGGCGAGAAGACTGATGTGACCAACCATGGGGTTGGCACCCATCATTCCTACGAACTCATCAATGTCTTCAGTTCCATCAGTGATAACTACAGCTAAGAAGTGTTCAGCGTTGATCATTGCAGCATTGAGTGAAATTGAGAAACGAGAGATTGCGCCAATATCGAGTAATGCAGTCACGCGATTCTTCACAGCGGTAGCACTAAGTCCCGTCTTGCGAGCTAAGTCTTGGTAGCTAATCCTGCAGTTGATTGCGATTTCGATCATTATTGTCTTGTCTACAATATCCAACTAGGCGCCCACCTAACCCAAGGGATAGGATTTCTCCTAGTTAGTGTTTCGCATTGGCAAGTTTCTCAGAAGTTTCAAAATACATCCTGAGTGTGTCTATATGTGATCGAAGTCTGGCAACGCTACCATCATGACCCAAGGGGAAAGAGTGCGGACTAATTCGTCTTCCCTGTTTGAAAGCCGCATAGAAACATGCTTCCATTCCTTTTGCACCCAGAGAGTGTGCTCGTTCTCCAACGGTCATAATCAGGTCAAGATCCTCTTGAGATTCTATACACAAGTAGTATGCAGGCCTGTCTGGGTGTGATGTGTCTGTGAACTTGACTATTCGAGATCCTTCAGGGAATCTCTTGTTGAGACAAGCGTTGCATCTCCAGTCGCCGCCATCAGAGAATGAGTTGTACACATATTGAACACCATCAGTTGACCCGCAAATATCGCATGATTTCATCATTGCAATACTCCTTTTTCGTTCTCAATAATGAGAAATGATTAGAATCCAAGAACTTGAGATGTTATGTTCTCCCAGTGATACAAGGTGAACCAATCGAAGAGTTTAATTAACCATGGTTAATCACATATTGTGAGGTCATTCGATGAAACTCACACGTTCGATTTGTAGTAGACAGATCAAAAAGACAGACGTTTTAGATGCATCAGGAAAGAATGTTGGAAAGGTGAACGATCTGACATTCAAATTTAATGGGGAACTCAGTCTTTCAAAATTCATAATCGCAGGTTCACGATGGGAGGAGTTCCTGGAATCACTCAAGATTCGACCGGACAAAGATCCAGTTTTTGATGGTTCATTGATTGAAACCATCGATGACCATGTCCACCTGAACACCACTGTTGAAACTCTCAAGACTACACTTGACAAAGACGCAATTCCAGAAGGTGACATCAGACTCTCGCAAATTGAGAAGATGGATATCATGGACAAGAATAACAAGAAGGTAGGGCGTGCCATAGCTGTAGATTTCAATCTAGATGGCTCCATCTATATGATTGTAGGTGGAGGTTTCATTGAAGAGAAACTAGAAGCAGCTGGATTAAAGACAGACGTGGATATCATTGTACCAGGTCATGTGATTTCAGCAATCGACAATAGAGTTCACTTGAATGTGTCTAAAGATACATTGAACACAACCATGGATGATGCATTGAAAGACAGGGAGAAAGAGAAGGCTCGAAGACAGAAGCCCATCCAAAGAGATGTAACCAAAGTCCAGCTATTCACTCATCGTCCAATGTGATTTCTCCAAGAGTTTATATCCCTTCATGAAAAGTCGACTTCAGTGATTTCTGTGGACTGGAGAGGCTAGCGATGCTGCCCGTTGGGGCCATCGCAGGACGAATTAGGTTTTGCCACACAAGAAAGGCCGTGGCGGCCAGAAAAAGATCAAAGTTCGTGAAGTGGGCAGCAACATCTATCCTCACAGGATGGGCCGCTGCACTGCCAATATTGCCTCCAAGTGCAAGGTCTGGGTTAATGCTAACACTATGCCTGTGCCTAACATCTGCAGGCGTTGCTGGCAGGTCATGAACTCTCGTAAATGAACAAACTGGGGGACTCTCCCCCGACTATTCTTTTTTCACTATGCAGGAATGTAGATCCATTGTCGCATATCCTGAAGACAAGGTATTCGACGAATCAGGTTTTTCGCAAGTAATTTCCGTAGGGCGTATCTCACGGTACGAGGTGCAAACTGTACTTCTCCTAAGAGCTGTTTAGGGGTTACGCCATTTTCTCCCTGTGTCCTCAATATGTTAAGGACAATCTCCTGACTCTTTGTCAACTTGGAAGCCTTTACCCTTTGCTCAAACTCTTCTTTATTCATCATTGGTAAAAACACCAACTATACAAATTTTCGTTTGAATAACTTGTATATAACTATTTCTACAAATTGTTTAGGAAAAATTAACCCCGTTAATGTGAGGTGAATCTAAGGATCCTCATCTTCATCGGAGATTTTGATGCCAGATTCCATCTCCTCAAATGTAGGAGTAGCAAGTTTCGAGTCGTCGATAGAACTCTTTCTCAAATAGAATGCTCTAACCAGATATGCAGTGAGTAATGCACCGAGAGCGAGAACAAAGAAGAAAATGTTCTTACCAAACCATTCTATGTAATCAAATTGCAATAGTGTTTCACCAGAGGAATTTATGGGGTGTTTTCGAATCATTTTGGGAGTATTGCTCCAACTGCTATTTTGGAGGCCAAAGACCTTCCTTTTCCAACAGTCGCTCCAGCTTAATTCGACTCAGTGTCTTGCCAACAATCGCATTATAATACGTTATGGCGAAACAGCTCACAACTTCATCAAAATCAAGTACAGTCATCGCGATAGTTTCCATGTCCACAACTTTCTCAAGTGCAAAGACTGCGAAGATAGTCGTTCTGGATTCGACTACTCTGGAATTGAAATATAGATCAGGATACAAAACAGAAAGTCTACTAGTAATCTCCTGTGCAGTAGCTAGATTTGGGTCGTATTTAATCACTAGATTGAAAGCAATGTTTCTACCCAGACTCGGATTCCATCGGAGAGTCAATGCAATCTTGTTTTCATTCTGCAGATTTCGAAGGACTTGTTTGACTTTTTTTGAAGGCAATTGTAATCGAGCAGCAATGTCATGGTCCACCATTCTGGGATTTATTGCCAGTTGACTTACTACATCCAATTCATTCCGCGTAAACTGAGGAGCTTCAGGTAGTTCCGATTTTGCACCTGGTGGAAATACATCGTATATCTCTACTCGCTCCACGCCTTCGATAGTTCGGATTAGTTGTACTAGTCCGTCCAACACACTTTGATCTGCATACTCAATGCTCAAATAGAAATTCCCATTGATCAAAGGCAGAATCATGTAGACTCCTTCAACACTCATCACTGCATCTTTGAATGTCCTAATTTTTACAGATGCATCAGTGAATATCAGCAGAGTTGCTAGCCGCACATTTGTGAACTCGGGATTCAGAGCAACAATATAGTGGTCTATGAAGCCGGAGTTTTCCAAATTATCAATCCGCTTCTTAACAGAAGAGGCTGATAAGCCGACTTTCTTACCAAGATCCCGGTAACTAATCCTACAATTTCCAACCAGTTCCCAGAGTATCTTTTTGTCTAAAGAATCCAAAGACGAAACCTTCATCCGTTTTTGTCCATAGATGGGGAGGTTTCTCATTAATCTCTATCGTAGTCAACCTGACAGAAGTGGTATATTCTTTCTGGAGTCCTCTGCGAATAAGTGACAAGCAACGAGATGATTGTCTTCTACTTCAGTTGTTCTAGGTTTTTCTACAAAACAGATGTCGGATGCAAAGGGACATCGTGGATGGAACCCACAGCCTTGAGGCAATTCTCGAGGGTTTGGAGGTGCGCCTGATATTCCCTTTAGCTTTGGTCGCTCCCCTCCTTTTGCCATTCGCATCATAGTAATT
>WOR8_10006819_pt1 | contig 11760 bp, 12 predicted proteins | sample DeeMarSeWOR38_10_FD_19890 | JGI IMG/M metagenome (IMG submission 19890) | reverse complement strand
CTGCATCTTGGCGTGATTTACACCCCTGTAAGGACAATATTCAGGACAGCGCCATTGGCAGGAGCTGAATGGACTGTAATAATTGTAGTGTGCGCAGTATTCTTTGCATTAGCCTTGGCAGCTGAGAAGATAATAACCGTAATCTCAAAGCAGAAGGCATGAATGCTGGAAAGGCATATCCTGCAAAGCTTTAAAAAGCCTGCACAACAACTTATCCCCATGCCAAAGAAGGAGTACTTTGAGGAGATAATCAGGAAGATAAAGAAGGAAAAGCTCGGCAAGGACAGGCTTTCAAGATTAAAAGTGCGGCTTTGCAAAAAGCATGGGCTGGTAAAGCCCCCTACAGATATAGAAATCCTTCTTAATGCGGATGAAAAAGATGCTGCAAAAATAAAAAAATACCTGCAGACAAAGCCTGTCAGGACCGCTTCTGGAGTTTCGGTTGTCGCAATCATGACAAAGCCGATAAAATGCCCGCACGGAGCATGCCTTATGTGCTCCTCGATGGTCGAGGAAGGAATCCCCCAGTCTTATACAGGAAAAGAGCCTGCAACAAGGAGGGCAATAAGGAATTTGTTTGACCCTTATCTCCAGGTTTTCAACAGGCTTGAGCAGTATGCTGTCTCAGGCCATTCATTTGACAAGATTGAGCTGATTGTGATGGGAGGGAATGCATTCAAGGCAATGAACGACTTCTCAAGAGTTTTTTTTGACGGATTTAAGTTTAATTTTGCAAAATTCAAGAAATTCTTTGAGCTTCCGGGAGATGTTGGAGACCCTGAAAGGACAAAAAGAATACAGCAAAAACTGTTGAAACAAAAAAATAAACAAAAAACAAGCCTCAAAAAGGAAATGCATAGGGCTGACAATTGAAACAAGAAGCGACTATGGAAAACTGAAGCATGGAAATGGGATGCTGAGGCTTGGATGCACAAGGGTTGAGCTTGGAATCCAGTCTGTTTACGATGAGGCATTGAAAAGGATAAAAAGGGGGCATACAGTCAAGGACAATATTGATTCCATAAGGGAACTGAAGGACCTTGGATTTAAATTGAATTTCCACTACATGCCTGGCCTGCCAGGGATAAGCCCAAGAAAAGACATGAAGGGAATGCTCCAGCTTTTTGAGGATGAAAATTATCGTCCTGACATGCTCAAGATTTACCCGTGCATGGTTGTGAAGCATTCAAAGCTCTACAATGAATGGAAAAAGGGCAGATTCAAGCCATTAACAACAAGAAAGGCTGCGCTGATGATTGCAGAGTTCAAGCAGTATGTCCCCCCTTACTGCAGGATAATGAGGGTGCAGAGGGACATCCCCACTTATGCGACAGAAGCAGGGGTTGACATGACCAACCTGAGGCAGCTGATACAGCAGATAATGGAGGAAGAGGAGATTGGGTGCAGGTGCATAAGATGCAGGGAAATAGGAAGGCAGAAGAAAATCCCAAAAGGAAAAGGGGAAATCAATGTCATGCATTACGGAGCTTCAAGGGGGAATGAATTCTTTATCTCAGCAGAAAAAGGCGGCTGCATACTGGGATTTTGCAGGCTGAGGTTTCCGTATGAATTCCTGAGAAAGGAGATAACCGAGAGCTCTGCGCTGGTCAGGGAGCTTCATGTGTACGGCCCCGCTGTTGTGATAGGAAAGAAAGGGAAAAAGGCTGTGCAGCACACTGGAGTAGGAAAAGCGCTGCTTAAGAAAGCAGAGGAGATATGCAGGATGTACTACAAGGACAAATTAGTGGTTATTTCCGGGGTTGGGGCAAGAGGCTACTACAGGAAGCTTGGCTACAGGCAGGAAGGGCATTATATGACCAAGAGGATTTAAGCGAATCTTTAAATAAATGATTAGCACTCCATATTGTTATGGGTGGGGGCAATTACCTCAGGTTAGGAGCAGCTGTACTGGCATGCATTCTTTTTGCAGGCGACTGCAGGAATACTGGAAAGCCTCAGGGGCCCCATCAGCTCCAGCATCCTCCAAGCATGGAAACAGGTCAGCCTGCATCAGCGCCCCATCCCCCAAAAACAGAACTTTCCCTTGATGACTTAAATTATGTTTCCCAAAGAGATGTTGACAAGGCCTTTGCTGAGCTTGAAAAGCTGCTGAAGGGGCACGGAGTTGAGCCTGCCATGCCCAAGCTGAGGATTCTCAATGCAAGATTAGAAAAAGGAGGCATAAAGGTCTGCTCTACTGCAGATTTCAGGGATGGGGCTATAGATATTCATGAAAAAAACCTTGATGCAATGGCTGAATCATGCCTCCAGACATTCCTGGGCAACAGGGATGAATTTGAAAGGATTATGGAGAACCCTTCTGCCCTCGAAATGTATCTGGGTGGTGGAGCGCTGTATTTCAAATTAAAAGACGCTCTTTTTTACAGGGCTCTTGGCCATCCCAGCATGTACAAATCCCATGAAGATTTCAAGAAAGCCTACAAAAGGCTTTGTTTCCTTGACTTCCTGGTTGCAGGAGCTTCAGAGCTTAATGATGGAATTGCTGAAATAGGGGGCGGGCTTTACGAGGAAGTCTTTGACGCCCACAGGTACGCAAGGGGCAGGCATTTTTCAGGGATTGTGCTTGGCTCGTTTGACGAGGCATGGGCATATTTTGCAGTCGGAAGGGCGTGCGACATGGTCCACTTTGGCTATGATGACAGCCACAGGAACGGAGGGAGCAAGACTCTTGAAATGTTCATAAGCTCAAGGACTGCCCCTAATGTAAGGAAAAGATGGTACGAGCCCATAGGCATAAAATACAAGGAATTTGACAGGAGAGGAGACCCAAGATACCTGTTCATGCAGATAGTGAGAATTCCAGCCTCTGCCGTAATAAGAAGGCAGGGCAGGATAATAAGCGAAACAAGGGGTCTTGAGGAGGTCATGAGGGCTAACTTAAGGGCATATTACAGGGGACTGCCGCTTAAGGACAATATGGGCAGGCTGATGGAAGCTGCAAGAGCTTACCTCAACACCATGGAGCTCTAAATTCTCTTCTGCTTGTACTGCATAGGATGGACAAACCCCAAAGAAATGATTGTCTCCATCGCCTCTTCAACACTTAAGTCAATAGGATAGATGTTTTTCTTCTCTATGAAATAAAGAAATCCTGATGTGGGGTTTGGGGTTGTCGGAAGGAATACAGGAACCATGTCAAGCATGCTTTTTGCCTTCCTGAACTTTACAGCTTCAGCGCTTGTCATGAACCCAAGCGCATACATGTCTTTTTTTGGGTATTCAACCACAACAACCTGCTCAAAAGAGCCCTTGTGCTTCCTGATTACCCTTGAGCTTATTGTCTCTATTCCCCTGAACATCTCGCCGAACAATGGAGTTTTGAATATAAGCACCTGCACATGCCTCACAACCCCTCTTCCTATCGGGCTGTGGCTTATCACCCCAACAAGCCAGATGATTATGACAAGAACCAAAAACCCAAGCCCGTAAATATACGCTCCTGTAATGTGGCTGAGGTATTTCCCGAGAATACTGTCAATCTTGCTGAACAGAAGCCATATGATGTAAACTGTCAAAGCCAATGGAAATATCACAACCAATCCAACTACAAACTGCTCCTTGAACTTGTGGAGCAGATGGTGAAAGTGATTGTTATTCTTTGCCATAGCGTTTTTCTTAGAAACGCAGTTTATAAACTTTTTGATGCGAATTTAGCAAAAGCTTTTTTAATGCAGCCAGCAAACTACCTGCTATGCCAAAGATTATGCCAAACGCCGGCAAGATTGAATTCAAGAAGGGGTTTATTGAGAGATACAGCAGGCTGACAGACTTCAGGGAGTTCAGGAAATACTGCGTTTCTTTTCTTAGGAGGTCCATAAGGGTAAACACCCTTAAGATTAGTGTTGCCGGGCTTAAGAAAAGGCTTGAAAAAGACTGGAAACTGACCCAGATACCATGGTGCAGGGAGGGTTTCTGGATTGAGCACAAGAAAGGGGAAAGAAGGGACATTGGAAACCTAATAGAGCACAGCATGGGATATTTTTATGTGCAGGAGGCAGTAAGCATGGTTCCTCCCATTGTTTTAGACCCGAAGCCCGGGGAAACTGTATTGGACATGTGCGCTGCTCCTGGAAGCAAGTCATCCCAGATTGCGCAGCTCATGAAAAACAAAGGAGTCCTGGTTGCAAACGACTACAAGGGAATAAGGCTTGCCCCTCTCGGAATCAACCTGCAAAGGATGGGAATAACAAACTGTGTTGTCTCATTGATGCATGGCCAGTGGTTTGCAAAATCAGGGATTGAGTTTGACAGGATACTTGTTGATGCTCCGTGCAGCGGGACAGGGACAATAAGGAAAAGCCTCAAAACCCTGAGAATATGGAACCCTGGGATGGTAAGGAAGATTTCGTATGAGCAGAAAAGGCTGATAGAAACTGCATTCAATATCCTGAAAAAAGGAGGGGTAATGGTCTATTCAACATGCTCGCTTGAGCCTGAGGAGGATGAGGGTGTTGTTGATTCGCTGCTGAAAAAGTTTGGCAACGCAAAGGTTGAGGAAATAAATATCGACATAAAAAGGGGAGGGCCTATAACAGAGTTTGAAGGAGAGAAATACAGCGGTGAAGTGAAGAAATGCCTTAGGATATGGCCCCAGGACAACGACACTGAGGGATTTTTTGTCGCCAAAATAAGAAAAGTTTAATAAGGAAAAGAAATGGGCTATTAACCATGACAAAAGAGCTGATTAAAAAGATTGCACTGAGGTATGAGTTCCTTTTTGCTTTGTTGGCATTGTTTTTTGTGTTTGTCCTTTTGTCAATAAAGACAAACATCGGGCTTCTGGCAAACATAATCGCAACTCTGCTGCTGTTGGCAATGATACCTGTTTCAATAATAATTGCAATAGACAGAAGGTCAAAAAGAAAGTTTATCTAAATTTATCTAAAAGCTGCTTTCTTTCCGTAATGAACTCCGTATGCAGCTATTCCGCCGCCTATGGCAGTAACAATTTGTATCAGCCCCATTGCTGTCAGGAACATGACAGGCAAAATCCCGAGCTTGTGCAAGGCAAACGCAGAAATAAACAGGAATCCTGACTTAAGCAAAGTTCCAATTCCCAATGTAATCCAGTAGCTGTGTTTTTTCTCAAGCCTGAAATGCTTGAATGAAAATACAAGTATAGAGTTGCCAATCCAGATAAATGGAATCATGTAAACTAAAAATTTGCTGAAAGGGCCAAATAGAATCCCCCTCGACAATACCCCAAGGCTCGGCAGGATGATTACAGGCAGCAGATTGTATCCTTTCAGGTTAAGCGCTGCTGTTATAAGCGCTGCATTCACAACAATCCCTACAGCATACTGGGGGTGCCCCATAAGCAAAGGCGTGAAAAAGCATAATACAGAATAAACAACCATCTCAACATTCTCATACACATTGCCTAGTGCATAATCCTGCAGGTTTGCAAGCCTGTACATGTAGCTGTGCTTCATAACACAGAATCTGGATGCAGAGCTTAAATATTTTGTGGTCAGTCTATTACCTCTCCGGAGGAATTACTAAACATTTTATAGGGAATTGCAAGAAAACAACAGTATGGACTATGAAATTTATCCTCCATCGCCTGAGCTGCTTCCCATGCTTGAGAAAGAGCAGAAAAACAAGGGATGGATTTCAGAATCTGCCTTGAAAAGGATAAGCATTGAAGCAAAAATACCAATATCAAGGGTGTATGCGACTGCTTCATTCTACGCCCACCTGCATCTTGAAAAGCAGGGCAAATACATAATCGAAATCTGCAACTCTCCTTCATGCTACCTGAATGGCTCATTAGACCTTATAAAATTCATCGAGAAGGAGCTTAAGATAAGGTCGGGCCAGACATCAAGGAATGGCAAATTCTCATTGCATATATGCTCATGCATTGGATGCTGCGACAAGGCTCCTGCAATGATGATAAACAAGAAGGTCTATGGGAATTTGACAAAGGAAAAAGCAAAAGAAATACTGAAAAGCCTGAAATAAAATGCAAATACTAAGGAAAACAAGCCTGAAAGCACTTGAAGTGGCAAAAAAGCTGGGTCCTGAAGCAACTATAAATCTGATAAAGGAAAAAGGGCTTACAGGAAGGGGAGGGGCTGGATTTCCTGCAGGCCTGAAATGGGAAATGGTAAGGCAGGTCCAGGCAGACGAAAAATACATTATCTGCAATGCAGACGAGGGAGAGCCAGGCACTTTCAAGGACCGCTTCATAATTGAAAACAACCCTGAAACATTGGTTGAGGGAATCCTGATTGCAGCCTATGCTGTCGGAGCAAAAAAAGCCTATATTTACCTGAGGGGGGAGTATGAATGCCTCAAGGAAAGCCTGCAGAAGGCTGTCAACAAGGTAAAAAGGAATTCAAAATCAGATTTGGACATTGAAATATTTCTTGGCGCAGGCGCTTATGTCTGCGGCGACGAAACAGCAGTCATTTCCTCGATTGAGGGATTAAGGGGCCAGCCAAGGTCAAAGCCGCCTTTCCCGACAACAAACGGCCTGTTTGGGAAGCCCACTGCTATCAACAATGTCGAGACTCTGGCAAATGCCCCTCTGGCAATAATGTTCAATGACTGGAATGACAACCTGAGGCTGCACTGCATCTCGGGCGATGTCCAAAGGCCGGGCATCTATGAGCTTCCCATGGGCATGGAGCTCTCTGTAATACTTAACCTGGCGTGCCCAAAAAACCCGCCAAAGGCTGTTTACTTCGGCTGCTTTGGGGGGTGCATTCCGTATGAGGGGCACGAAAGCCTGAGGCTGACAAAGGAAAATATCTGCGGAGAGGGCTGCCTTCTGGGGGCATGCTCTATGATTGTTGTTGATGAGACAAGGAATATTGTAGACATCTCAACAAACATAGCAAAGTTCTACGAGTTTGAGTCGTGCGGGAAGTGCACCCCCTGCAGGGAAGGCACAATGAGGGTTCTTGCCCTGCTGCAGAATATCTCAATGGGGACTGCAAAAATGGACGACATTGAGACCTTGCAGGAGCTTGCAGAAGTGATAAGGGACACTTCATTCTGCGGGCTTGGGCAGACTGCAACCCACCATATAATAAACGGGCTGGAGTATTTTAGGAATGAATTTGAGGAAAGGCTGATTTCAGCAAAAAAGAAGAAAGGAAGAAAGGCAAAGGGCAAAAGATGAAAGCAAAAGTAGATGGAAAGGATTTTGAATTTGATGCCGGGAAAAGCATCCTGGTTAATCTCGAGGCAAATGGGATAAAAGTCCCGCATGTCTGCTACCAGGAGGGGCTTGAGCCTGAAGCCAGGTGCAGGCTGTGCCTTGTGGAAATAGGGGGCCAGCTAGTGGCATCCTGCTCAACATACCCTAAAGAGGGGATGGCAATAACAACAAGGTCAGAAAGGGTGAATAGGGCAAGGCTTGTAAACGCCGAGCTTTTGATGTCAGAGCATGTCAGGACATGCTTTATACAAAACAAGGAGCACGAGCTTTGCAGGATTATAGAGGACCTTGGGCTGGAAAAAATCAGGTTTGACCCGACCAAGAAATACAAGGTTGACCTTGGAGCCTCTGTTGTAAGGGACGACAACAAGTGCATAAACTGCGGAAGGTGCACCGCAGTATGCGCAAAAGTGCAGGCTACCTATGCAATTGACTTTGCTGAAAGGGGGCACAGGGAGCATGTAACACCTTATTCAGAGCATAACCTTCCTGAGATTGCATGCACAAAATGCGGCCAGTGCATTGCAGCATGCCCTGTCGGCGCGATTTCAGAAAGGGAGCACATGGCTGAAGTCATAAATGTCCTTAAGGACAAAAGGAAGCATGTCATAGTCCAGACAGCGCCTTCAATAAGGGCTTCTATTGGAGAGGAATTCGGGATGCCGCCGGGAAGCTTGGTCAAAGGAAAAATGGTGGCAGCATTAAGGAGATGCGGGTTTGACAAGGTGTTTGACACAAACCTTGGGGCAGACATTACAATAATGGAGGAGGCTTCTGAATTTTTGGAAAGGGCAAAGAAAGGAGGGCCTTTCCCGATGGTTACAACATGCTGCCCTGCGTGGATTAAGTTCATGGAGCATTTCCACCACGAGCTTATCCCGAACATGTCAACATGCAAGAGCCCGCATGAGATGCTTGGGGTGCTTGCAAGGGAATATTACGCACCTAATGAGGGAATAAAAAAGAAGGATGTTGTGGTTGTGAGCATCATGCCGTGCACTGCAAAGAAATTCGAGTCCACAAGGCCCGAGCTTAAGAGCGGGGTTGACTATGTGCTTACAACAAGGGAGGCTGCAGAGCTTATCAAGCATTTCGGGATTGAATTCAAGTCGCTGCCTGACGAGGATTTTGACCCAGCGCTCGGGATTTCAACAGGCGCAGGAGCAATTTTCGGCGCAACAGGAGGGGTTATGGAGGCTGCGCTCAGGACTGCATACGAGTTCGGGACAGGAAGCACCCTGACAAAAATCGAGTTTGACCAGCTTAGGGGAATGGAAGGCATAAAGGAAGGCTCGATAATAATTGGGGGAAAGGAAATAAGGTTTGCAGCTGCAAACGGGCTGAGGAATGCAGCCAGGCTTTTGAAAAACAAGAACAAGTATCATTTCATTGAGATTATGGCGTGCCCTGGGGGGTGCATTGGCGGAGGCGGCCAGCCTTTGCCTGTCAGCAGGGAAATCCTGCAGAAAAGGATAAGCGCAATATACGACGAGGACTCAAAGCTTCCCCTAAGGAAATCCCATGAAAACCCTGTTGTAAAGAAGATTTATGCTGAATGCCTTGGAAAGCCCCTGAGCAAGAAGGCTGAGGAATGCCTCCACACAAGGTATTTCAAGAGAGAGCCTTTCTGACTTTCTAAAAGAACAAAATTTATAAACAGATACTCCAGATTCATTCTAAAAAGAGGTGTATTTTCATGGCAATCAAAGTTGCTATCAACGGATTCGGAAGAATAGGAAGGATGGTTCTCCAGGCAGGGATAAACGACCCGCAGATTGAGTTTGTGGCTGTCAACGACCTTACAGACCCGAACGAGCTCGCCTACCTTTTCAAGCATGACTCAATACAGGGGCATTTCAATGGCAGCGTCGAGGCAAGGGAAAATGCCATTGTGGTAAACGGAAAGGAAATAAAGGTTTTTGCCGAGAAAGAGCCGAAGAACCTTCCTTGGGGAGAGCTCGGGATTGACGTTGTTGTCGAGAGCACAGGAATATTCAGGAAAAAGGATGACATGCTCCAGCATGTTGACGCAGGAGCAAAGAAAGTGCTTCTTTCAGCCCCTCCCAAAGGGGACGAGCCTGTGAAGATAATCGTAAAGGGGGTTAATGAGCATACGATTGACAAGGAAAAGGACATTCTCCTGAGCAACGCGTCATGCACTACAAACTGCCTTGCCCCGATGGTCAAGGTCCTTAATGACAATTTCAAGGTAAAAAAGGGTTTCCTTACAACAGTGCATGCGTATACAGCAGACCAGAGGCTGGTTGATGCCCCTCACAAGGACCCGAGAAGGGGGAGGTCTGCAGCAATCAACATAGTGCCCACAACAACAGGCGCTGCAAAGGCTGTCGCAGAGGCTATCCCAGAGCTAAAGGGCAAGATGGACGGCATAGCTGTCAGGGTTCCTGTTGCAACAGGCTCTTTCGCTGATTTTGTGGCTGAGCTCGGGAAAAAGGCAACAATCGAGGAGATAAACAAGCTTTTCAGGAATGTGTCAGAGCACCATCTCAAGGGCATTATCCAGTACACAGAAGAGCCTCTTGTCTCATCAGACATAATCCACAACCCCAATTCCTGCATATTCGACAGCGAGATGACAAACGTGATTGACGGAAAGCTTGTCAAGATTGGCGGCTGGTATGACAACGAGTGGGGGTATTCCTGCAGGATGATTGACATAGTCAAGCTGATGTTTTAGACGGGCTGGTTTTGAGGCAGAAAGATGAAGTACCTTACGCTGAAAGATTTCAATTTCTCGAACAAAGAGGCGCTTGTAAGGGTTGACTTTAATGTCCCTGTTGATGAAAAGGGGAGGATAAAGGACGACAAGAGGATAAGGGCGTCACTGCCGACAATACATTATCTCATAAGGAAAAAGGCAATGGTAATCCTCATGTCCCATCTTGGAAGGCCAAAGGGAGAGGTTGTTGAATCCCTGAAGATGGACCATGTTGCAAAAAGGCTTGGGGAGCTCCTCGGGAAAAAGGTTGCCAAGCTTGACGACTGCATCGGCCTTGATGTGGAGGACTATATTGACAAGATGGTTCCAGGAGAGGTTGTTGTTCTTGAAAACCTGAGGTTTTACAAGGAGGAGAAGGAGAACGATGCTTCATTTGCAAGGGAGCTGGCAAGCCTTGCCCAGGTCTATGTGAACGACGCTTTCGGGACATGCCACAGGCAGCACGCGTCAGTTGATGCAGTCACAAGATACGTCCCGAGCTGCGCAGGATTTCTTGTTGAAAAGGAAATAAGGGACATGGGAAAAACACTGGCAAAGCCGAAAAGGCCTTTTGTTGCTGTGATGGGAGGCGTGAAAGTCTCGGACAAGATTGAGGCAATAAACAACCTCCTGAAAAAGGTTGACAAGCTCCTTATTGGAGGGGCGATGATGTTCACTTTCCTGAAGGCAAAGGGGATTAATGTTGACAAGTCAATAGTGGAGGAAGACAAGGTAAAGCTAGCAAAAAAGCTTTTGAAAAACAAAAAGATAGTCCTTCCTGTTGACGCGGTTGTTGGGGACAAGTTTGAAAAGAATGCAAAAGCAAAAACTGTCGATGTTGAAAACATCAGGGGAATAGGGCTTGACATAGGGCCAAAGACAATAAAGCTATACACAGGCATCCTCAAAAAGGCAAAGACAATCCTCTGGAACGGGCCAATGGGAAAGTTTGAGTGGAAGAAGTTCTCAAAAGGAACAAATGAGATTGCAAAGGCAATGGCAAGGTCAAGGGCAGCAACAATTGTAGGAGGGGGTGACTCTGCAGAGGCTGTCGAGCAGCTTAAGCTTGAGAAGAAGATGACCCATGTAAGCACAGGGGGGGGCGCTTCTTTGGAATTCTTTGCAGGAAAAAAGCTTCCTGCCCTTGTTGCGCTCGAGAAAAACTACAGGAACAGGAAAAGGTTCGCAAAATTCAAGAGATAAGAACCCTTGAGCCTGCTGCACTGCTTATCTTTTCCGCAAGCTCCTTTTTCATCATTTCAATGTCAATCTTGCCAATCTCCGAATTTAGGCTTTCCATGTCTTTTTGAGCCTTGTCAAGCATTGCTGACTTAACCTTTAGGTCCTCTTTTGCCTTTGCGATTTTTGCCTCTATCTTGAGCTTCCTCATCTCGATTATGATGTCGTTTTCCTTTTTCTTTAGCTGGGCATACTTGGCAGCAAACCTGCTCAGGCATTCCTTGCTCAGCTCCCTTATGTCCTCTGAAGCCCTTATCTTCTGCTTGTCCTTGAGCTCTATTGTATTGTCGAGAATAGCCTTCTTCATGTTCTCGAGCATGCCCACAATCTTGAACCCGAAATCCTGGGTAAGCGCCTCGACAGGAGAGCTGATGTATTTCCCAAGCAGCTCCTTGTCGCTGAAAACAATCCTCTGGTATTTTTTCATCGGCCTTTCAAGCGACGCAAACAAATGGGTTATCTCAGACTCCTTTTCAGCAGACTCCTTTTCAGCGTCCTTAAGCCTGTGCTTCAGCACCTGCAAGTCCCTGCACTCACTGCTGCTTTCCATCTCGTGGATTTCCCTGATAAGCCTCTGCTTGTCTGCTGAAATGCCCCTGGCAAGCTCCTCTTT
>WOR8_10005922_pt1 | contig 11760 bp, 8 predicted proteins | sample DeeMarSeWOR38_10_FD_19890 | JGI IMG/M metagenome (IMG submission 19890) | reverse complement strand
GAAGTATTGAAGGTAACACAACTGAACTTACTATCAGGACACTTGGACTCATGTCAACCCCTGTGGAATTCAACAGCCTTATAATCAAACAATCGGGTGACCAGATAGTCAGGTTCAGGGACATAGGTAGAGCCGAACTTGGTCCCGAAGATATCCGGGGAATAATGAAACTCAACGGAATCCCAACAGTTGGCACAGTAATTATCCCTCAACCGGGGGCTAATCACATTGATATTGCTGATGAAGTTTACAGGCGCCTGGAATACATAAAAAAAGACCTCCCCGAGGATATAAAAGTTGTAATAGGATTTGATAATACTGAATATATTCGTACCTCAATAAGGGAGGTGAGAAACACTATTATGACTGCCTTTTCCCTGGTAATTCTCATAATATTCTTCTTCCTTAGAAACTGGAGAACAACACTTATTCCTATAATAACCATCCCAGTATCTCTTATAGGTTCATTCTTTATAATGTACCTGGCAGGATTTTCCATTAATGTACTTACACTACTTGCAATTGTCCTGGCAATAGGACTTGTTGTTGATGATGCAATAGTCATGATGGAAAATATATATGTGAAGATTGAATCCGGAATGAAGCCATTTGATGCCGGAATAAAAGGCTCAAATGAGATATTCTTCGCAATTATATCCACTACTATTACGCTGGTATCAGTCTTTATACCGATTGTTTTCCTCCAGGGTATGACAGGCAGGTTATTCAGAGAGTTTAGCATTGTCATTGCAGGAGCTGTTATAATATCCTCCTTTGTTGCGCTAACCTTTACCCCTATGCTTTCAACAAAACTTATCAAGCAACAAAAACGAAAGGGTTGGTTCTTCAATATTACCGAAAAGTTTTTCATCGTAGTTAATGAAAAATACAGGTCATCGCTTGATTCATTCCTTAAGCACAGGAGAATGGCTGTGTTAATAATACTTGGAGCAGTAGGTATTACCATTATCCTTTTTATTTCAATACCATCCGAGATGGCTCCACTCGAAGACAGGTCACAAATATCAGTAAGCACCGTAACACAGGAAGGAGCTACATACGAATATGTTCTTGACTATCTTGAAGATATTGCTGCTCTGTCAGATAGCATTGTTCCTGAGACTGAAAAGTTAACTGCCATGGTCAGGGGTGGCGGCGGCAACCTGAGGCTGGTCCTTGTAAAACCGGATGAAAGGAGCCGTACACAGCAGGAGATAGCAAATGAACTTTCTGCAGCATTGAGAAAAAAGACTAAGGCTCAGGCCAGGGTTGTCCAGCAATCTACCTTTGGCAGCAGAAGGTCAGGATTACCTGTTCAATATGTATTACAGGCAACAAATATAGAAAAATTGAGGGAGGTAATCCCCCCATTTATGGCACTAGTAAATGATAATGATATTCTGCAGATGGCAGATGTTAACCTTAAATTTTCAAAGCCAGAACTTCAGATACACATTAACAGGGATAAAGCCAATGCACTGGGAGTTACAACTCAAAATATTGGACAGACACTACAGCTGGCATTAAGCGGACAGAGATTCGGATATTTTTTCATGAACGGTAAGCAATATCAGATTCTGGCTGAACTCGCCCGTGACGACAGGAATAAACCCTTGGATCTGCGATCGCTTTATGTGAGAAACAACGGTGGAGAAATGATTCAGTTTGACAATCTTGTGGATCTTACCGAGGAAACAGCTCCTCCACAACTCTACAGGTATAACCGTTTTGTCGCAGCTACTATTTCAGCTGGCCTGGCCCCCGGTAAAACAATTAGTGAAGGACTCGATGAAATGGATAAAATTGCAGCTGAAGTGCTGGATGATTCCTTCAGAACGGCTCTTGCCGGCGATTCCAAAGATTTCAAAGAAAGTTCATCCAGCCTCATGTTTGCCTTTATTTTGGCAATAGTCCTTATTTTTCTTGTGCTGTCAGCACAATTCGAAAGCTTTCGTGATCCTTTTGTGGTAATGATGTCAGTTCCACTAGCCCTTACCGGAGCATTATTTTTTATGTGGTACTTCAACATTACTATGAATATTTTCAGTCAGATCGGAATTATTATGTTGATTGGCCTTGTATCAAAGAACGGAATTTTGATTGTTGAATTTGCCAACCAGAGAAAAAAAGCAGGAATGAATAAATTTGAAGCTATAAAGTACTCGGCCGCTGCAAGGTTCCGACCCATCCTGATGACCAGCCTTTCAACAATACTTGGTGTTCTCCCACTTGCCCTTGGGCTTGGAGAAGGTGCTGCCAGCCGCGTAGCAATGGGTACTACAGTAGTAGGCGGTCTGTTCGTCTCAACTTTCTTAACATTATATATAGTACCTGCCATATACACATATATATCAAGTGAAAGAAAAAACAATGATGATGAAGATTAAATTTTTTCTTGTCCTAATTATTATTCTTACCACTGCAGGAGGATACCTGACAGCACAGGAATCATATGATCTGAATAAATGTATTGTCACAGGCATTGAAAATAATTATTCCATCCTTATCGCCAGTAATAAGGAAACAGTCAGCAATAATAACGCCACATGGGGATACGCAGGATTGCTACCGTCGGTTGATCTTTCAGGAAGATACGGTGGTACTGTTAATTCAACATTTCAGGACCTTTCTGCTGACGGGGAAAATAATTCGAAAGGAATACATAATAAGAACGCAATATCAAATATGTCGGTTGAATGGACACTATTCAACGGATTCAGTGCCCGAACAACACTTAAAAAACTTAATGAATTAAAGGCTGTAGGAGAACTAAATACACGGATGTCAATAGAGAATCTCATAGCAAATATTGCCTCTGAATACTATTATTATATTCAACAGAAGCAGCTGTACAACAACCTTAAATTTGCTGTTGATCTTTCAAGGGAACGGGTAAGGATAGATGAAGAAAGGTATCTCCTGGGTGCAGGATCAAAGCTCCAGTTGTTACAATCAAAAGTATACCTGAACTCTGACAGTTCAAGGCTTGCAAGGCAAAATGAGGTATTGAGGGAATCTGAAATAAGGCTAAACCAACTGATGGCAGTTGATGATCTTAATCAGTCACCAATAATAGTTGACAGCATTCTGAGTATAAGAAGCGACCTGCAGTATGATAATCTCATTAACCTGGTCATGAATGATAATACATCCTTGCTTATTGCCAGAAAAAACAGGATTATCTCTGATTACGATTACAAGATTATTAAGGCAAGAACTTATCCTTATGTATCAGCCTCATCAGGTTATAATTATTCATTTAATAAATATGAGGCAAGCACAATTTCATCGCAGCAAACAAGAGGAATGAGTTATAATATAAATGTCGGCATGAACCTTTTTGACGGTTATAACAGGAGAAGGGAAAAAAATAATGCAATACTGGAAGCTGAAAATGCTTCCCTCAATTATATGCAGGTTGAACAGGAAGTAATTGGAGACCTGCTGACATTATACAGCGGCTATACAAATAATCTTCGCCTGCTTGAGCTCGAAGAGCAGAATCTTGCCACTGCTTCTGAAAACCTAGACATAGCTTTTGAAAGGTACATGTTGGGCAATCTTTCGGGACTCGAACTCAGGGAGGTGCAAAAAAGTCTGCTGGACGCGGAAGAGAGGCGGCTTTTGGTACAATACCAGGTAAAAAGTGCTGAAATATCACTTCTACTGATTTCAGGACAAATTATGGATTACCTGTAGCAAAAAAGCGGTCATCTTAGAAAACAACCGCTCTTTATATTAATATCACATTATTCAATTAACTAAAAATTTCCCAGTATTAAGGGCAGGCCATTTTCACCAGAACCCACTATAACAATTTTTGTATTTTGCGATTCGGCAAGCTGAAGTGTGGCATCAATACCCTTCTGCGTAAGTATTCTGTCTGTGAGGCTTACATTAATTATCCTGTTGTAATTGGCAATACCATTAGCTTCTATTTGCTTTCTTTCAGCTTCGAGTTTTTCTCTCTCGTTAATATAAGTCATAGCAAGCGCTTCCTGCTCTCTTGTGAGCTTGGTCTCAATAGCTTTCTTAATATCGGGTGGAAGGCCTATAGAGCGTATTAGCAGAGCTCTCATATCAATATTATTCTTCCTGAGTATTGCTCCGGTCTCTTCAATAATCGTTGCTTCAACCTCCGATCGCCTCGTTGAATATATTTCCTCGGCAGTGAAACGTCCTGTAACCTGCCTGACTGTTGATCTTACCTCGGGAATCACCAGCCTGGCAACATAATTTTCTCCAAAAGTTTCATGTAAATACCCTATTCTGTCATAAAGAGGATTAAACCTGACCGTTACATCAACGTTTATACTCAAGCCATTCTTATCCAGAACATCCATAGTTTCCTCGCTCTTTTGTTCTTTAACATCGTATTTGTAAAGTGAATTCCAGGGTGCAACAATCTTAAAACCTGTACCCATGATATTGTCCTTCTCGAGTTCTCCTGTCAAAGTTCTGAATAAAACTGCTCTTTCGCCTGGTCGGATAATATAAAACATCCTGCTTCCAAACAATAACAACAGAACAACGATAATTGCCAGTACAATAATAATTACTTGTCTTTGTTTAAGTGCCATAACCTTTGATTTTACGTTTATTTGAAGTACAAAAATAGGGTAAAATTGTTCACTTTCATTATATTAGAGCTACTTTTTTCTATATTGGCCAGATGATATCACAATAAAAGCAAATAATATCATGAAAGAGACCGAGCTCATTACAAACAGTGATGGCAGTATTTTTCACCTGAAGCTTAAGCCTGGGGAAGTATCGGAAAAAATAATTATCGTGGGTGATCCCGGGAGGGTTGAAATGATAGGAAAAAATCTTGACAGCATAAGTATTGAAAGAATAAACAGGGAGTTTTTCACAATCACAGGCAAATACCTCGATAAAGAAGTAAGTATTATTTCCAGTGGCATAGGTACTGATAATATTGACATTCTTATTAATGAACTGGATGCTCTTTTTAACTACGATCTGCAAACGAGACAGCAATCACCGGAGAGAAAAAGCCTTACTATAGTGAGACTTGGAACATCCGGAGGACTTCAACCTGATCTGCTTCCCGGGCAGGCAATTATAACCGAGAAAGCCATTGGCTTTGATGCTGTAATGAACTATTACAAGGGAATAGAAGGTATTACGGATCCTGAATTTGAGTCGCAATTTATTGAGTTCACCTCATGGTCTGAACGACTCCCCTATCCATATATTATCAATTCAGACAGAGAGCTATTAGATAAATTTTCAGTTACAGGTTTTATAAAAGGTTTAACAATATCCACACCTGGTTTTTACGCACCACAGGGTCGAAAACTCTCCCTTGCACCCTATGACGAGTCTCTTAACGATAAGATAATGGCATTCAGGTTCAGGGGAAGCCGTATCTTGAATTATGAGATGGAGAGTTCTGCGTTGTACGGGCTGTCTATGATGCTGGGGCATAAAGCCCTTACCATATGTGCAGCCATTGGTAACAGGTCAACTGGCAAATTCATAAATGATTATAAGCCAATCATGAATGAGCTTTCCCTGAAGATACTCGATATTATTTAGCGCCGGCAATATTTACTTTGCGTAACTTACCGCCCTTGTTTCCCTAATGACAGTAATTTTCACCTGGCCAGGATAAGTCATCTCATCCTGGATCTTTCTGGCAATATTATTTGACATTTCCTCTGCTTCCTGATCAGTTACAGCCTCCGCTCCTACTATCACCCTCAGCTCTCTGCCTGCCTGAATAGCGTATGTTTTGACCACACCGGGATATTCAAGTGCAACTGACTCCAGTTCCTTAAGTCGTTTAATATATAGTTCAACAACTTCCCTCCTGGCTCCTGGTCTCGCTCCTGATATTGCGTCACATACCTGCACCACAGGGGAGATCAATGATGTCATTTCTATCTCATCATGATGTGCACCTATAGCGTTATATACTTCAGGTTTTTCCTTATATTTTTCAGCCAGCTTCATTCCGTAAACGGCATGTGGCAGTTCGGGTTCATCATCAGGCACTTTCCCAAGATCATGCAGCAGGCCTGCGCGTTTGGCCAGTTTGGCATTGAGGCCCAGTTCTGATGCCATTATAGCCGATAGGTTGGCCACTTCGCGGCTGTGCTGAAGGAGGTTTTGTCCGTAAGAAGACCTGTATTTCATTTTGCCCACCAGTCTTATAAGTTCTGGATGCAAACCATGTATACCCAGGTCTATAGCTGTACGCTTACCTACCTCTACTATTTCTTCCTCTATCTGCTTACGCGTTTTTTCCACTATCTCCTCTATCCTTGCCGGATGTATTCTTCCGTCACTAACCAGCTGGTGGAGTGATAACCTTGCGATTTCGCGACGCACAGGATCAAAAGCAGAAAGCACTATCGCTTCAGGTGTATCATCCACTATAATCTCTACGCCGGTAGCAGCTTCGAGGGCTCTAATATTACGTCCTTCCCTGCCTATAATCCTGCCTTTTATTTCATCTGATTCGATGTGGAACACGGTAACAGCATTCTCGATTGCTGCCTCTGTGGCCACTCGTTGTATGGTCATCATAACAATTCGTTTAGCCTCCTTGTTGGCTGTCATCCTGGCCTCATCCATTATCTCGTTTATATAGGACATGGCTTCAGTTCTTGCTTCTTCTTTCAAAGATTCAATTAACTGGTTCTTGGCTTCAGCCGCAGAAAGGCTGGATATGGCTTCAAGTTGTTCAACCTGCTGTTTATGCAGTTTATTGAGTTCTTCGCCACGCTTTTCAACGATTTCGAGCTGATTATTCAGGTTTTCTCTGATAGCGTCAAGCTCATTCTTTTTTCTTTGTGTTTCTTCAAGTTTCTGAGAGAGTGATGATTCTTTTTGCTTGATCCTGTTTTCTGCCTGGGCTATCTTACTGTTCTTCTCACCTATATACTTTTCATGCTCAGATTTAAGCTGAAAGAATTTTTCTTTTGCCTGAAGTATTTTTTCCTTTTTAAGTACTTCAGCTTCATTTTCCGCCTCGGCAACGATTTTATTTCTTCTTCTTCTAAGTGCAAGCTGCCATATAAAGAAGGATAACACTGATCCAGCAATGAAAACACCCACACACACAAGCAAATCTGTTACTCCAAGTGTTATTCTTGTTAGTATAAATTCTACCATATTAAGTTAATTTAAATTAAAACCCGCAGAGTTTCTTCAACTTTAAAAAAACCCCATATGTCATGGATGGAATTGCTAATATGGGTCGAACTTCCACTGTCCCGGTTTCCCGGAACTCACAGCGAACTGTAAGTGAGGCCTGCCCTGATCACATTAAGCTTAACTCCAATTTTTAAAGTGTTGAGTTTCAAAAACGAATGAAGAAACAATGCGGGCAAATACTTTTATCTATATATTAAAGAACGCTTTCTTACTCTTCTGTCATCAGCACAGCATCTATCCTGTCTGAAATTTCTTTTATGCTAAGTGATACATCTTCATCATCAACTTTCCTGTTGACATCGAGGAGTTGTATCACGTATTGAAGAGCTGCCATCGCCAGACAATCCTGTATATCCTTATCAACATATTTCTGCTTATACTGCAGAACTTTTTCGTTGATCATCCGCGCAGCCTTCCTTATCTTTTCCTCCTCATCCCTTCCTATTTTCAATGGATAATACCTGTCCGCCACGTTTACCCTTATGGAAAGTTTATCATCCATTGTTTATATATTATTTAAAAGAGCAATACATCTGTCTATTTCCCGCACTAACTTATTTATCCTTTTTCGTGCAAGCCGGGTACTTTCTTCATCTCCCTTGATTGCACCGGATAATTGCAATTTACTATATTTTTCTTCTAATTTAACAAGTTCCTCTTCTTTCTCGCTCAGCTCCTTCACGAGCCCTTCTTTCTCTGACCTGACAGTTACCAGCTCACTCTGTGATTTCCCATACCTGCCCAGCAATTCCTCCACTTTACTTCTAAGCATTTTAAGCTCTTCAACTTCACGCTCGGTCATAAGAAATTATTTAATACAAAATTAACATTGTTCTCTGGATTTACAAAAAAAATACGTACAATCCTTTGGCATAATACTTGAGTATAATAGATTTGCAGCTATTATTAAAGTTCGAATATAGAACCCTAAAATGATACAGAAACTTTTTTTAGCACTCTTTCTGTTATTAATTCCTGAAGGACCTGATAAAACAGGCACATTAAGTTCACCACTGGACATACCGCTTGTATTATCAGCCAATTTTGGAGAGCCCAGAGCAGACCATTTTCATTCCGGGGTAGATTTCAAAACCGATGGTGTTACCGGGAAGAGAGTCTATACTGCAACAGACGGCTATGTTTATCGTATAGTAGTTAGCCCGACAGGTTTCGGAAAAGCATTATATATCAGACACAAGAATGGACTATCAACCGTGTATGGCCATCTCAGCAAGTTCAGACCTGAAATTGAAATGTATGTTAAGGAAAATCAGTATGCAAGACAAAGCTTTTCGGTCAATTTGTTCCCGGACCCAGGGAAATTTGCTGTCAGGGAAGGTGACATTATAGGCTATTCAGGCAACAGCGGTAGTTCCATGGGACCACACCTGCATTTTGAGGTAAGGAGATCATCAGTAGAAAACCCACTTGATCCCGTACAATTCTATGATATTGAAGATAATATAAAACCCGTAATACGGTCTGTTGTGGTATACCCTGTGAAATCATTGTCAAAAGTTAACGGCAGAAAAGAGAAGCATAAACTTGACGTAAGTGGATATAATGGTAAATATACGACTGTTAAAAACATTCCTGTACTGGTCTCTGGTGCAGTAGGCTTTGGAATAGATACCTATGATTTCCTAAATAACAGCTGGAATAAATGTGGTGTGAAGATGATAAACCTCAGGGTTGATGATAAACTTATTTACAGTCATTCAATCGACGAGTTTGCGTTTTCTGAAACAAGGTATATTAACAGTCATATTGATTATGAGGAACATATCAGGAACAATTTCTACATTCAAAAAACTTTCCTGGAACCAAATAATAAACTGAGCATCTATAATCACGCAATAAATAATGGTATTATAGAATTTAATGACCAGGAACTACATGAAATTGAAATCAGTGTATCAGACTTCAATAATAACTGCTCAACGGTAAATTTCTTCGTTAGATCGGTTAAGCCAGATTCAGTTGAGCCGGTTGAGAATCAGGGAATATTAATGCCGTATGGACAGAAAAATGAAATCAGGCATCATGATATAAGGCTATCCTTCCCGACAAACTGTTTTTATGATTCAGTTTTTTTCAATCTGAAAAAAGCTCCGGCTGACAATAATAACTTTTATTCTGATCTTCATTTTGTTCATGATAAATATACTCCCGTACACAAATACTTCGAAATTGCAATTCAACCCAACATTGAAATAGATGAATCACTAAAAGATAAGTTATGCCTGGTATATATTGATGAAGATGAAAAGGAATCAGTCTCTTATGCCGGTGGTGAATGGGCAGTTGGTTTTATAGAAGAATCAGTAAGGACTCTGGGTATTTACGCCATAAGCATTGATACGATTCCACCTTTAATCCAACCGATAAGATTTGCTAATGGTGCCACGCTTGGTAAAAACTCAAAACTCAGAATACAAATATCTGATGAATTCAGTGGGATAAGTGAATATGTTGCTTTGATAGATGGCAAATGGGCACTGTTTGAATGGGATCCCAAAAATTCCCTTCTGACATTTGAACCAGATCCTTACTATATCAGGCAGGGAGGTAAACATACACTTGAGCTGAATGTAAAAGATAACAGGGATAATGAATCGGTTTTAAACCTGGACTTTTACTGGTAAGACGAGTATAAAGTATTATTTATGAATGATTATTGATGATTTAACCTGTAACAAGGAACGAGGAACGAGCAACGAGAAACCAGAAACGAACACCCAGCATCGCCCGCTGTAGCCCATGTCCCTGCGAAAGCAGGGATCAGCGAAAGCGGGTACCCAGTACCTGGTTAACCAGTTACCCTGAATTACCAGAGTTTCTCCGGATAGACACCATTATCAACCATATCCTGAAGGCTACTAACAACGAAGGGCCTGTCTTCACGGTAAGTAACACCAAACCACCTCTCTTCTGTCATTAGTACCTTTATGCTAATCTCCCCTTGTTTTACATAGACATCCAATGATGTGGGTATATCCAGTTCTGCATTAATGTCACCAGCGCTTCTTTTGATAAAATTAATAAACTCTTCTTCCAGATAACTGAAGCATGTTGGTTTGAAACCAAAGAGGTTCATTGAGACTATTTCGTCCCCGGTGAATTCAACTTCCATTCCTCTCTCAGCCGGAGCAAAAATTCCATCAGGCCTTTTCTCTATTTTGCGCGTCTCAACAATATTAACCAGGTTATTATTATCATTAATCCTGCATACACCCCGGTTCACGTGGCCATGGTCTGAAAGGGTGTTACCCATTTTGTAACCAACTATGCAATAATTTTTATCATCCCTATCATTAACCAGGAAGTCATGCAGTGTTTTAAACGAATTAACTCCATAATAATCATCTGAATTGATAACACCAAAAGGTTCCTTTATTTTATCCCTGGCAACCAGTATTGCATGACTGGTACCCCACGGTTTGGTTCTATCAGGTGATGGTTTAAAATCGCCTGGCAGATTATCCATCTCCTGGAAAACGTAGTCGATATGCACATTCCCCTGAAGAGGCTTCATAAATGAAGTTTTAAATTGTTCTTCAATATCCCTCCTGATCACGAAAATGATTTTACCGAATCCAGCTCTTGCAGCATCATAAATTGAATAATCAATAATTGTCTGTCCGGCAGGGCCAACTTTATCAAGTTGTTTGTCGCCTCCGTACCGGGTGCCCATACCGGCTGCTAATACTAATAAACTAGGTTTCATCAGGCATTCCTTTTATTTTAAGGATCAAAAATAAGAAAATTTTTTCACTACCTTTGGCCATATTTTAAATATTGTTAGCTAAAGATAATACTCTCATAACCAGTTGATATATAATACTTTAATATAATATAAAAATTGTATGATATGAAAAAAACAGGTTTATTTGTACTTATAGTTTTACTGATGGCAGGTATAGCTCTTCCTATCGCTAATGCCTGCACAAATTTTCTCATCACAAAAGGAGCCAGCAAGGATGGTTCGACTATGATAACATATTCGGCCGACTCACATGTACTTTATGGTGAATTGTATTACTGGCCGGAAAGAGACTGGGAACCAGGTTCAATACTCGAAGTTTATGAATGGGACACTGGTAAATTTCTCGGTACTATCCCCCAGGCAGCACATACCTACAACGTGGTTGGCAATATGAATAATCATCAGCTTGCTATCGGAGAAACAACATACGGGGGAAGAAGGGAACTCAGGGGAGAAGGTATTATTGATTATGGCAGCCTTATATATATTACTCTCCAGAGGGCAAAGAATGCACGTGAGGCAATAAAAACAATGTCTGAGCTTGTTGAGGAATTTGGTTATTGCAGTTCTGGTGAATCATTCTCTATAGCTGATAAGAACGAAGTCTGGATTATGGAACTTATAGGGAAAGGCCCCAGCAAGAAAGGTGCTGTATGGGTTGCAAGGAGAATTCCTGATGGTTATATCTCGGGCCATGCCAATCAGGCCAGGATAACTGCATTTCCTCTTGCCGATGGTAAGAAATCAATAACATCCGGGGAACTTGAGAAGATATTTGATCCAGCGATTGAAACTGTATATGCTCATGA
>WOR8_10006174_pt1 | contig 11761 bp, 26 predicted proteins | sample DeeMarSeWOR38_10_FD_19890 | JGI IMG/M metagenome (IMG submission 19890) | reverse complement strand
CTAAAGAATGGGAGAATGTAGAAATTGTTATACTCTTCAAATGCTACTAGTTTCATTTCTTAATTGTTTTAATGAACTTATCACCCTTGATAATCATTTCAATTAGTGTATCAATGGATTTTGATTGTAATACACCCTGTGTTCCATCATTATCCCAATATTGATTGTATTTCTCTCTGGGAATAGCACTCCACAATTCTGTGAAATGGTTGTAATGGAACACATAACCGTAAAGTTAATACCGCATCTTTTGCATGATGCAACTGCAGAAGCCCCAAAGATATGACGAATCTTCCAATTATGTCCCCAGGTTTTGCAGATTAATTTCTTAAAAAACTTTTTCATTTTAGTGGTATTTGACTGTGATTGTATGGATATGTGTCTAACATTTGTTGTATTTCTCTCTGTTGTCTACCTCCTTCCATCACTATACAAGCTAAAATTATGAATAAAACCACAATTACGAACAAAATATCTGATTCTCTTTGAGATAGTGTTCTCATAACGATAGATTTAAACGTTTATAAATGCTGTCCACCTTTAATTTAAACTTATTACAACCTGCATATAGGTCTCTGAACTTCTTACATGAATATATTACAGTGGTGTGATCTTGTTTTAACCATCTACTCACCTCTGTTTTTCTCATTTGGAGTTCAAATACGCATATATAGGACAATATTTGTCTAGCCTCTGTGATATTTCTCTTTCTTACATGCTCAAAAGGAAAGTCTTTAGACATTTCATACTCTTCAGCTATAGCTTCAATGACATATTCTTTACTCATACGCATACTTTTAGGAAGATAGACATGTTTCCTAGTGTTCAGAAAGGATAGTTTCATTATAGGATAGACATATGGAGATATTATATCATCACTCATTTCTTCTTCTTTTTTATAAATGTGTTTGTTTCCTCATCATAATACGGTGCTGTATATATACTCCAAGCTATTGATATAGCAGATACAAGCATTAGGATTCCTATTATTTTCATATAACAAGTTTTAATAATGTAAAAGAAGAGAGGGAGTTTATTCCCTCTCTATTACTTCATGTTCACCTGAGACCGTGCTTAAGCCTAATGGTCATTTTCCTACCATCCTTGCTATAAGTGAACCTGTCTCGTTCCATCACTATCTTCTTGGATCTGTTGTAATCCATAATCGCATCAATCAGCTTGCTACACGAAATATAAGTTTTCATGTTAGGGTAATAGGCACTTGGTTTGTCTAATTGATTGCGTTGTTCTGTTCCATAGATAAGTGTAGGCATATGTATTGGTTTTAATTACTGATTAGAATGTGATAATCATCTTATCACCATCGAGAATAACACTCTTAACCTTTACAGTCTTTACATTTGATGTAGGTGTTTCTGTGACAGCAGCTTTCATTGCTCTCTTGATGATGTTCTTCTTCCTCAAAGAAGGATGTTTCTTAGCAAGAGAACAAAGTCTCACCTGAATAGACATTAATGACCTATCCAATTGTGTACTGAGGATGATAGCAGCTCTCTTCTGATTACCATTTGTAAGCTTCAATGTTTCTTTAGCAAGCTTAACTTCCTTATTTGTCCATCTGTTACGTGTAACTGTGTTCATGTTATTGGTTTTAATTACTGATTTTGAATTTAGATTGATGTCTAATAGCTTGCATTGACAACCTGTAGGTTGCAACAGCATCTCTCAAGGATCCTCTATTATTAGTTTCCATGAAACTATTGTAACAAATTTTTCCCATACCGAAACCATCATTTTCTATTTGTTTCAGTTTTTCAGCTTGTGATACATCTTCTGGTTTACTTGTTGTCTTTTTTGTTGTCTTTTTCATTTTCTAGTTGTTTTAACAGTCTTAAAGCTTTTAAATATGTTATATACTTTTCTCTTTGTTCTGGAGTAGTTTGTTCTCCTAAATGTTGTTTTGCATATCTATCAGAAGTCATCATCTTTTCTTTGTTTACTAAAAGCCAAGATTTTGATCTTTCTAAGTTCTTTTGTTTATATAAAGGATCATCTTTTTTCTTAGCATAATGTCTAGCTGATCTTTCTGCTGTACTTAATGGTGGTGGTTTAACAATTGGATGGAGTTTTCTATATTCTTCTCTTTGCTGTTTTTTCTTCAACAGTATTTCTTTGTAAGAATTAGTAGCTCTTCGTTTTGCATTATGATGATCTCTATCTCTTCTTTTAAATAGAGCTTTGCTATTATCATTTCTTCTAGAGTAACACCAATATCTAACATTATTTGTATACCATTTTGTACCACCACAATGTGGACATATCTTATCTGGAATATCTATTGTAGGCATAATTTGTGTTTTAGGTGTAAAAAAGAAAAGCCCCTGAAATTAATCAGAGGCTTTCTAACCAACAATAAACCCTAACCAATATACGTTACTGATTTGCCATGTCTCATGCTCACCTTGAATTCAATACACCATTGTTCAAAACTTAGACCATTAACAGGTGTTATAGTTTTGAATTTGGTTTTCTTTATTTCATTCTCGAGTTTCTGTGAGACCTGAGGCTTTCTTAACATATTAATAATTTCTTTCATATAATAGTTATTCGTCATCAAATTGTTCATCCATTTCTTCGTAATAATCATCCTCATCATCCTCACCATATTCATCTTCTTCATATGCATCTGCATAACAGAGTGTGATTTTGTCTTCATATACAACAGGTTTAATCTCGTATGTTTCTGGATCTTCGTACATTTCAATCATACAATATCCATCATATCCATTGAGAATTTTGTTAATTTGTGCTAATGTAATATCAGATAGCACATCTGAATGAGCACCTAGGTCAAACCATCCTATTTGTTCAGGATTAGCTAACACCTTCGATGTTTCAGGTAGATTAGGATTACCCTCATCTATTACATGTAATTTAACTGGATAGCCATATTCTTCAATATAGGCATTCATGTTGTTTGGAACCTTGTCTAATGTAATAATGTTCTCTTCATGACCTATTACGTTAACTAGGAACATCATTCCTATTTCTAATTCATCAGGAATGTAATGCACTGGTAATAATCTTGCTTCTTGAAACATAATTCTTGGTTTTTGTTGGTTAATAAACTCTGTGGAGGTAGTGGGATTCGAACCCACGTCCAAACGAGAAGTCAATAAGTAAAACGTATCACATGCTTAGATCTGAACAAGTCTGATCAGTAGGGCATGACCGCTTGAGGTCAAATCTCCACCACTTGATTTTATGACTATCAAGAAAACACCACTATTTTCTGTTGCCAGGTATAGATACCCCGTAGGTTAGGCAGCAATAGCCACTTCACCGAAGAGTGAGGCAAGGATTGCCTCTCCCTCTGCTACACGAGAAGATTGTGTCTTGTCGTTTGTTGTTTTGTACAGATTTAAAGACATCTAGTACTTCTGTCTGCATGTTTACTTACCACTCACAAGTCTGTCGAAACCATGTTACCCCCCAAATTAGTCAGGACAGAATCAGGAATATGGATTATCAGCTTCATCCCTTGATTCTGCCACATGACTATAAATAAGGATGAGAAATCCTCTGTGTTGGTAGAGCCAGCATCACCTTACTACTAAAGTATGTTCGCTTCCTTTCTCAAGGGAACAACACAATAAACAACCTAGTTTTACTCTCCATATAGGATTTCATATTGTGGTTGTATAATTTGCCAAATATACGAAAAATAAATAGATTTGGCATTCTAATAACCCAAAGCATCTAGTGCATCACTATCTGCTGTAATGAATACAAATCCTTGTTTAACATACAAATCGAACATAAATGTAGCAATTTGCTTAAAAGACATGAATTCTTGTGGTGTCATAGTTACTGTACGCATATTATTGGTTTTAATTGGTTTTTACCCTTTGAGATGCATTCCACATCTAGCCCTTCCATTTGCTGCATCAAATACAGAAATAGAACGAGAGCACGAAGATAATGCTATCACTCCTACAATAGCAGCGATATATCCTAGTTTCTTAGCTGTTTGATATATTCTCTTCACTACATTGTAGTCAATCTTCTGACATCCCACCTCAAGATAAGTTTTGTGAATAACTCCAGTATAATCACCCACCTTTATTTGTTGACCAACATCATTCATTGAGAATCTCTCATCATTACCATTAATCTTGATAATGACATCCCATCCTTCAGATAAACCCATAATTACAAGGCATGCTCTTGTAAGAGCTTCATAATGATATTTCTCACATTCAGACCAATCTCCTCCTCTAGTTTGATATCCATAACATCTTTCAAGGAAATTGTCTGCTCTAAAGCCTAGTTTCTTTTCAATAACATAAGCATTGTTATTTGCTTCACTTGTACACATGAACGAGGAATGTACAATATACTTAATACCACATAATATAACTACATCCTCTTCTTTGAGAGTTTTACCATTAAGCTCATCGAAATTGTTGTAAGTTGCCATTTTGATTAATTTTTGTTGATTTAGAAATATTCTTCTTCAAATTGTTTGAAGTAGATGATGGCTTTAACAAACCCATAAATTGAAAACCCACTGATAATCAGCAGATTAACAATAGATGGATCTAACAAAACAAAGCCCATACATATACCTATTGCTGTAGATATGAGCCATATTAGGCTCAATATCAATGATTTATATTGTTTCATGTTACCATCCAATTGGTGCGTGAGCTCTTCCCTTAGAGCTTAAATTTTTATATGTATAATATTTGCAGTTTCCCACTTGAGAAACAGTGTAACAGCTACTAAATGTAATAGCTGTTACAATGAATAGTATAATTCTTTTCATTAGTTCTCATTTGGTTTAAACAATTCTCTTTCTTTCTGAAACTTGTTCATATCCTTAATCATATCCATAGCCTTTTGTGGACTATCAGATGTAACACCCTTAAGAATGAACATTTGACAAGTGAGTAGAAGAGAATTTTTACTTTCCTCACTACCATCTGTTGTATACTTGTCTAAATTCTCCTGCAATTCATCAAGAAGCACCTCTTCAGGAGTGATAGAGGCCATCATTACTAATAATTCTTTCATGTTTATAGGTTTTTGTTGGTTAAAGAATGTAAAAAAGGCTCCCATGTAGAAACACAGGAGCGTTTAAATTTGACCATATCAATATAAAACATCGTAAAGTTCGTCCTCTGTAGGAATACGAACTATTTGTGCTCCAGGTAGAGCATATTGAAGAATCTCATTAGCTTCTTCTTCTGTTTCAAAGAATATATTTCCCATTCCTGTGATGGGATCAAGTATTGTATACATGTTAGAAGGTTTTAATTGATTTTGAACTAGATTTTGCATAGAAATCCTCATCAAATGTGTTATAAAATATACATCCTAGGACAATATTTATAACAATACCAGCAAATATTATATAAGCTGGTTCATCTATTACAGCTCTAAAGCTGCCACCTAACACCCATGTAATACATGGAATAATAATGAATAACATTGTAAACAACACTGAGAATGTTATTACAAGCATTAAGAATCTAAATAACTTTTGCATAATTGGTTTATTTATTGGTTAAAAATAAGAACAGAGCACGTCATATGCTCTGTTCCATTGTAATTAGCATTCAGGTGATTGTGATTCAAAAGCATTCAAATCACTCTCATTCTTTCTGTCTTCTTCTGTAAAGCCAGCTGAATCATAATCTGGTCCCTCATCTGATCCATAATAATCTGAAATAGGACAATTACATTCTTCATCATGACTATGAATAGCACCTTCAGCACATTCCCACTCTCCTGTTATTTCATCATCCATATCATCCCATACATAGTCCACTGTCTCAATCCTTTTCTGCTTTCTAACTAAGCCTGTTTCTCTATCCCATGCATAATCATCATTAATATCATCCACTTCTATGAACCATTCAGAACCTTGTAGTTCTACAGCAAAGTTGTTTAGCACATACTCAATAGAGTGCCAATCTGAATAATAAGCACTAGGAAGAGACTTTCCTCCTGGCATTGTTATTCCACAAAACCAAATCAATGGTTTTTCATTAGTGTCCTTCTCAGCTAAAACAATGTCTAATGTAGTGAATAATGTAGGATAGGAACATTTACTATTAGTGTATCTAATAGCAAATGTTGTACACATTGTAGGAACATGAGCAAATTTGTATGGCTCACCGTGAAAATAAACTTGACGATCTCTAAAATGAAGAATACTGTCAATAATACTAACTCCCTGAGGAAAAATAAATTCTTTGGTCATAACTAATGGTTTATTTGGTTTATTAATTGGTTTAAGAAGAAAAGTGCAGGCTTTGCACCATGTGTATTGGCTAGCTATATAAAAAAGCCCTGTTATAGGCTCTTGTTTTCATTAAGTGTTCGATAATTAACCATATATACGCCAGTTTCCTTATGTAAATCATCTCCCTTGCGCAAATACGTATTAATATCAATAATCAAATCCTCAACAGAAGTCACCTGTATGAATTTAAGTATGGTCATACATGTCTCATGTCCACGCATGGTTTCATACCTATACCACTTGTAATGTTCTGACCATTCAGTCAACTTATTTGACCAATCTGTATCATACTCACTATGCACATGAAGTTTCTCAGTGAGGATATCATTGTCTACAGCTGTAAATGTATGTATATACACTGTAAGATCATGATTCGATGTTTTTTCAAAGATGATTTGCATATAATTGATTTAATTGGTGACAAAAGAAAAGAGCCCTGTTACAGGCTCTTAAAATCTACGTCTACCATTAGAATCAAACATCTCACTATCATAAGCAAGCTGATATTCTAATGATGAACAATTGACAACACTATCCCAATGTCTACCTTTAGATAGATATTCTCTATTGAATATATCAATAGCCTCATCTTCTGTATTGGCTTTAATAATATTGTCTCCTGTCATATAAGGATCTAAATAGAATCCCTTATACCATGTAATCTTATAACTAGTCATAATAATACAATTTAAATGGTGAAAAAAGAAAGAGCCTAATTAAAGGCTCTTATTAATTATCCAAATATACTACTTGATGAATGGTCAACATATTGTTCATCAGCACACCACTCACATATCATTCTAATTTCGCTAGGTTTTGTAGCATATTTAGAATCATATATTTCTATCTTCACTCTTGTATCACCCCATCCATCAGGCACTTCCCAACCACATTCATCACAAATACATTTATGCTTTTTAGGAGCATCAGACAATTGAATATGTCCTATAACCTTTGGATTTAAACTTTCCATAATAATACAATTTAATTGGTTTACGTATTGGTTAATATAATTAATGCTATATGTATTGCAAATGTATTTCAATGTTTCAACTGTCTAATCTATTGACTAACAGGCATGTATGGTAATTACACCATCTATTTCACCCACCCTATTGGACCATTTCATGTTCTTTTCCCACCCTATGTATAAAAAAAGGGGCTTTAGCCCCTTTAATTACACTAATTCTTCAGGATTAGCAACAACCTTAATGCTCGCAGCACTCAACCTAATAGATTCAAGAGTTGCTTCGGTCCTTGCTTGGTTTACTTCTTGATCAGTTGTGGTGTGCGTAATGTACTCCAAACCACCTGCAGTTTCATTGAGCGTAATGGTAAACAATTTACCATTGTCAATCGCATCAATTACACCACTACCATCTTCAGCAACAAACCTTCCCAATTCAGACGTACAAATCCAATAGAACTTACCTGCCATTTGACTTGCAACTTCCTTACCGTCTTTTAACACTGTAGCCTTGTAAGGTCTCTTAACCAACTTCTGAACTCCGATTGCTTTGATCTTTTTCATTTTTTTCGATTTTAATTGTTAATAATGGGGGATCACCCCGATCCCACCAATCATAGGGGGAGTTGCTATTGGAAGTAGGCTACTCTCTCCCCTATATAATGGGTAGGGGGGCTAGAAAAAAATTTTTGGGTTGCATGAATTTTTCCAAATTTTGCATGCATAAAAATAAATTTGGTTTGTATATATGGAACATATTACCTTTGAGGGTGGAGGGTGGGATGTGTTATTACACCTTATTAATATTACATATATATGATGATTATATTGTTGTCTATTGGGTTTCTTTTAATTGTTGCTCTGGTATTTGGGTTTATTGGTTGTGAAGAGATATCATTTGGGTTAGAGATTAATACGCTTAACTCTCCGTTTTATAAGCTTGGGATATTTTCAGATAGACACATCCTTACAGATGGATCAATAGAGGATGAGATTATTATAGGATTGTTCTTCATTAACATTGTGGTTATATTTTATAAGCCTGTAGAAGAAGAAAATCAAGCATAATATAGCATTGTATATATTAATTGTATTTGACAATAGATAATATACACCTATCTTTGTATTAATTATATATGGAAACCAATAGAAAAACAATAGGTCAGAGATTAAAACGTTCATTGTCAGACAATTATGTATTGGCAGAGAAGTATTATACATTCCTGTCTATTGTTAATGATCTCAATTTGACAGAAAGGGAAATACAATTAGTGGCTTTTACAGCTATTAAGGGAAATATTTCCTACGCTAATAATAGAGAGGAGTTTTGCTCTAAGTATAAAAGCTCTGAGGCTACAATATATAACATCATTTCAAAGCTGAAGAAGATAAATGTTCTGGTAAAGGATGGGAATAAGGTGAAGGTGAATCCTGTTATTTCCCTGGATTTTGATAATGACCTGATTCTGGAAATAAAATTGTTACATGGAGCTTGATAAGAAACCAGTGTCTATGTCCATGAAAGATTTCCTTGTCAGGACACAGGCAGTTAAGATGATGAAGAGTGAGAAGACAATTGAGGCTGTTATTAATCATCAGTTTCAAACAGCTCTTCAGGCTGTGAAGGAATGTAACAGTGTGGAGATTAGTGGATTTGGGAAGTTCTATTTTAATATGAACAAGGCTCTGAAGAGGTTGGCTAAGCTTGAGGAAAAGCTTGCAGTGTTTCAAAACCAGCTCAATGATCCTTCCCTGCCAGAGGTGAAAAGGAACAGATGTCAGACAATTGTTGCCAGTACACAGATTGAAATAGAATACTTAAAAACCAAAACCAATGAACTTAGCACAGATTTACGAGGGATGGAAGAACAAGTTGATTCCAGCCTCGGATATGAAGGAGAAAATTGAGGAAGTTGCACATGAGAGACTCCATATATGTGATTTGTGTGAATGGCATTCTGAAACAAGAAAGCTGAAGGGATGGAAAACGGTGAGACCAGATGAACATTGTACATCCTGTGGATGTACATTGTCTGCTAAAACCAGATGTCTTTCCTGCAGCTGTCCAAAAGGACATTGGAGTGCTGTAATGGATTTGAAGGATGAGGAAGTAATTAGAAAAGATATTCCAAATGAGCAATAACGTTAGAATTAGGAAGGTGCATGTGGAATCGTTCATAGCGATTCTTTCTGATCTTTTTGAGAAGGGAGTGGATTATGTGGATGTATATGGAGTGGCAGGTGATCCTGCAGATTCTATAGGATTGTCTTTCTCCAAGGAATATATGTCAAAGGATTTGGAGGAGAATTTTGAGAATATGACCTTTACGGATGGCAAGCAGGAATCAGAAGATGAGAAACCTCAGGCTGATTTCAAGATTGACCTATCTAATAATGATGATTTAAACCAACTGTTATGAATAATAATTACCAATCAACGCAAGAAGCATTTCTTATCATTGAACGTTTAGCAGCTCTATGTGCCACAGCTGGAATTACAGAAGAGACACAAAAGATTGCTAATGAGCAGATTCAGACAATTCTGAATTCTGTTGTCAAGGATTCTGTTTCTAAGCTTGGGGCAATTGGTGCTGGGTTGTTATTGTAATAATTAAATGTTATGAGTAGAAAAGCTAGTGAATATAACAAAGCCATAGGAATTCTACAAGACTTGCATAAGATCTATCCCACATTGAATATGGGAAGACACCTTGCAACAGCGTTAGATGGATATGGTGATGTGTGGGGATTGACAGATAAAGAGCTGGTTTTTCTCCTTGATAAGTATAAGACAAGAATGGACCTTGACATTCCTCATATAGCAGATGATGAAGAAGTGGATAAGATAATAAAGGATGGGCTAGACCTGTTTAAAGAAGAAGATAATGGCGACAACTATTAAGAAAACTACATACATTAATACAGAGCTTGATTGGGCAGAACAGCAACTCACATCTTGGAAACAATATGTGGATGCCAATCCCCTTCATGAATTGAAGGATAGGATTGAATGGAAGCCTACATCAAAAGGTGGAATGATGCCTATGGTGGTTGCTTCTATAGAAGCTCAGGGTAAGTTTATTCAGGAAACGATGAAGAACTATCTAGCTCTTCTTGAGGTGGTAGATAAGTTGAGGAGTATAGAAGAAGCAAAGGTGGAGGTGAGAGGTAAAGGTGAATTAAGTGGAATGGCTGAAGACTTCCTTAAAAACAGAAAATGATTATACAATCTATAGATTATAAAGATTGGTTCATTAATCAGAGTAGGATACCAGATAAAGAGAGTGCTGAATACAAAGCTTTCTTTGATTTTCATAAAGATCTCTGTTTAAATGGAGCAATGATGGGTGGGGTTTATATTAACCCCTTTCTCTATTGGCATCTAAACATATGGCACACAGAGGTGGATGTTATTGATGAACGTGGTAGAATTTCCCAGAAATATGCTAATCCCTACCTGCGTGATAATGAGTGGGTGGTAACAACAGAAATAGACAGAGCCCATCAAGAGAAAAGAGGACTAGTTATTCTAGGAATTAGACGTTTTGCTAAGTCTGTTCTTGAGGCAAGTTATATAGCATGGGGAGCTACATTTGATGAGAACTCCCAGAACATTATTGCTGGACTGAACGCTCCAGATATAAAGCTGATTACAGATAAGATAGATAAGGGCTTGAACTTCCTACCTGATTATTGGAGATGGCAAAGAATTGAGGATAATTGGAAGAATCAGGTTACATTAGGAATTAAAACAAAAGCTGGTGAGAGGATTCCATTCTCTCAGATTCTTATTCGTAACCTTGATGAGGGTAATAATGAGGAGGCTATTGCAGGTACAAAACCACGTAAACTGATTATTGATGAGATTGGTAAAGGAAACTTTCTTCGAGGTTTTCAGGCAGCTGTGCCTGGTTTCACAACACCCTTTGGCTGGGGATGTTCTCCAATTCTCACTGGGACTGGTGGTGATATGAAGAGATTTATGGATGCAAAGAGCTTAATGTTCGATGTAGACAATTTCAACTTCCTGACATACAATAACGAAAAGGATGACAAACGTGTTCATGGGCTTTTCATTTCTTATAAATACAGAATGGAAGCAAAGGAACCTTCCACTTTGGGACAATATCTTGGGGAACCTGCTGGTAGTGACCTACATAATGTTAATATGTTGGTTAGCAACGAAGAGAAAGCCAAAGAAATAACTAGTTCTAATCTAGAACGTCTAAAGAAAGCAGGAGATAGACTTGCTTACCTGAAAGAAAAGATGTACTACCCACTTGAAGTGGATGACATATTCCTGAATGAGGATACAAACATCTTTGATATTGAAGCTGCAAAGAGACAGAAAACCAGACTATTAAACCAAGAACGTACAGGTACACCTGTTAAATTATTCTCTGATGGTGAGAAGATTAGTCATGAGTTTACAGATAGACAGCCCATTACTAACTTCCCATTAAAGAATTCTGATCTAAAGGATGCTCCTGTAGTTATATATGAGTTTCCTGTTGGCAATCCTC
>WOR8_10005919_pt1 | contig 11762 bp, 11 predicted proteins | sample DeeMarSeWOR38_10_FD_19890 | JGI IMG/M metagenome (IMG submission 19890) | reverse complement strand
AGACCTGGGAAATGATCGGAACCCGGCTGAGGGAGTTCGCCCCCGGCCACCTGGTCACATTCCACCCTTTTGGCAGAACCAAATCTTCGATGTGGTTTCATGAATCGGGGTGGCTTGATTTAAATATGTTTCAGTCGGGACACAGAAGGTATGACCAGGATGACACCGAGCTGGCATATGGAGAGGATAACTGGAAATATGTGAGGGACGATTATGCCCTTAAACCCATTAAACCGACCGTGGATGGAGAGCCATCCTACGAGGGAATTCCCCAGGGTTTGCATGATCCTTCACAACCCTACTGGAACCAGGACGACGTAAGAAGGTATGCCTACTGGTCGGTCTTTGCCGGGGCCTGCGGATTTACCTATGGGCACAATGCCGTCATGCAGATGCATAAGCCCGGGAACCCGGATCCTTCATACGGGGTACGTGAATACTGGACAGATGCAATTCATACCCCGGGAGCACAACAAATGATACATCTGAAGCGACTCATCCTTTCAAAGCCTTATTTTGAAAGGCGTCCCGATCAATCCCTGATCGCATCAGAACAGGGAAAAGGCTACGATTTTCAGGTAGCAACACGGGGGGCCTCCTATGCATTCATTTATAGTTACAACGGCCGGGAAATGCATATCGGGATGGGAATAATCGAGGGTAACAAAGTGAAGGCCACCTGGTTCAACCCACGAAATGGCAGTTCGGCATACATCGGCGAATTCAAGAATTCAGGCACCACCATTTTTGACCCTCCCGGTTACCCGGAGGATGGATCGGACTGGGTACTGGTGCTTGAATCAGTCCAACATTCTGAAAGCCAAACAGAACTCAGACCCGAATTATTCTTTTAAATCTCCAAAAATATGGGATATTAGCTGCGGACTGTTACCAGGCAATTTGATCATGACAGGATTATCTGATCACATGAAGATCATCGATGTTAACATGTACAATGTAGATGAGGTTGGAGTATATTGTATCAAGAACAAGAAGTCAACAGGCTACCGCAGAAAAACCGATTGGTTCAGGCAGCAGCTGAGCAACGGACTCAGGATGTTGATTGTCGTGGATCAGCAAGGAAAGCAACTCGGCTTTATCGAATTCGTCCCTTCTGAATCAGCCTGGAGGCCTGTTCAGGCACCGAACTATTATTTCATACAATGCATGGTGCTCTTTGGTAAGAATGTCAGAAATCAGAGAATCGGAACAACACTATTGAATTCTTGCGAAGCAGAGGCGAGATCCAATAACAAATCGGGTATTTGTTCGGTCACCAGTTTCGGGCCATGGATGGCAAACAAAACACTGTTTGTGAAGAATGGATTTGAAAGTGCCGGTCAGTTGGAAAGATTTGAGTTGATGTTCAAACCATTTCATGCCCAAGAAACGCCTCCCAGATTCATCGATTGGACAAAACAACGGAAAAATTATGCGGGCTGGAATTTGCTTTTTGCGGATCAATGTCCCTGGCATGAGAAGGCCATAAGCGACATTGGAAAGTCTGCTGAGGCAAACGGAATTGAACTGAGAATTACGAGGATTACTACTCCTGAAGAAGCGCAAAAAGCACCTTCGGGTTTCGGGACATTTTCCCTTATCAAAGACGGAAAACTTCTGGCTGACCATTGTATCAGCAGGACCAGGTTTGAAAATATTATCAGAAAGGAAAACAGCAATGGTGGCAACAGCCGCGGGTAGCGACTCAAAACAGCAGCAGATCATTGAAGCGTATATCAGAGCTTATAATAAATACGATATCGCAGGTATGCTGGAGCATATGCACCACAATATCAGGTTTCAGAACATTTCAGACAACGAAATTTCCGTCTCCACCTTCGGCCTGGATGAACTGAAAAGCCAGGCGGAAAAGGCAGTTCACATCTTTAAAGAGAGGGAACAGAGGATTACCCGCTTTGAATTCAGGGGTAACCGGGTTGAAGTGGACATCAGGTTCCGGGGGGTACTGTCGGTCGATCTGCCCAACGGATGGAGCGCGGGAGAAGAGGTTGAGGTGAACGGCAGATCGGTTTTCAGGTTTGCAGATGATAAGATCATTGACTTGAAGGATTATACATTGTAATTTCATACCACCAACTGGCTGCCGGGATACACATGAAAGCAAAAGTTTCACATTCAGAGAAGAGGGTTCTGATTGAAGGCGGAGAGCCACTTCAATGGGGAAAGGGCATGGATACCGGTTTTATCAGGTCATGTCAGGTTGCATTGAACGCAACGGGTGAGCATCTCTCCTACGGTTACCTGATGGGCATCTCCGGTGCAGCCTTCAGGTTTCATTTTCACCTTGAGTGGTGCCCCAGTGCGGCCGATGTAACCACGGGTTTCAGTGTGGCTCCGGTGATGTTCGAATCACTTGGCTATAGGTATGAGCTGCACCGGATTGATGACAGCAGCTTCCTTGATATCAGGGACCTGTATCAAAGAATAATCACCCAGGTTGATTCAGGGATGCCTGTTGTGGCCATCAACCTGAGGGTTTGTCCCGAATGGGGAGTGATTACAGGATACCTGAAGGGCCAGCCGGGCATCCTTTGCAGGACCTGTTTCGATGAATCTGATACATACTCCCTTGCAGAACATGCTCCATGACTGATACAGGAAGAACTCAAGAATTGAAAACCGCATGACGGATCCCATAGCAAAATGTGGTTGTGATTGTTCTCAATGTCCCTCGTATAAAAACAACCTGAGGACCCTGGAGGACAGAAATCATTGCAGCGCAGGGTGGCAAAGATGTTTCGGCATCAGACTCAGCCCCGAAAAACTCAGAACCTGCGACGGATGTTCGGTACCCGACCATGAAAGGGAAGTCTACTATCTCAATTGCCGGGTACGTAAATGTGCCCAGACCAACTACATGGACAATTGTGCCTGCTGCTCCATCTACCCGTGTGACGATCTGTTGCAGATCCACAGTGCTCAGGGGATCCGAAGCAGGCAGGATTTCGAGGATCAGACAGGCAGGGAATTATCTGAAGCAGAATACCACCGTTTTGTAGAGCCCTATTGCGGGATCTCACATCTGGACCTGATCAGGCAATCCTTACCACCAGAGGCGATCAAAAAATTCAAGGACCACTCTTTGAAGTTCAGGTTTGCTCCTGAATCACATCTAAAAGATCAGCCCGAGGGGATTCGGATTTTGTACGGGTGGCTGACCACCATCTGCGTAGAGGAACAGATTCCGTTTGCCCGGCTTCAGACCCTGAGGAAGCAGCGGGAACAGATTCTGAGGATCCTGTGGACAGCCGGATTGTATGGTAACCATACGGGATCCGGTACCCTTGAATTGGACAGTAAAACCTTTCTCTCCCAAAAGATTACCGGGAATTTCAAGTTGCTCGCACAATACCTCGAAGTTTTGAAGCCCTATGACATATTTTGCGAATTTGTTCCCCATTCACGAAAGAAATGGCTGACTCCCACGGGATGGTTAAGAAAGGAAGGCTGGAGGTTCAGGTTCACCTATGATCAGCCTATTCATGCTGAAAACACCATCAAAACAGTACAGGCGACCACCAGGAGTCTACTTGAAAAATATGGTTCGCGGGGCTTCCAGAAATTCAAAAGAGCGGAAGTTCATGACGAAGGATGCCTGTTTCCCGGACATACAAGCTGAACGGTTTCCGGAGGTTACATTCAACATGGATAGCCAGGAGCAGAATTTTAAGGATTCTGGGGCGGATATAGCGGCAGATTGAGCCGGATCCATTAAATTCAGAGATCCAAATCTCCATCATTGATTGAAATCGCTTCCTATGAAAAAACAGAATACGCTGAAAGTTTTGATGGCAATCAGCGGGATCATGATCATTTCCTGCTCAGCTGCCCAGCAACTCCCCTCGAAGGATACACCGATGAAACAGCAGGTTACCTTCAATCGCTATTCCATGGACAAATGGCCCGATCCGCGTATCGATATTGTCACCGACGAGGTGAGGCCCAGTAACCTCTGGACACGCGCCACCTATTATGAAGGAGTGATGGCCCTTCACAGAATCAAGGGGAACGAAGATTATCTGGACTATGCACTCGAATGGGCAAGGAGCCATGACTGGCACCCCACCTACGGGCTGAAGTATACAAGGGACGGAGATCACCAGTGCTGCGGTCAGAATCACTTAGAAGTAGACATGAACGGATACCCCGAAGGTTCCTATCTCGGGATCATAACCTACGGACCCCGGACGGAAAATTTCAAGTTTATCCGGAAACCGTAAACCCAATCCAGTCATATCAGGAAAGAGAAGATCCAGTGATGAAAAAAACAGGAAAAAACCGTCTGACGCCCCTGGCTGCACTGATGATGTGGCTGTTTTGTTATTCGGGCCCGGAACTGGCCGGTCAGCAATTCACCAGCGACAACGGAGACGGGACCTATACCAATCCCCTGATTCCAGCAGATTTTCCTGATCCCGATGTGATCAGGGTCGATTCCGTATACTATTTTGTATCGACCACCATGTTTATCTTTCCGGGTGTGACTGTGCTGAAATCCTATGACCTGGTGAACTGGGAGTACTGCAGCCATGCGGTGCCCCGTTTCGACTTCAGCCCCTGCTACGATCTGGAGGATTGCAACAGGTACGGCCATGGCCAGTGGGCCACAAGCATGAAGTATCACCAGGGTACCTATTATCTGCTGTTTATCACGCTTGATGAAGGGGGTTTCTTATGCACTTCGGATCAACCTGAGGGACCCTGGAACATCACGCACCTGCCCAAAGGATTCTACGATCCCGGACTCTTTTTTGACGACGACGGTAAAATATACGTGGCCCACGGCTACGGGGAGATCCGCATCACCGAAGTGGATGAAAACATGGAAGCCATCGGCGTAGACAGCCTGGTTCACACCGGTGATATCCGGAGAGGGCTGGAAGGAATGCATGTATATAAAATTGACGGAACCTACTATATGTATGGCACCTATGGCGGCTTCGACGGATTTCAGGTGGCGCTGCGTTCCAGGAATATATATGGACCCTATGAGCAGAAAGTAGTGATCAGGGATACCTCGCTGAACAGAAATTATGGCATCCATCAGGGAGCTTTGATCCAGACGCAGACAGGGGAATGGTGGACCATCCTGTTTACCGATAGTGGCCCGTTCGGACGCTTTCCATCACTGCAACCCATAACCTGGAAAGATGGATGGCCCATGGTCGGAGTAAATGGAAAAGCTGTCACTACCTACCGGAAACCAGATGTGGGCAGGGTATATCCTGCCACAACATTACCCGTTTCAGATGAGTTTAATGGTCACGAACTGGGGTTGCAGTGGGGCTGGAATCACAATCCGGTGCCAGGAAAATGGTCCCTGACCGAAAATCCCGGCCACTTGCGCTTGCACACAGTGCAGCCTGCAGACGGATTGCCGGAAGCCCGCAATACACTGACCCAGAGATTGTTTTCCTATTATTCAGAGGAGTTGGCCACTGTGGGTACCGTGAAGATCGACCTCGGCAACATGAAAGAGGGGGATGTGGCCGGACTGGCGCTATTGCAGAATCCTTATGGATATATCGGGATCAGGAAGATCAACGGGATGCACTATGTGACCATGGTGAATGACGGCAAAACCATCGATTCAGCAAGGGTGGATGCATCCACCATTTACCTGAGGAGCGATCCCGTATTTGGCTCAGGAGCCATGAAAGTGTTCCTGGGTTCAGAATCAGCCCCCCGCACCGGCCTCGCATCTTTCTCCTACAGCCTGGACAACCAATCCTTCACGCAACTCGGCAATGACCTGGTGATGCGGTTTTCGCTGGATGTATTCACCGGAAACAAATTCTGCCTGTTCAATTACACCACCAAAGAGTCAGGTGGCTATGTGGATATCGACTGGTTCAGGGTCAAGCCGGTCCCGGTCAGCGAGCTGCACTAAACACCTCTGCTCAGCCGGGCAGGTGATGGATCCTTGGTCAGTCTGCCGGACGGATGATCCGGTAATTTCCGCTCAGGTGCATGAGACTGAAGAGGTAAAGAAAACCGTCGTAGTAAGGATCGAAATACCCGTCCTCGTACGGTTCCAGCCTGGCATTCCACAGCGCATCAATGAATTTCCAGCTCTTGGCCTGTGTACCCATCATCGAGGCTGCTGCCGAGGTGGCCACCAGACCCAGTGAATGTCTAAGCGTCCTGTATCCGCCGGCCTGAAGGATCCGGTCAGGCAGCGTGCCGTCCACATTGAACTGATCCTCAAATGTGTCGATTCCCCTGCAAAAGAGGAAATTCTGGATACGCCTGCAGTAATCCTGCTGCCACTCCCTGTCCGTTGCATACCACGAATAGTCCATGGCGATGTTCATGGGAACCCTCCAGGAATCGAATCTGAATGCTGTCCTGAAAGGAGCCCCCGACGGGGATGCTCCACTGTATTCAGCATAATCGGGATTTAAGCCGGTCCTGGGATGGCACACCCTCTGCAGAAATGCGCGTGCCGTGTCGGCACAATCACTGTAAAACTGCTCATGTCCGTCGCCGGCATATTCGGCCCAGATTTCAAAGAATGCCGGAACGTGATAGGAAGGATCGGTCCAGTGATACCTGTCACTTTCAGGAACGAACGATATCTGCTTGTGCTCCACATTCAGGATGTTGTTGATCCCGTCCGTACCATCCTTGCTCCACATGGCATCCAGGATCCTTCTGGCCTCTCCATAGTAGTCGATACCCGAGTCGTTCCCCCAGCGGTTGGCGGCAAACAGCAGCGTGGTCACAAAGTAAAGTTCCCCGTCCGATGCAGTCCCTTCCGAGTTATGTTTACCTGTTTCAGGATCAACGGACCAGGCAAAATAGCCTTCACGCGGACCGCCCTGATGTTGCATGTATTTTTTGGTCCAGCGCCACAACCTGTCAAAAACCTCTTTTTTATCCAGCTGGACCGCCACCATCATCCCGTAAGACAAACCTTCGGTCCTGGCATCGTGGTTTTTCAGATCCGACACATAGGCCATGGAATCGCCCACCTCAAAATATACCCTTTCCGGTCCTTCAAAGATGTCAACAAATGCTTTTTCCAGCTTGGCGTCGATCTCCTGCCGGGAATATCCCGCTTCAAGAAACAGGTTCCGGTACTCCCCTGTTTCCCATGCCCCTTTCACCCAAGGTTTCATTTTCCCCCGGGGATCGTCCACGTCCTTCTCACAATCATCATCCGGGACCTCCTGAGCGGAGAGGCATAAGGGGATCACCATGATTAAAGCCGGAAGGAACTTCATCTCAATACTTTTTCTAATTTAAAGGTAAATATCCCAACAAGATAACAAAATGAAAAAGAACAAAGTGTTGGCGGGCACGGTTGCATACCTGGTCCTGGCCCCTATACTTCCATTATCCGTTCTTTGCGCACAGGTTTCCTGGAACACCGAGGACCTGAATAAGGCCAGGCAATTTTCCGAGCAGATGGGTACTTTCGCTTTTATGCTCTACACAGATGGATCCATCATTACAGCCTGGGGTGATACCACCACCGCGACCTCCCTCCATTCTGCCAGAAAAGCGATTTCCAGTACAATCTATTCGATCTATACCGGTACAGGTGACGGTAAACTTGATCCTGAAATGACCCTTCGGCAGCTGGGCATCGACGATTTTCCAGATCCGCTGTCAGATCAGCAGAAAGAGGCCAAAGTGATTCACCTGATGAAAAGCTCCTCAGGAATCAACCATGCTGCCGCCGGTGAAACCGAGGGCATGCGTATGGAAAAAAACCGGCTGCTTGGTTCAGGCGAGCATCCCCCTGGCACACAATGGGCCTATAACAATTGGGATTACAACACATTGATCGCGATTTTCGAACAGCAGACCGGTGTACGGGAGAAGGATGCATTTATGGAACATATTGCCCTGCCCCTCCATATGCAGGATCTGAGTGATACAACCGTAGTTTACAGCATGGAACCTGCCTTATCCATGTATCCCATCATAGAATACAACCTCTCTGCCAGGGATATGCTGAAGTTCGGCAGGCTCTGCCTGAACCAGGGTCTCTGGGTGGGAAACCAGGTTATACCCTCATCTTATTTTGAGCGGATCGTTTCGGAATACATCCGCACCGGTTCCAATGGCCTGCGCAGCGGTCACGGTTATTTCTGGTGGGTACCTTTTGACAGGGATTCAAGGAGAATCGGACTGCCCAGGGGTACTTACTATGCAGATGGATTGGGCTATCAGCAGATCATCATCATCCCCGAATGGGAAACCGTCATGGTTCACAAATCAAACACCAATTTCCGTGAGGGTGTTTTTACATGGCTGGGACAGAGAGGATTTACCAGTTCAGATTCGGTTTACATCGTGGAGAACCTTCAGGTGCTGCTGGATGAATTCCTTAATTTCATCGTCATCGATTGCAGGGAGCCGTCCAACCTGGAAAATACAATATGCCAGCAGTGCAAGCTGGTGAATGATGAGGATTACCTGCAGTTCCTTCGTATGATACTGAATGCCAGGAACTAATCCGGGATTCTCGCCTGTACTATAGACTCTGACCTGCCGGTTCCTTCATCCAGAAATTTATGTATCGGTACTTTCAATTTAACATTATTATCAATATAAAGATAATGATTTAGCCATTTTCATTGTGTATTAATATCAATGTATTACTTTTGCAGTTACATTTCGTTTAATTTGATACTGTAATTATCTGAATACTCAGCCATGGGAAAAATCATGCCATTGGAGCTGTTGGCGAGCATCAAAGGAGCCACCTCCTCTGAAGCAGTGAATGATCTGTTTGAGGTAATCAGAAAAGCGCTTCCGGAGGAAGGCCAGCAAGAAAACAGGGAGGAGTTGCATCTGAGCGAGGCAGTCGGCATCGATCATTTAAGAGGTGACGAAGTGGCTGAAAGTTCAGAAATCGAAAAAGAGATCATCAGGAAGAATTTCCCGGGTGAGAAAAAGGGATACCTGGTTGTACCCAAAGTGATCGAGGATTGATATGATGGAATCGGTAATAAGAAGGTTGCATGAGGATCTCCTGAATGAGCGGATCACCTGCGTGAAGTTTATCGAAGGGAAGATTGCAGAACTGAAGGAGAGCCCTAACAATACAGCCAATTATCTGCTTTCCGAATCAGCACTGGAAAGGGCACTGGAGGTGGACAAAAAGATCCGTGCAGGTGACCCGATTCAGCTGCTGGAAGGAATTCCGTTCGGACTGAAAGATGTCTATCTCCTGCAGGGGGTGCATGCCGCCGGAAGTTCAGATTTTTTAAAGCCCTACATTTCACCCTATACTGCAACTGCCATTCAAAAACTTACCGATGCAGGAGCCATTCCGCTGGTGAAAGAAAATTGTGACAGTTTCGGGCACGGAAGCAGCAATGAGAACTCCGCATTCGGTCCGGCACGCAATGCGCTCAATGAGGAGCGAGTGCCCGGTGGATCAAGCGGAGGAAGCGCCGTGAATGTGGCCAAAGGCTACACGGCCTTCTCCGTTGGAGGAGATACCGGGGGATCGATCCGGCAACCGGCAGGATACAACGGTGTGTATGGAATGAAACCGACCTATGGCAGAATATCCCGCTATGGCCTGATGGCCTATGCATCATCCACCGATTGTGTGGGTCCCATCTCCAGAAGCCTTGAAGATATCCGCATCCTGTTGAATGCCATGAGCGGCAGGGACAGCCGCGATCAGACCACCATCCCATCCACCCCCATACCGGCGGAAATCTTCAGCGAAGCTTTTCCGGTCAACGATACCAGCGTGGGCTATTACAGGAGCTTTATGGAGAATGAGGATCTGGATCCGGCCATGAGGGACGATTTTCTCCGATTGATCGAAAAGCTGAAACAGCTGGGATTGAATGTGAGGGAACTCGATTTCTTCGATACCGGGATCCTTGTTTCCACGTATTACATCATCGCCATGGCCGAAACGGCTTCCAACCTCGCACGCCTGGACGGGATCAGCTACGGAGAGAGAATGGCCGCTGAGACCCTGAAAGAGGGGTATGCCCTCACCAGGTCGGCCCACTTTTCGGAGGAAACCAGGAGAAGGATCGTGGGAGGCAACCAGGTCCTGTCCCACGGGCATTCCGAGGAGATTTACCTGAAAGCCAGGGGCATAAGAAACCAGGTGATCAGGAACTTCAGCAGGGACTTTCAACAGGTGGACCTGCTGGTTTCTCCGGTTTCACCCTCTCCCCCGCCACCATTGGGAAGCAGCCTGGACCATCCTTTTGAAATGTATCAATCGGATGCCTATACGGTCGGGTTCAGCCTGGGAGGATTACCCACACTGACCGTGCCCGCAGGCACAGAAACAGGGATCCAGGTCACCGCCGCCAAGAACCGGGAGGCAGAGATCCTGAGATTTGCAAAATTTCTAACGGAAGGTGTGGAATGGAACTGAATATCATCACCGAAAAGCTGGATCAGCTGGGGCTGGAGGTGGTCATCGGCCTGGAAACCCATATCAGGCTCAATACCCGGACGAAACTATTCTGTTCCTGCCCCAACGAAGAGCATGAGCATCCAAATCACCATATCTGTGCGGTGTGTACCGGACAGATGGGTGTATTGCCGGCCATCAACAGGGAGGCGATCCGCAAGGCGGTCATCTTCGGTAAAGCGGTTCAGTCAAGTATGAGCAACCGGGTGATATGCTGGGACAGGAAACATTATGAATATCCGGATCTTCCCAAGAATTTCCAGATCACCCAGTTCCAGAGACCGATCATCCCAGATGGCAAAGTATCCTGTTACAGAAATGACGGAACCACATTTGAAGTGGAACTTGAACAGGTTCATATCGAAGAGGACGCGGCAAAACTGGTCCATGAACGCAATGCCACCCTGGTGGACTTCAATAAATCGGGGGTACCCCTGATCGAGGTGGTTACCAAACCGTGTATTCATCAGATACAGGATGCATCCATATTCGCCCAGTACCTTCAGCGAACTGTCCAGAACCTGAAGATATCCGAAGCGAACCTGGAGAAAGGGGAGTTCAAGTCGGATGTGAGTGTATCGCTGCGAAAGAAGGAGAGCAGTGAGCTGAATCCACGTGCAGAAATAAAGAACCTCAACTCTTTTAAGTTCATGATGGAGGCGATCATTGAGGAGGTTTCGAAACAACTGGATTACTACATCAAACACAGTACGTTCAGGCCGGATCAGACCACCGTTCTGTTTGATGCCGATCTGAAGGAGACCAGGACCATGCGGAAAAAGGAGTTTGCAGCCGACTACCGGTACGCGCAGGAACCGGACATTCCGATGGTGAACATCCATGAGCTGGTCAAAGAGACCAGTGTAGAACAAAGTGCATTGCCCTATCCGGTTGAAACCATTCTCATAAAGGGGGGTGTGCTTCCGCAGGATGCCAAGTTCTTCACCTCCGATCCGGTAAGATCGTCCCTGTTTATGAATCTGAACCAGGCAATCCGCGACCCCCTCTTCGTAGCCAGGACGCTTTCCAATAACCTGAAGCCTGAGGATTATGAGAAAGCATCGGATATAGAGGCATTTACGGAGGTTTTTAGGCTCTTCAGGGAAGAAAAGGTCTCTGCATTCCTGTTTCAGCGTGCGGTGGGAGAGCTGCTGAAGGATAATCAGTTCAACTACAGATCTTATTTTGACACGCACACCATCTCTGAAGAGCGCATTGAATCAAGCATCAGAGAGGTAATAGATGCGCACAGGGAAATTGCCGAGGAGATCAAGGCAGGCAATCTGAACAAAACAGGCATACTGGTGGGCAAGGTAATCTCTCTGGTTGGTAAGGG
>WOR8_10008913_pt1 | contig 11765 bp, 8 predicted proteins | sample DeeMarSeWOR38_10_FD_19890 | JGI IMG/M metagenome (IMG submission 19890) | reverse complement strand
AATCTGGGTTCAATGGAGCCAGAGGAACTACTCCAATTACTCACCGGGTCTGTCGCTTGTGCCTTCGTCATCTTTTTGTTTATTATCGTGTATGTTCTGATATCTCGTCGGGGCAGAAGGGTGAGGGGAGGAACAGATTGGGGCGCAGCGAGTTCTAGGCAAGACACACTGTCTAGGGGATATGGCGTAAAAGCTCCGCCGACAGCGGTGGATCTGACGATGCCGGCTCCATCAGACACTTTGAGAGAAGCAGGCCTTTATGAGGACGAGGGGACATCTGTTGATGTCAGTGCTCGCCTGGCGGGAACTGGTCGCGAGGCCTGGCTGGAGCAAGAGTCGTCAGATATGAGGGAGATTTCAGCGCCCGAAGAGCGTGCTCCCGACCACGGACAAGAGGTATTGCGGCTGCTTCGCGATCCGCTCACTGGACAGCTTTGGACACAGATAGCTGGTACCCGTTATCGAAGTCTGAAGGACATACGCGACAGGACGGTGGGGCAGCGAGTGCTGGCTACCATCACACACGTCCTACGTTTCAGCAACGGTAGGGTTGCTACCGATCAAGGCGTTGTGGCGCTTGAAATCCCGCCGTGCGACGTTGTGGAGGTGCCGCGGGCTTTTGGTAGCTTGTCGGGAGCCCCTGAACCGGGCGAGATCATCCGCCTAATGAGTGATCCAGATCAAGACCGCTTCTGTGTCCACGTAGCCGGCCATTGCTATCGGCAACTGGTTGACGTAACCGATGGGGTAACTGGTCAGTACATATTGGAAGCCATCACCCGCTTGCTGCAGTTCAGCGGTGGTATGCTGGCGACGAACGACGGTGTTGGTGTGGTGCCGGTCCCCCCTCTGAGGGCTGATGCGCAAACGCGGCTGCCCACACCACCTGTTCCAGAACCGGGGGTTTCAGAATCGGCTGCTTCTCCGGCCCCATCGGCATCTGGCCCAGACACTCAACTGGCGCGGTCTCCGGTGGCGTCTACTGACGCTGACCTGATAAGTGACGAGGAGGAGCGTTTTCTACAGCAACTGGCGGGTCAGACTCCGGCTCAGCCTGAGACCCGTGTAGAGCGTCCCAGCCTGATAGGTGGGCTGCGCCGCATGCGTCAGCAAGCATCGATCGAGGCCGTAGGTCCGCTAAACCTGGCAGCCGAGATCGATCGTATTTTTCAGAGTAAGCTACTCGCTTCGCGCATGTCGACAACTAATGCCAAGGTAGAAACAAATCCTGATGGCGGCGTTCGCATCAGGATTGGGACAGTCTATTATAGTTCCCCGGACGAGGTTCCAGATCCATATCTGCGCGATATGCTCAAGCTTTCTATCGCTGAGTGGGAACAGAGCTAACTTGTTTGAGTCTCATGCGGCCTGCGGCATCCGTCTGTAACCGGGCCATTGGCATTTGCGTGTCATGTGGGAAGATAATGAGGGCGTCACGTTCGAGTGCCCATCGCTGCCAATAGCGTTTGGTTTCGATGGTCTCCAGTGGTTCTACGTCGTAGGCGGTCACCCAGGCCAGCCGTTCAAAGTGGATCGCTAAGGTCGACAGATCTCCAGTGTAGAGAGCAGTCTCTCCCTCCGACTCAATCACCACACTCTGGTGAGCGCGGGTATGACCTCGGGTAACGGCCGTCCGTACCTCGCTAGAAACGCGGGTATCTCCGTGCAAGAGGCGCAATTGTTGCGCTGCCTGCAACGGTAGAAAATTCTCTGGCAGGTAAGCACCACGGGTTCGCTCATTGGGAAAGGCAGCATCGGCCCATTCCAAGCGCTGAATCCAGTATTCGGCGTTGGGGAAAGTGGGGATTACCACCCCATCCTCGTCACGGCGGGTAGTGTTTCCGCCGCTGTGGTCTACGTGCAGATGGGTGTTAATGATGATATTGATTTCCTCTGGCATAACGCCCAGTCGTGCAAGTGCTTGGATTAATCCACCGTCGTCTCGAACCAGGCCAAAGCTTTGGTACTGCTTGTCGGTAAGGCGATCGCCAAGGCCGGTGTCCACCAAAATGGTTTTGCCTTCTGAGCGGACAAGCAAACAGTTGAGGCCCAGAGGAATCCGGTTGAGTTCGTCAGGTGGTAGGAGCTTCTCCCACATCAACCGAGGCACTAGTCCAAAAGCCCCGCCCCCGTCAAGCCACATTAGTCCATCACTTAGCAGGTGAATCTCAGTACGACCGATTTGCATCCGGATGTTCCTCGCTGTTTATGGCGTGTTTGTCTCCTCTTATCAAGCGACATGCAGTTTCCCAGGTTGCGGTTCCGTGCTCTGTACTTGGCTGGGGGCAGCTATTGTTTCAGAAGCGTGCCAGCGCCGAGTGGAGGGAGCGCTTGCTGGAACCACTCAACCAGCCGCTGTCGTTCTGGTGCAGCTAGAAAAGCAGCCTCAGCGGCGGTCAATACCATGTGTCTGATGGCACGGAGTGGTATGCCGATACCTCGCAAGGCGACCAGATATTCGTCGGTGAGAGTCGTACTGGAGATACTGGGGTCGTCGGTGTTGATGGTGACGGGGATACCCACTTGCTGGTAGGCCCATAAAGGATGTTGGCCAAGACTTGAGATAGCTCCGGTTTGCAGGTTGCTGGTGGGACACATTTCAAGGGTGACGTGATGTTGGATGAGGAGATCCATAACTGAAAGGTCTTCCATGGCCTTTACGCCATGCCCGATGCGATCTGCGCCCAGCAACTCGACAGCCTCGCGAATGTTGCTGGCGTGTCCGGCTTCAGCAGCGTGAACTGTAACATACAGGCCCTGGGCTTTGGCCCATTGAAAGACCTCGGCAAAACGCGCTGCTGAATAGTTGACTTCGTCACCCGCCAGATCGATCGCAACAAAACCCTGGTCCTGAAAAGCGGCTGCGACTTCAGCTACCTGCTGCGCAACGGCAACGCTCTCGTCTCTTCCAATTTGGGCGATCAAGCGCACTTGGATGTCGTGATCGTGCTGAGCGCTTTCCATCGCCGAGATGACCCATTCGGCTACCTCTCGGTAGCTAAATCCCTGGACTTTTGCCAATGCCACCGGGTTGAAGCGAAGCTCCAGGTATTTAATGTTGTCAGTGGCGGCGTCAGCTATGGCTTCGTATGCTACGCGCATCACCGCCTCCCGAGTGGAGTAGAAGCGACGGAGCAATCTAAACTTGGAGAGGAAGCTCTGAAAGTCGCGAGAATCGTCGACGATCTGCACGTATGGCCGGAGTTCCTCTAAGTCCCAACTGGGCAGATCTACGCCGTGTTCCCGCGCGATTTCAGCAAGGGTCGAAAGGCGAAGGCTACCCTCCAGGTGTCGGTGGAGGTCAATCTTGGGCCACGCTGCCAATACGTCACGCATGCTGCGCTGATTTTGGGAGACATCCCATGGATTTTGTCTCATGGCTATGGTCATCGGACTCTAGACATCACGTTCAAAGTGTGAGTTGGTAGAAAGCATAGACTGAGTAGGAAGCATCTGGCGTCAATCATTGGCTATCCGCTGAGGGTGGGATGGGGAGAGCAAAGGAAAAGGTGCTTCCGACTCCCACCTCGCTCTCGACAGTGATCTGGCCACCATGAGATTCGACAATGGTCCTAACAATGGCCAAGCCGAGGCCAGTGCCACCATACCGGCGTGTGGTTGAGCCGTCTATCTGGTAGAATCGGTCAAAGATTCTATCCAATTTGTCGGCCGGGATGCCAATACCCCGGTCTTCCACGTCGGCTCGCACGAAGTCACCATCACGCGCTACTCGTACCGTGATCGAGCTGCCGGTGGGGCTAAATTTAATGGCATTCCCCAGAAGATTGTCAAAAACCTGGCCTAGACGCCCTGGATCAGCTTGTACCAAGGGAAGATTGTCGGCCATTTGCAGCTCTATGTTGACACCGGATTCCCTGGCCGTCATGGAGGCTCCTTCCACTGACCGAGCAGCTATATCAGCGAGCGAGATGGCCTGAAATTCGAACTGCCCCATCTCAACTCGCTCCAGGGAGATTACGTCGTTGACCAGGCGAATTATGGCGTCGGTGCGCTGATCTACAGCGGAGAGCGTTCTCCGCACGTGGGGGTTGATCCCGCCCATGGCCTCTTCAAGGATGAGCTGTACATAGCTCTTGACGAAGGTCAGAGGTGTGCGCAGTTCGTGGGAAAGATTCTGAATGAATTCGGTCTCGAGTCGGTGGAGTTCGCGTAGTTCTTCGAACGCCTGCTCCAATTGGATCGCCCGGTTACGGAGATTGCGCAGTAGGCGGGCATTTTCAATGGCGACCGAGACCTGGGCAGCGGCAATTGTTAGCAGGCGACCTTCGCCAGGTCCGAAAGCGTCAGGCGCACGGTCATCGATACTCAAAGTGCCAATAAGAGTATGCTGGGTGATCAATGGGACGACGAGCAGTGATCGAATGGACGTATCCCAACCTTGCGTCTCATTGTCTGCGGCTTGCAAGGAAGAGGCATTTTGCTGGGGAGCAGCAACAAACACCTTGCTGACACTTGATGGTGTCAGGTGGGTGAGATTCACCGGTTGACGTTTGCGCAACACCTGGCGCGAAATGTGATGGATAGCCGACAAGTCGGCAGCCTCTTGCTCTGGATGGGCCCAGCCACTGGATGCTTTCAGTGATAGATCACCAGTTCGTTCATCGTACAAGTAGAGGCAGCATCTCTGGCAATCCAGAGCGTGCTGGATGATAGTGACGGTGACTTCAAGGATTCGGTCGAAATCCAGCGTGGTTGTAATCTGGTTGGCTAGGGTATAAAGCGTGGAGACTTCGGCCAGTCGCCGGGTGGTCTCTTCATGTAAACGGGCTTTCTCGATGGCAACGGCGACCATATCTCCCAGAGTCTGCAAGAGCTGACGGGTCTCGTGAGATGGCAGGGCTTCTCTGAGCACAATCAGACCAATGACTTCCTCCCTTCCTCGCAACGGCACGCCGACCAGAGGTACTGGTTCTTGTGGTCTGTTTGTTGGGACATCAGAAGCCCGTGACATGGAAACTGATCTGACACCCTGATCTTCGGGTTTTTCCAACTTCAGCAGACCCAGGGCGTCAAGGATGGCTTCTTGAAATCCTTGGTGGTGCGCTACAGTGAGATCAGAGGTCTGCTCCTCTTTGAGCAACAGCGCCACGCCTTGGTTAGAGGGCATCAGAGCCATGGCTGCCTCAACTGCTGCCGCCAGAGTTTCGTCCAGTCCTTGGGCGCGGTTAATAGCCTCGCTGGCTTGTCCCAGGGCGGCCAGAGCTTCGACGCGTTGTTGGGTCTCCCACTGTAGTGCTGAAACTTCGGAGAACCGTTGTTCCAGCTCGTTGAAGAGACGAACATTTTCGATGACCACGGCTGCAGCCGTGGCGATGAATTCAATCAAGACTTCATCATTGCGGGTGAAGGGATGCCCGTCCAGGCGGTTGATTATTTCGATTACGCCCAAGACTTGCTCTTCTCCAATTCCTTGCTGCGTCTCGCGTGGGCGCCTTGCGATTCTCAGGGGGGCGGCAATGAGCGAGCGTGTATCGAAACTGATTGATTGATCTATACCTGGATAGTGCCGGGGGTCAGCCGTTACATCGTTCACACGCGCTGTCTGGTTGTGCTGTATCGCCCAACCAGCAATGCCTTGTCCAATCTCTAACGTATAGGGTTTGATCTTTGCCAGGTGGGTTCCAGCGGCGACTTTGAAGCGCAGCTGGTTATCTTCGACCAGCATCAACGAGGCGGCTTCAACCTGGAAAAGGGCGCTAACGCGTCGAATGATGGCATCTAGCGTATCAACCAGTTTCCCAGGTGAGATAAGGAGCATGCCAATTTGGCTTAGGGCTGCCCACTCTGCGAGACGTTGATCTCGCTCACTGAGGAGAGAGGAGTTTTGAATAGCCATGGCTACTAGGGAAGCGAGAATGTGCAGCAAAGCCACATCATCGAGGGTGAAGGCGTCTGGTTCGTCATCTTGCACGACGAGCGCCCCCATCACTTCTTCGCTGGTCATCAGAGGCACAGCTACAACGGATTTTGCATTGGGACGGGGAAGCGGCAGCGCGTGGTAGGAGTGACTGGCCATTTCGCTGATCAAGATCCCCTCACCGCTGGTTAAAACCGTTCCCAGAATTCCCTGCTCACCGATATCAAACTGCGCATCGTCTCTCCCTCTGGAGCGACGGCTAGCTTGAGGCTCCTGACCCGCGTCGGAACTAATGTACAGACTGGCACTTTTCTTGTCGTCGCTTACTAGAAAGACGTCAACGCAACGAAAACCTAGATCCCGGTGTAGTGAGTTCACGAGATAATTCAACAGCGTGTCCAAGTTATCAGAAGAGGCTGCACGCTGGCTAATTTGAATAATCGTGTGTAATGGAGATTGCGCGCTTCGCTCGGCGTGCTCTTCGAGGGGGATCTTGTGCCCATCCTGTCCAGCCGACGCAGAGGTCGGCGCCGGGTGAGGACGCAGAAGGCCCTCTACGACTACTCCTGAATCGGAAGCATCTGAGGCTGCTGCATCCGAGACAAAAACCATCACCACTTCGACCGGTATCGAAGAGTACTTGCCTTCTGACAGGCCAGTTGGCTGTGCCGCAAGTTCTTCAGGGCGCATGGTGTCCGGTACGATTCTAGGAGAGGGGGTGTCGGATTCCCTGGAGGCGAGTGGGGATCGCAGTGATAGAAAGAGGTGCAACCTATCCGGCTCCGCATGCCTGGGCAGTGGCTCGTTCCTAGGGAGCAAGTGTTCCGCTAGTAGAGTGCTGTGTGATGGGATGAAGAGCGAGGTAAAGGGAATATCGATGAGAGCGTCAGGAGTAGTGGACAGCAAGCGTGCCAGGCGGTCGCTGGCTTCGATCACACAACCAGATGAGTTGACCCTGAAGAAGGCCCAATCGGTGAGGTCAAGCAGGGCAAGCAGATCGGTGCGTGACCTCTTGGCTACCGGCTCGCTATCCTTAGAGATCTGGTCGGAGGCTGTGCCCTGACTGGTGTGCAGGTGCTCCGCTGGCATAGGGTCATCCATTCCGTTCCGTCAACAGCCAGCTCCAATAGCGCCAGGTCACAGCGAGTCCGATGGTAACGCCGATAGCCATAGGTAGGTGATAGGTGATCAGATAGAACATCGGATTATCCAGCAACTGAAAGCTGGTCTGGCCCGTAAGTGATACGCTGATCCGTAACAGTTGTGAGACGAGCGCAATGACTAGGAAACCCGTCCCCGCCCAAAACCAGCGAAAGTAAGGAGGCATACCGGTCACGGCACCCAGTTTTTCGCTAAGTCGGGCCAGGATAATAAGAACGAAAATGATGGAAATGGTGCTAATGGGGCTAAGAAGTGTGACAAAGGCAGCCATTAGCGACCTCCGGTCATAAGGTGCAGCAAGAAGTAGCCGAGACCACAGATCAACAACCCGCCCAGAACGCGTCCCAAATCACTCCACAGGTCGCCCACAAAGTCGCCGACAATGGTATAGCGCACGGCACCAGCCAAAAAGAGCACGATTGGCAGGAGAAAGAAGGGATAAAACGACTCGCGCGAGGATTTACGTTCGTAGAATCGTGCAATGGCAAAAAGGAAAAAGAGGAGGATAGAGACGCCTCCCCATGTGTACATGGTCAGAACATCGGCAAGGAGTGTCTGTGGCTCGGTCATACGGCTAAGGGCAGAAGAGATATCGCTATGGTCTATCGCTTTACGAATGCTTCCACAAAAGAGTCAGCCATAAGGCGGGGATTGCCGCTCATGATGCCTTCGCGGCCTTCAAACTTTGACCGAACCTCGACACCGCGGTCGGTTATTCCAAACTGGCGAATGTCTTTGGCGTGATCGCTGCCGCGCATTTTTAGTACCAACAACGCTTTGTGGATCATGCTATCCATCTCTACGTATCGCAGCAACAGGTAGGAATCAGCTACAAAGGCTATATCACTATCTTCTTGGGGTGCTTCGCCAAGCAAAGTGGGGCTTTCAGGCCGTTGATAAAGCTGTATTCCAGGGCTCGCAGCTCCACAGGATCCTGGGTGAGACGTTCGAAATGGGTGATGCTGTCGACGAGCACGCGACGCGCCCCCATTTGTGCTACAGAAGTCTCGATCATGCCACCCACACTCTCCAGATCAAGCCGGCTGACCTCAGGGCTGGTCATGATGACTTTGAGCCTTCCCTCCTTCTCCAGCTGTCCAAAGTCCCAACCAAATGCAGCGGCATCTTGGTAATACTGCTGAGGGAATTCCTCGAAAGTGATGATCAGACCGGGCTGGTCGAATCTTGTAATGCCATTGTAGATGAACTGCATACCAATCGTTGTCTTGCCAGTGCCGGGTGCTCCCTCGACCAGGTTGGCTGTTTGGGGCAAGAACCCGCCAAATAGCATTTCATCTAGACCTTTGATTCCGGTCTGAACGCGATCCATTCGTTGTCCTCCCGGTTATGGTGTCCGCCGGTTTCTCAGTTCGAATTAACGCATCCCTCGGATGATATGATAGACTGCTTTGACGCGGAAGAGGCGATCACCTTCCACGCGTACGTTGAACTGATGCACTAATTCACGCATATCCTCGTTTTCGGCGAGAGAGTAGATGGAAGTACCTTCTACTTCTCGCTTCTCCATCACGCCGCTTTCCACCAGGTCGTCCAACTCGGGCTTGACAGCGGCCGCGTTTCGGCCGGCATATTTGGCTATGTTCTCCACTGTATCAGCCGTGTTGGGGTTTTCGTAGAAGAAGCGAACCAGGTCCCACTTGATAAACGAGTTTACTTTGGCCTTGACGAAGTCAAGCATATCATTCATCAGGCGAGCGGTGAAGTCGTCCCCATTTGAGACCAATGTTAGCTTGCCCCCTTTCTGAGGAGGATATGCCCACACTAGTTTGAGATCAAAACCTTTGGATGTGCTATGGACCGTGAGAATGTATCTATTCTAGCATCGTAGAATGAAAAAATCAACGCCCTAGCGCCGTCTTCGACGACGGGGCTTGGCAGATTGCCCACTGCTGGCTGTCTGAGACGATGCCTCAGACCCTACAGGTTGAGGCGTTGCTGTATCCTGGTGCATATGACAATGTTTATACTTCTTGCCGCTGCCGCACCAGCACGGATCATTGCGACCAGGGCGCTTCTCTCTTCGGATCGGCTTGCGTGCACCATCGCCCTCGCCGCTGCTGCTGGGATGCACCGCTCGCATCTGCCGGGGCTGTGGTGCGGCAACTACCTGAGCCCGATAGATGGCGTGAACGATGTCATGTTGAATTGCTCCCATCAACTGGCCATACATTTCGTGTGCTTCACGTTTGAAGGCAACCAATGGATCTTGCTGGCCAAACGCTCTCAAGCCAATTCCTTCACGTAGCGCGTCTAGGTCGGTTAGGTGACGTACCCACAGGTTATCTACGACGCGCAGCATGACTGCTCGCTCGAGCTGGCGCATTAGCTCCGGTCCTAGGCCCTGTTCCTTCTCATCATACAACTGCTCGGCCAAGGTCACCAGTTCTTCTTCAATTTCATCCGGAGCCATCGTGTGCCAGCGACTGGCGGACATTGTCGCCGGCAGTGGGAAAATGGCGCGGACGGCGTTGTGCAGCGTCACAAAATCCCACTCGTCCGGATCCTCAGATGCAGTGGCGTCGGCGACCAACTGGTGTAACGTGTCCGTCACCATTGTCAAGAGGCTTTCACGCAGATTCGGGCTGGCAAGAATGCGGCGGCGTTGAGCGTATGTCACCTCTCGCTGCTGATTGACCACATCATCGTATTCCAGCAGGTGTTTGCGAATGTCGAAGTTGTGGCCTTCAACCCGCGTCTGGGCGCTCTCGATGGATTTGTTCACCAGCCCGGCCTCGATGGGGACATCGTCTTCGACGCCCAGGCTCTCCATAATGCTTGCCACGCGTTGTCCGCCGAATCGTCGCATCAAATCGTCTTGCAATGATAGGTAGAAGCGGCTAGATCCAGGGTCTCCCTGGCGGCCGGCGCGGCCACGCAACTGGTTATCAATGCGGCGAGCTTCGTGGCGCTCGGTCCCGATGACGTGCAAGCCACCTAATTCGAGCACTTTCTTCTTGTTTTGTTCGCATAGGTAATGCTTGTCAGCCAGCACTTCGGCCCAACGCTCAGGGTATTTTTGGGTGGGGTCCTGTCCCTGCCGCAGCATATCAACCGCTTCGTTCCACGCCAGGCCGGGAATCTCGGTCAGATCAAACTCCTCTTTGCGAAGTTGGTCACGCGCCATGCCTTCCGGGTTGCCACCGAGCAGGATGTCCACACCCCGGCCGGCCATGTTGGTGGCAATTGTCACTGCCCCAGGTACTCCGGCCTGGGTAATGATGAGCGCCTCTCGCTCGTGTTGTTTGGCATTCAGCACCTCGTGAGGTATGCCTCCTCGCCTCAAGAGACCCGAGAGGTATTCGGACGTCTCAATGGCGACGGTGCCCACCAGAACCGGGCGACCCTCAAGGTGCGCATTGCCAATCTCTTCTACAGCCGCTTTGAACTTCGCCTGAGGGCTCTTGTAAACTTGGTCAGCGTAGTCAGTGCGTTTCCAGTACAGTTCACCTGCGTCGCTATTCTCGTAGGTTACGATCTCAACGCCATTCTCGTGATGGATAACCGTTTGCAGGTCGCCCTGCATGGCCCGGTATTCGACGTTGGTGGGTAGCACGACTACGTCCAGGTCGTAGATTTTGCCGAACTCCTCAGATTCGGTAGCGGCCGTACCTGTCATACCGGCCAGCTTGTCATACATACGGAAGAAGTTCTGGAAGGTGACGGTGGCCAAGGTCAGGCTCTCTCGCTGGACTGCTACCCCTTCTTTGGCCTCGATAGCTTGATGCAGTCCCTCGCTATAACGCCGGCCGTGCATCAGCCGTCCCGTGAACTCGTCTACGATGATGACCTCGCCCTTTTGGACGATGTAATCGCGATCCAGGTGGTAAAGAACATGGGCACGCAGCGCGTTGTCAAGGTAAGGAGTCTTTTGCCAATGATCCGGGCCGTACAGGTTATCTATGCCCAAGGTGCGCTCGACTCTTTCCACGCCAGCCTCGGTGAGGGTCACGATGCGTGATTTTTCGTCCACCGCGTAGTCACCGTCTGGCTCTTTAGCCTCTATGCTCTGGGGGCTGCTGGGTTTGAGATGGCGTACTACATCGGCAAATTGGCGGTAAAGATCACTACTCTCCTCAGCAGGGCCAGAGATGATAAGAGGGGTGCGCGCTTCGTCGATCAGGATGTTGTCCACCTCGTCAATGATGGCGTAGTGCAACTCGCGTTGGGTCATGTGACTGAGATCGTATACCATATTGTCGCGCAGGTAGTCGAAGCCGAACTCGTTGTTGGTGCCGTAGGTTATGTCGCAGTGATAAGCTTCGCGGCGAGTGATTGGTTTCAGATATAGGTAACGGTCGTCGCTGGCCTGGTAGTCGGGGTTGAATTGAAATGAGGCGTCGTCGGGTCGTCCGCCGCCTGCGGACTGGACTACGCCGACCGATAAACCAAGCATGTGATAGATGGGTCCCATCCACTGAGCGTCACGCTTGGCCAGATAGTCGTTCACTGTGATCAGGTGAACGCCTCGTCCGGTCAGGGCGTTTAGTGCCACCGGCATGGTAGCTACCAATGTCTTGCCTTCTCCAGTACGCATTTCCACCACGCTGCCCCGGTGCAACACTGCACCTCCAACGACCTGAACGTCGTAGTGGCGCAGGCCAGTAGTGCGGACGCTCGCCTCACGCACCGCGGCAAACACTTGAGGCATGATTCCTTGCATCAAGCTCGCTTCCAGCTTGAGCAGATCCTTCTCCAACCGCTCGAC
>WOR8_10009742_pt1 | contig 11768 bp, 8 predicted proteins | sample DeeMarSeWOR38_10_FD_19890 | JGI IMG/M metagenome (IMG submission 19890) | reverse complement strand
CCTGCCCGGGGAGGATGGTTATGTCAGGGTTGGTGCCGGCCGGTATATCGGTGACCACGGTCAGGATCAGGGGAGAAGCGGGCACAGCATCTGCCAGATCAGATGCGATGACGGCGAATCCGTCCATAGATGAGTTGTCAAAAGAGGGGAGGTCGTTCCGGGCGGCAACATTGGTTGCAAGCACGCGACGGGCGCACTTCGCCAGGGGCAGGGTTTCTGTCCCGATGGGTTCAAAATGGGTGAGAATGCGCGCGCGCGCTTCGTCAACTTTAAGTAATGACATTAAAACCGCCTGGGTCAAGGCGGCGAGATTATACCAAGTAATTCGTAACTCGAAAATCGTAAAATGAATTTACCCTGGCTTTATGCGTTGAGCTTCCATCACATTTGGCAGGTTTTCGATGCGGGTTAAAGTACGGCTGAGTTGCTCAATATCGCGCACCTCGATAATCAGTTTAATATCAGCCAGATTTTGACTGGTCTTCACAGTCACATCTGCGATATTGATGCTTTCAGTATTTAGCAGGTTAGAGATGTCACCCATCAGCCCCTGGCGATCATAGGCGTGGATACGCACGGGAACTGAATATGTACGCACATGTGAACCCCAGGAAACCGCCACCAGCCGTTCGCGTTCGCGCATGCGCAGGATGTTGGGACAGTCCTGCCGATGGACGGTCGCACCACGTCCGCGTGTGATGTAGCCTACGATCTCATCACCGGGCGTGGGGTTGCAGCATTTGCCGATATTGGTGAGCAGGCCTTTTAATCCCACCACGTCAACCGCGTCCGCGGAAGCTGTTTCGCTGATTGGGGTGCCAGCCGTCAGGATGTCGAGATTCTCCTCTTCCTCTGACAGCTTCTTGACGATCTTGCTGGCCGACAGATCGCCAGTGCCCAGCGCTACATATAAATCTTCCGGTGCCCGGTATTCCAACTCACGCGCTAACTTCTCGAAATTGGTTGAGCCCATGCCCAACCGCCCCAACTCGCGCTCGAGGATGGTTCGCCCGGAAGATAGATTCTGCTCGTAATCCTGTTTCTTGAACCAGACTTTGATCTTTGAGCGCGCGCGTTGGGTTTTAACAAGCCCAAGATTGGTGTTCAGCCAATCTCGGCTGGGACCACCACGCTTCGCTGCCAGGATTTCAACCTGGTCGCCGGTTTTCAGTGCGTAGTCAAGCGAAACAAGTTTCCCGTTAACCCGCGCACCCCGGCAACGATGCCCGATGTCGGTGTGGATGTGATAGGCAAAGTCGATGGGTGTGGAGCCGCCCGGCAGATCGATGATGTCGCCACGTGGAGTGAAAATGTAGACGCGATCCTGAAATACGTCGCTTTTCATGCTTTCGACGAATTCCTGCGCATCGTCCACGTCACCGCGCCACTCCATCATGCGGCGCAACCAGGTGATGCGCTGCTCATAAGATTTGTGAGGAGTCCCCTCCTTATATTTCCAGTGCGCGGCGATGCCATACTCAGCGTTCTGGTGCATCTCTGCGGTGCGGATTTGCACCTCCAGCGGCTTGCCATCATCGTAGATAACCGCCGTATGCAAAGACTGGTAAAAGTTATCTTTTGGCGCGGCGATATAATCATCAAATTCGCCGGGAATGGGACGCCAGTGGGTGTGGATCAAGCCCAGGGTAGCGTAGCAGGATGGCACATCTGGCACAATTAGGCGCACGGCGCGCAAGTCCCGCACCAGATCGAACGACTTCTCTTTTTTCTGCATCTTGCGATAGATAGAATAGATGTGCTTTGGGCGTCCGCTGATCTCCACGTCGATATTGTTTTGAGTCAGCATTTTTTGTAACAAATCTACAATTTCGCCGACCTCAATTTCACGGTCCGGACGGCGCTCGGTGAGTTGGTCAGCGATTTCTTTGTATTTTTCAGGTTCAACATGCCTGAAGGCCAGGTCTTCCAGTTCCCATTTGATCTGCCAGATACCCAATCGGTTGGCAAGCGGCGCATAGATCTCAAGCGTCTGTTTGCCTATGCGGCGGCGCTTCTCTTCCGGCATATAGCCAAGCGTGCGCATATTATGCAGGCGGTCTGCCAGTTTGATGAGCACCACACGGACATCATCGCCCATGGCCAGAAATGTTTTGCGCAGCGTTTCTGAAACTACGTCAGGGCGGCGGCCTAACGGCGTTTGTGGCTGAATTAATTCTGCATCCTTTTCCTGGGCACCTGACTGTTCCGCCTCGTTTTTCCCGCTACGACTGACGCGTGGCAGGTTGGTGAGTTTTGTTACTCCATCTACCAGGCTGGCCACGATCTCCCCAAAATCGCGGCGAATATCTTCTATGGTTACTTCTGTGTCTTCAACGGTGTCGTGCAGCAAACCTGCGGCAATAACCTCCGGCGGTACGCGTAAATCTGTCAGAATATTGGCTACCGCCAGGCAATGATTGATATAAGGCTCGCCGGAGTTACGCTTTTGTTCGCGGTGGGCTTCCTCCGCCACGCGATAGGCGCGTTGAACCAACTCCCGATCAGCCAGGCTAAAAGTTTCCGGGAGGCGCTCCATCAAGTTTTCTAGCGGAATTGCTACAGACGAAGTTTTCATTTCTCTATTATTGTATTCCATGATGCAAGCTTGTCATAGGTGTGCAGAAAAAGCCTGTCCGCAGACAGGCTTTTATAATTCAACACCGCTCAGGTGTGAATTGATATTTAAAGTGTTTTTAGCAAGGCCTGGCGGCTATTGCGCAGACGGCTGGCGACTAGCTCTGTCAGGCGTTGCATAACTGTGAAACCCGCTGCCGGATTTTCTTCCAACAACTTCATGAAGCCCTCTCCAGAAATCGTCAGCACCTTACAATCTGCTCCGCAAATTGCAGAGGCTGTGTAATGATAAGGCGGCACAATACCTGACCAGCCAAAACTCTCATATTGTTGGCTAACTGCTGAAACAGTTATACTTTCCGGACGGGAAGTAAGATTCACCTTCAAGACGATTTGACCGTCCAATAAAAAATGTAATTTATCGGCTTGTTCGCCCTCTCGAAAAACTGATTCGCCCTCGGAAAAAGTCACTTCATCGGCAAGCGCTGCGACTTTTTCAAGCAGCTCTTCCGGCAAGTTTCTAAAAAGCGCGAACTCAGAAAGGGGTGCGTTGGTTGCCATGATTATCTCCTGATGCATTGGGGTAGAATAATTGTAAATAGTATAGCATGGATGTCAAGATGACAATTGTCAACAATGTGACGCGAATGCTGGATTCGCGCAAGATTCCTTATACCGCTTATGAATTGCCCGCCGAGAAATTGGGCGCGCTCGAAACGGCTCGTCTTCTGGATGTTGAGCCTGCCACCGTTTACAAAACCATCGTTGTTACCCGCGAGAAATCCGTTAAAAATAAGCCCCTGCTGGTGGTTATCCCAGGCCCCAACCAGGTAGATCTGAAAGCTCTGGCGGCATTTTTGGGAGAAAAGAAAGTATATCTGCCTACTGAGCGCGAAGCCGAAGGCTTGACCGGTCTGCAGGCGGGGGGTATCTCGCCACTGGCGCTGCTCAACAAAGGCTTTCAGATTGTGTTAGATGCAGCAGCGCGGGAGCAGACTGAAATCCACGTATCAGGAGGTCAGCGTGGATTCAACCTTCGGGTACCGGTTGATGCGTTTGTCCGTTTGACAAATGCGCGTTTGGCGGTGGTCAGCTCCCCGATGGAATAAATCCCAGCCATCAGTTGAAAAAACCGCCGCACTCCAAAAAGTGCGGCGGTTGCTGTTAGGCATCGCTTTCTGTGCGCCGGATGACAATGTTCCGTTTTTTCAGTTCTTCGATGAAGATGTCTGAGGGGATGTCGCGGGTGGGGGTGAGCAGGCCGCGCTTGGAGATTTGTCCTTTGAGCACCATTTGTGCGCCGATGCTGGCAGTGTAGCCCACGGTTCGTTGCATGGCCAGCAGACCAGTTTCCAGATCGCGGCGATCAATCATCTGGTAGATAATGCGCTTGCGTTGGCCGTCTTTCAAACCAACCACTTCGATCCGAATTGCAGCAACATCCCTTTCATTTGGTTGATATTGAAGCTGCGGTGAGAGCAAATCGTGAACGAACTGCCGGGGCGACACTTCATTTTTACCAACGACGATTGGCTCTTCTTGTAAAAAGCCCAGATCCACCATTTTCTTCCAAAAGGCTGAATGCCCTGGCCAACGTAGGGAGTAACGACCTGTGCTGGTAACTGTATTGGTAATTTGCAAGATATCCAGGAACTTTACAGCATCGCCATTGTAATAGGCCTCCATTGGACCGAGACCTTCCATATCAACGCTATGAATGTTAGCGGTATCGAACATCTCGCTTGGGGAGAGATCGACAATTTGTCCGTTTTTCAACATGCGGGCAGGGCGTTGATAAGCGCTTAGAACACCGGCAAATGTCCATGAAATTTTATACTTGATCGGGTTGTCGGCAGCTTCGGGTTCCGGGACGCCTGTCCCATAAGCATGCAGTTCGTAGACTTCGTCGAATTCCCGAATGGCACGCCCGGCTAAGACCAGATCGATCCCGGGGTCAAGCCCGCATTCTGGGAGAAGCGTGATATTGCGCGTTTGAGCATCTGCACCCAGTTTTCCGTATTCAGGCAAGGCATAAGATGTTTCGATGAAATGAACCCCGTTTTCTATGGCAAGCCTGGCAACCTCCAAGCGGAATTGTTGTGGCAACAGAACAATCACAGCTTGCACAAACCGCATTTGTTCAACGACTTGTGCGGTATCGCGAACATCAATTTGTACAGGGATTACTTTGTTAGTTTTGAGATTATTAACGTAGGCAACGAGATCATCATAGTTTGAATCTGCTGCAATTACTTGAGTAACTTCTGGGCTATTGACCAGGTCTTGTAAAGCCGCCTTGCCTTGAAGCCCAATGCCCAATAATAAAATTTTCACGGAAACTCCCTGCTTTTATGGTTTGTTATGACGGTTTTATACTTCTGATTTTATTTTCATGCAAGGCTACTAGACCTTAGTTTCGATTTCTATGCAATTTTCGCGTTTGTAAAAACAACATAAAATATATTTGGAGTGCTTGCCCTACAAAAAACTTTCACCTATAATAAAACTTAATGCCTTTGTCGTTGATAAGGAAGATTCCACGTTGATGCAAAAAAAGAATAAGGAGGTGGTGCCTGACCGAGGAAAATATTCTGTTAAGCTAAACTGAGTTTAGCCAATAATTTAAAACTAAAATTCTCTGGAGGAGAAAATAATGTCTCGTAAACTATTCCCTGTCTTAACTGTGTTCATCGCTTTGTCTATGCTGCTGGCAGCTTGTGGCGGCGGAGGTGCTGCCCCGGAAGAACCTGCTGCTCCTGCCGCTGAAGAACCTGCTGCTCCTGGCGATACTGAAGGTCCTGCTCCTGCCGCATCTCAGAGTGGCTATGGTGAAACATTAGCAACTGTTAAAGCGCGCGGCAATGTGATTTGCGGCGGAAACGCCAGCGTTCCTGGTTTTGGCTTCCTCGATACTGAGGGCAATTATGCTGGCTTCGACATCGACTTCTGCAAAGCAGTTGCTGCGGCCGTATTTGGCGACGCCACTAAGTTTGAAATTCGCGCATTGAGCTCCCAGGAGCGCTTCACCGCTCTGCAGAGTGGTGAGATTGATGTCTTGATCCGTAACACCACCTGGACTTTGTCCCGCGACACTGACCTTAAATCGAACTTTGTACACACCACCTTCTATGATGGTCAGGGCTTCATCGTCCGCAAGGCTGATGGCATCAATACCCTGGAAGATCTGGATGGCGGTACAGTTTGTGTCCAAACTGGTACCACCACTGAAGCCAACCTGGCTGATACCATGGCAGCTCGCGGACTCAGCTATGAACCGGTTGTTTATGAAGATGTCGAAACTGGCTGGACAACTTATGAGGAAGGCCGCTGTGATGCTTACACCACCGACAAGTCTGGTCTGGTTGCCCGACAAATTCTGCTCCAAGTACCTGAAGACCATATGATCTTGGATGAGACCATTTCGAAAGAACCCCTCGGTCCAGTTGTCCGTCACGGCGACGATCAATGGTTCGACATTGTGCAGTGGGTTGTCTTTGCTACTTTCTTTGCTGAAGAGCATGACATCACTTCCGCTAATGTGGATGATATGATGGCCAGCACCACCAGTCCTCGCGAAATGTCCTTCTTCGGTACCGAAGGCGAATTGGGCTCCTTCCTGGGTCTTGATTCGAACTGGGCTTATAACATTGTGAAGCAAGTTGGTAACTACGAAGAGATCTATAACCGCAACCTGGGTCCTGACACAAAGACCTACATCCCGCGCGGTTTGAACAGCCTGTATACTGATGGCGGTTTGCTTTACGCCCCAGCCTGGCGCTAATCGATTGATGTAATTAGACAGGGAAGGGTTACCCTTCCCTGTCTTTTGAACAATTTCGCACCGTGGTTACAACAAAGTTTTTTCCAACCTAGGTTTATGTGAACCAGGGTATTCTGACTTGATGGGGAACAATTTGTTCCCAGGAACATGTCTTCGGAGAGGTTTGTCCATTCCCTTTTGGCGCGATGAGCGTGTCCTGCGCGTTTTGGGACAAATTATTTTTCTTATTGTTGTAGTAGGTTTTTTCTACTACATATATAACAATATGATCACTGCCCTCGCTGCGCAGGGAATGACACCCAGCTTTGCCTTTTTGAGTAACACTGCCGGATTTGACATTGGCGAGCAGTTAATTGAGTATGTCCGCTCTGATTCGTATGGCAGAGCAATTCTGGTTGGCTTGTTGAACACAGTTTATGTAAGCATTATTGGCATCTTTTTCTCCACGATATTTGGGGTCATTCTCGGTGTCGCCAGACTTTCAAAAAACTTCCTGGTTGCCAAGCTTTCCAGTATATATCTTGAAATTCTTCGCAATATTCCTTTGCTTGTGTTATTGGTTTTCTGGTATGGCGGTGTTTTTATTAGCCTGCCTCGTGTTAAGGAATCAATCGTTATTGGCTCGGTATATTTGAGTAATCGCGGTGTTGCGGTTCCTTGGGGGATTCCCACGGAGACGTGGTCAACGTATTTGGTTATTCTCGGTGCAGGTCTTGTGGCAGCCATTATTGTGGCCTGGCGATTGAAGATCGTTGGGGAGCGCACAGGCAGGCCACCTCTCACCATCCTTTGGGTTACGCTTACATTCCTGGGTACTGGTCTGCTCGGTTGGCTTGTCCTGCCGAACCCCCCATTGATATTGGATTACCCGGAACTGAGTGGCCTGAACTTTTCAGGAGGACACGTCTTTTCGCCAGAATTCATGGCCTTGCTTTCTGGCCTGGTAATCTATACTGCCGCCTTCATCGGGGAGATCGTTCGCGCCGGGATCCAGTCGGTTTCCAAGGGCCAAACTGAAGCGGCAAAAGCTTTAGGCTTGACCGGATTTCAAACCCTGCGTATGGTGATATTCCCGCAGGCCATGCGTGTTATTGTGCCACCGTTGACCAGTCAATATCTAAACCTGACAAAAAATTCATCACTGGCAGTTGCTATTGGGTATCCAGACTTATTTTCGGTTGGCGGAACAGCCCACAACCAATCGGGACGCGCAGTGGAGGTCATTGCTTTGATGATGGGTATTTACCTGTCAACCAGTTTACTTACTTCCTTATTTATGAACTGGTATAACGAAAAAATCAAGTTGGTGGAGAGGTAGCCATGACAACAGATACTAAAGTTATAGCTCCCCCTACCGAACGTTATACGATTTTAGGATGGCTCAAACGCAATCTTTTTGGTTCCATCCCTGACTCGATCCTGACCATCTTTGCTATTTGGTTGACTTATGCCATGCTTAAACCGGCCTTCGCCTGGATTTTTGGGGAGGCTCGCTGGGAAGTAATTCCAGATAACCTTAAGCTTTTCATGGTAGGTCGCTACCCAGCTGAATATCTCTGGCGGATTTGGCTGGTACTCTATCTCTTAGTTGCGTTGGTAGGCTTTGTCTGGGGGGTGTGGGTCAAAAAGAAGGAAACGACAGGATATGTTTTGCTGGGTATTCCGATCTTCCTGGCTTTACTGCCTTTTTCCATGCAGATTCGCCTTCAAATACTCTTGTTGGATGTGATCGGCTATATGCTCTACATGTTCGGGCGAGGAGAAAACCCATCATATAAACGGTGGGCAATCATTGCCATGCTGGCCTATTTTCCGATAGCGATTTTCATCATTCATGGTTTCGGCGAAACGGGCATCATGGCAAAAGTAGAACCCAACTTGTGGGGCGGTCTGTTGCTGACGATTTTGTTGGCCTTGCTGGGCATTATCTTCTCTTTCCCCATTGGTGTGGCTCTTGCGCTCGGACGTCAGTCAAAGCTGCCCATCGTCAGTTGGATATGTATAGGCTCTATCGAATTGGTTCGTGGCGTGCCGTTGATTACTATTCTCTTCATGATGGATTTAATGCTGCCTTTGTTCCTGCCAGCAGAGATACGCATAGAAAGTGTGATCCGAGCTTTAGTAGGCATTACCTTCTTTAGCGCTGCCTATATGGCTGAAAATATCCGTGGCGGTTTGCAAGCCATTCCCAATGGACAAAGAGAAGCTGCGCACGCGCTGGGGTTGAGCGCATTTCATACAATGGCGTTTATCATCTTGCCCCAGGCTCTCAGGGCAGTTATTCCCATTCTCGTCAGCCAATTCATTGGTTTGTTGAAAGATACCACCCTGGTCATGATTTTGAGTCTGTTCGATGTCCTTGGCATTGGGAAAGCTGTATTGGGCAACCCGGATTATATTGGCACAACCAAGGAAGTCTATCTATTTGTAGCAGCTTTATTCTGGGTGATCAGCTACGGTATGTCTTATGCTAGTCAACGATTAGAAACAGCTCTTGGCGTTGGTGAACGCTAAATAGGAGAGATATGATGAGCAGAACAAGCTTTGATAACCAACCACCCATTATTATTTGCCGTGATGTCCAGAAATGGTATGGAAACTTTCACGCCTTGCGAGGCGTCAATATGGAAGTACGTAAAGGTGAAGTGGTTGTCATCTTTGGACCATCGGGCTCTGGAAAATCTACCTTTATTCGGACGATTAACCGCCTTGAGGAGCATCAGGGTGGGCAAATCATTGTCGACGGGATCGAACTAACCCATGACGTCAGGAACATCGAAGCCATTCGCAGTGAAACTGGGATGGTCTTCCAGCAGTTCAACCTGTTTCCTCACCTGACCGTGATGCAAAACGTTACCCTGGCACCGTTGAATGTGCGTAAATGGGAAAAAGAAAAAGCCGAGCAGGTTGCGTTGGAATTGTTGGAACGTGTCGGCATTCCCGAGCAGGCCGACAAATTCCCCGGCCAACTTTCTGGTGGACAACAGCAGCGTGTTGCTATAGCTCGCGCGCTAGCAATGCAGCCAAAGATCATGCTCTTCGATGAGCCAACCTCAGCACTCGACCCCGAGATGATCAAAGAAGTACTCGACGTGATGATCGAACTTGCCAAGAGTGGCATGACGATGCTCGTCGTCACCCACGAGATGGGCTTTGCACGCTCCGTTGCAGATACCATGTACTTCTTTGATGAAGGTCAGATTGTGGAAACCGGATCACCAGAAGATATATACAACAATCCGCAAGAGGATCGCACCAAGCTGTTCCTGTCACAAATTTTGCAACACTAAAAACATATTTCTGAACAGAAAACAGGCCCAATCCTCATCTTGGGATTGGGCCTGTTTTTGCGCTAACACCTTATCAGAGTAGATTCGATATTACCGTCGGATCGTCCAGAGCCCTAGTATTCCCCCGCCTAAATCCATAGCAGCAAGCATCTTTTCAAGTTGAAAGTTGAATGACCGGATACTTTCACCTGTTCCTGCAATCTTGACAATTGGCTTATCCTGCGCCGGATTCCAGAACCAGATGGAACCGCCCGCAAAACCAATTACCAGTTCTTGCGTTTCTGAATAAAACCCAAGCATTGTAATGAATTCATCCGGGCCGGTAAGCTCACGCAATAATTCCCCGGTCTGTACGTCCCATAATCGGATATTCCCGTTGCAGCCTCCAGAGATTAGGCTGCCGCTGTTTGCATCGAACAGTAAAGCTGTAATAGCGCAATCCTGCCCTACGAATGTCTGTTGAACTTGACCGGTCACAACATCGATCAAGCGAATAATCCCTGTACCATCGCCTGTTGCTAGTACCCGTCCATCGGCGCTGAAGGCCAGACTTTTGACCGAGCGCGTATGCTCTTCGATAATGTGCAATGCCGTCCTGTTCCTGGTTATGTCCCAAATCCTGACAGAGTTGTCGCCCAGAGCCCCACCAGTTGCCAGCGTTTTTCCGTCCGGGCTGAGAGCCATCACTTGGGCAAAGTTTTGATGCCCTTCGAAGGTGTTAAGGCGCTCACCTGACTCAACATTCCAAAGCTGAATATCGAAGCCTGGCTCATCCGTGCCAGCGATTAGGATCGTTCCATCAGCGTTGAATAGCAGACTGGTCACTCGGCTGGAATGAGCGTTCAGAGAATCTAATTTCTGGCCCGATTCCACATTCCACAAACGGATAAAACCTTCGTCTCCGCCTGTAGCTAAAATCTTCCCATCGGGGCTTATGGCTGCACTCCAGATAACGCTGGTATGTTCGTTATTAGAGTGTTTTAGTTCCCCTGTTTCAACATCCCAAAAATACAGCATTGCATCCCAGCCGCTGGAAGCTAGGGATTTACCATCCGGGCTGAAAGCCACATTACGAACGCCAGAAGAATGCCCTTCTAAAACTTGCAACAGTTCCCCGCTCTGGGTATCCCAGATATGAATATTATTATCTGGATAACTGCCGCCAGATGCCAGCAACTTGCCGTCCGGGCTGAAAGCGACCGATTCTACACTGCTGGTATGGCCATGCAACGCAAGCACTGATTCACCTGAAGATGCATCCCAGACTTCAAGTAATTCTGTAGATGTACTTCCCTGAAAAACAGAACCTGCCAAGGCAACCAATTGTTCCCCCGAGCTACCTGTTACCGGGCTGTAATCTACAGCGAATACTTGGATGATAGCCCCCGTGCGATAGAAGAGAGTGCTGGCCATCCGGTTGTGAGCAACGCTCCATAAACGCGCAGTATTGTCACCACTCCCGGAAAGTAAGCTTCTGCCATCTGGGCTGAAATCTATCGAAAAGATGCTACGCGTGTGTTCTTTGTGAAGTTGCCAGGGATGTGGATCACCATCAAAGATCGAAGCAAGTTTCCATATTCGGACAGCGTTTTCATCCGGGTACATGCCCCCGGATGCCAGTAAAGTGCCATCCGGACTGAAGGTGACCGTTGTCACGTAATTAAAACCAGTGTCAATGGTTTCCAAAAGGTTTCCGGTTTGCAAATCCCATAGTTGTACGAAATTATTCTCACTCCTCAACGGGCTGCTCCGGCGCCAACTGGTTCTGCTGGAAAAAGCTATATCAGCACTTCCAATAGCTAGCATCGTCCCGTCCGGGCTGAAGGCGATGCTGGTGATTAGATAATCGGTTGGTATAAAACGAAGTTCCTCCAGCGTGTCCGTCGTGTACATGCGAATCCCCTCAGAGCCGCCGACTGCGATGATTGTGCCGTATTTTGACCATGCTAGCTGACTGATCGTCCCCTTGCCAAACGGTGACGAAACTTGAATGTCAACATCGCCCTGTAACACGCTGAAAAGCTTAACGGGCGTAGGTAGGACCGCAGCCGTTGGGTGGGCTAAAAGAGTAGGTGTTGGCTCTATTTCTACGGTGGGTATGGCTTCTGAAGTAGTACCACAGG
>WOR8_10009404_pt1 | contig 11769 bp, 21 predicted proteins | sample DeeMarSeWOR38_10_FD_19890 | JGI IMG/M metagenome (IMG submission 19890) | reverse complement strand
AAAAAGATTATAACATATTTTATAGATTTGTTTAAAGAAAGTGGTAAAACAATTGTAGGTCATAACATTAAATATGATGCCAAGGTATTAAGATACCAAACTGGTATCCATCTAACAAACCTATATGATACAATGGTTGGTGAAGGGGTTATTACTAAAGGACTTGAAAACATAGTTTATCATAGTTACAGTTTATTAGTTGAAAAATATTTTGGAGTAGTTTTAGATAAGGATATTAGAGATAAATTTGTAAATTTTGATGGAGTTATAACACAAGAAATGTTATTATATTCTTCTTCAGATGTAAAATATCTAAAGGGAATAAAAGAAAAGCAAATTGAAAAAGCAAAAGAACAAAAACAACTTCAAGTTTTAGAGTTAGAAAGTGGACTAGTTTCTGTTGTAGCTGATATGGAATATCATGGAGTATACCTTGACGCAGTTGCTTGGAAATCTCGTATGAAAAAATCAGAAGACGAAGCTAAAAAGCTTGAAGAAAAAATTAAAGAATATTTACTAGAAATCTTAGATAGAAGTCAGTTTAAAAATTTATTAGAAGTTGTAGACTTTTTGAAAATACCTGCAAAGACTAAAAAACTTAGAGCAGAACTTGAAAGTATAAATGCAGATGTAGGAGATAGATGGATAAAAGAAAACTTTAATTGTAATTCACCCTATCAAATAGGCATATTATTAAAACTTGATGGTGTTGAAGTACCAGATACAAATGCTAAAACTTTAGAAAAAGTAGCATCAAGTAAATCGGTTCAATTATTACAAGAATATAGAAACTTTCAGAAAGAAGTATCTTCTTTTGGAAATTCTTTTATTGAAAAAATAAATCCAATTACAGGAAGGATACATGCCGAAGCAAATCAGATTGGTACTATAAGCGGTAGATTTTCTTATACTAATCCAAATCTTCAACAAGTAAAAAGAGAAGATGATTACAGAAGATGTTTTACAGTTCCAAATGATGAATGGCAAATACTTTCAATAGATTATTCTCAAGCTGAATTAAGAATTATGGGTGCATTAAGTAGAGAACCTTTATTTATTAAAGCTTATAAAAATGGAGAAGATTTACATAAACTAACTGCCAGTGAAATTTTTGGAGTTCCTATAGAAGAAGTTACAAAAGACCAAAGACAGATTGCAAAGAATGTTAACTTCTCTCTTATTTATGGAATATCAGAATATGGTTTATATTATAGATATGGAATTCCTATAGAAACTGGAAGAGATTATATTAAAAAATACTTTAATTTATATCAGAATATAAAGGCGTTTAATTCTTATTGTGGTGAGAAAATATTAGAAAAAGGATATTCTGTAACTTTATTTGGAAGAAAGCGTTATTTTGTAAGAAAGAAAATTTATACAACAAACTCTGAAAGATTTAAAGAAGAAGGTGCGTTTGTTAGAGAAGGAATTAATCATATGATTCAAGGATTATGTGCAGATGTATTAAAAATTAGTATGCTAGAAATTGGTAGAGAAAATCCTTTTCCTTCCAAATTGCAGTTATTATTTCAGGTACATGATGAACTTGTAGTAATGGTACATAAATCTATAGCAGAGAAAGGAGTGGAGTACATAAAAAATATTATGCTAAAAAATGAACAAAAATATTTAGGAGAAATTCCTGCGGAAGTTGATTATAAGTTACTTCCATATTGGAGTAAATAAAATGAATTGTTTAATTGTAATGCACCCAAAAACAAAAAAGATATATCCATTTACAATAAGACCAAATGGAGAAATACTAATAATTACAACTGACCCATCAATCAACGAAGATAATGTGATTGTAACTGTAAGACCTATTCAATTTATTGATTTTGAAACGGGATACTATAATGAATATTTAGAAAAGGAATCTATGAATGTCTAAAAAAGCAATAACAGCAGAAGATTTTAAAGAAGAAGTTGCTCAATTATATGGTAGAATTGTAATAGTAGAAGATGAAGAAGGAGATGAAGTTAGTGTAATTCCAACTGGTTCTCTTTCACTCGATATTTCTTTAGGAATAGGAGGTATACCGTTAAGAAGATATACAGAAATTTATGGTCCAGAAGGTTCAGGGAAAACATCTTTAGCTTTAAGTATTTGTAAAAATTGTATAACAGACGGTGGAAAAGTTTTATATATTGACACAGAACAGGGAGTAGATTATACTTATGCTAGAACTTTAGTAGGAAGTGATTTATTAAACCCAGATAGTTTTATTTTAATACAACCCGAAACTGCTGAACAGGCTTTGACAATCGCAGAAAAAGCTATAAAATCTGAGCAATTTCGTTTAATAATTTTAGATTCTGTGGGAGCTTTAGCACCAGAAAAAGAAAAGAAAGATTCTTTAACAGATTCAAATGTAGCTTTAGTTGCAAGATTATTAACAACATTTTTAAGAAGAACAGCTTTTGATATTAGAGAACAGGATGTTGGGTTTATTTTTATTAATCAGGTAAGAGATAAAATAGGATCATTTTTTTCTACTTATGAAACCCCTGGAGGTAGACAATTAAAACATTTATTAAGTGTAAGAATTCAAATGTCTCAAGGAACAAAAATAAAAGAAGGAGAAGAAATTGTAGGAATTCTTTCCACTTTTGTTATTAAGAAAAATAAATTAGCTCCTCCTTTTAGAAGTTCAATAATTCCTATTTATTTTGGAAAAGGTGTAGAAAATTATCAGAATATTTTTGAATTTGCTTATTCATTAAATATTATTAAAAAGGCAGGTTCTTATTATAAATTTGAAAATGAAACTATAGGTCAGGGAAGAAACAATGTGGTTGAAGTTTTAAGAAATAATAAAGAACTACTTGACAAGATAGTAAATGCATGTTATAATGAAGTTAAAGGTGTTGAAATCATTGAAGAAAGGAGTGATGTAAAAGAAGATGAACAGATCGGTGTCAACTGAAAGAAACTATTCGTTAGGTAACTATCAATCAATTAAATTCTTTGACTCATTTAATGGAATTCCAGAGAGATTTGCATTAGATTCAGAGATAATGAATACTTTAGAAGTGATACAACTAGCACGAATTGCGCTTTCTTTTAGAATGTATCTAGCTTTAACAGAAAGTATCAAGCCTTTTGATGCAGATAGAGACAAAGCTATGGAACATCTTGAAAATATTATTAAAGAAAACATTGAAAAAATTAATGCTAAATTTGAAGAAAACTTTAAAGAATTTGAAGCTAATCTTACAGCAGAAATTGAACAAACTAATGAAGAAGAAAAAGGAGAATAAACCATGCCAGCAGATTTATTAACAGAAGATGAAAAAAGAAAATTTAAAAAGACAGAATTTTTTAGCTTTGACTTTGGTATGCACCAAGTACGTATTCTTACACCACATGCCAAATTACACCACATGCATTTTTTGTTTCAAAAATATCCTATTAAATGTTTAGGAAAAGAAGAATGTCCTATTTGCGAAACAAATCAAAGACTTATTGTTGAATATCCAGACGCTTTTAGAAAACAATCTAATTATGTTCAACGACAACGAAGACATTATTTGAATGTACTTGACCGAACAGTTGCTAAGGTGTGTCCAAGTTGTGGTTCTGAAATCAAGGGGGACATTACTGGAAATTTTTCAGGGATGTGTCAATGTGGTAGTGTTGTTCAAGGGGTTAAAGAAGCTCCTTTAAATAAAGTTAAAGTTATGTCAGTGAGTGAAAAAGCTATGGTAGAAATGGTCACTTACGAAAATACTCTTAAAGATTCAGAAGGAGAACCTATTGGATGGACTAATTATGATTTTGCATTTCTTGTTACAAAAGCAAATAATAAGAAGAATATTAGTCCTCAACCTTTAGCTTCAGAAAATGATGATGTAAGTTCTCTTTATAATGAGGATGATTTATACGACCTTGAAGAAGCTTTGATGATTCTTTATCCAAATGAAATTAAAGCGTTACTCAGTGGTGTATCTTTATCTGATATTTTTAAAGCAAGAAGTGGAAGTCTTACAGAAGTAGAAGTAGATACATCCACTGTAAACAATGAAGAAATTCAAGCACAAGTTGAGCGAATATTTTCTGAGTAGTTAATTACCGCAGAATAGAGAGGGAGTACCCTCGACTCTCTCTCTATTCTTTTATGGAAAGGATAAATATGGAAAGAGCTACTTTATTTGAAAAGTATTTGTCATTACTTGAAACTCAAGACAATAAATTGCCAACACTAGTAACAATATATGGTGAATTATTTCCTAACAAACCAGCCCAAAATATTTATCCTAGATTGGGAAAAATGAATAAAGTATATGGGTGGGATTATGTATTTAGTGCCTTACTTGATGCCTATTTTTATTTAGAAGATGATCCAGATACAAAAGATGTTTATGGTTTACTTTTGTATTATTGTAAGCAAAAAGCAGAAGAAAAGCTTGGTAGTGTAAATAAAAATAAGGTATTGAAAATCAACACAGAGACATTAAAAAAATTAAATAACAGAAGAAAATTGAAAGTGAGGCAGATATTTGATGAAACCGCATGATGCAGAATTAGCAGTATTATCTATAGTTTTACAAAATCCTAGTAAAGTTTTTGAATTGCAATCTTTAAAACCATATATGTTTTCTTCTACTCCCAATCAATTAATTATGGGAAAAATAGACGAAGTAGTAAATTCTGGAAATTTACCAGAGTTAAATCTTATTGCTACTTCTTTGTTTAATTCTGATAAATTAAATGATGCAGGTGGAAAAGAATATATTGATTATTTATCCACTTTAGATTTTATTGCAGATAATTTAAATGAATATGAAAGAATAGTTGTTTCTTCTTTTAAGAAAAGAAAACTTAGTGAATCTTTAATAATAGCAAAAGAAAATCTTACTGATAATTCTCAAGTAGATGGTGTTATTTCTATGCTAAGAAAAAGCCTAGATAATTTAACACTTGTACAAGGAGGAGAAGGAACTGTTTCTTTTTATGATGCATTAAAACATAATTTTGAAAATTTAATTAGCCTAATAGAAAATCCAAAATTGCCAGGGGAAGATACTGGATTTCCAATTTTAAATAATATTACTGGTGGATTTTTAGAAGGAGACTTATGGATTATAGCAGGTAGACCCTCGATGGGAAAAACCGCTTGGCTATGTAATTCTTCTATTAGAATAAATTAGCTACAAGATATTTAGCTATTAAAACTGGAGTTCCAATTAATAATTTAAGATTAGGTGCTTTAACTCAGAAACAACTTAATACTGTTACAGAAACAATTGATAAAATAAAAGAATTACCAATACATATTGATCCTAGTTATAATACAGATTTAAATTATATTATGCAGACTGTAAGAAAATATAAAAGGTTGTATGATATAAGAATTGTTTACTTGGATTATATTCAATTATTAGCAGAAAGAGGTTTAGATTCTACACATGAATTAGGAAAAATAAGTAGAGAATTTAAACTAATATCAAATGATTTAGGAATTACATCTGTTTTATTTTCTCAATTAAATAGATTAGTAGAATTAAGAGAAGATAAAAGACCTTTGCTTTCAGATTTAAGACAGTCTGGTAATTTAGAAGAAGATGCAGATATTGTTTCTGTTTTATATAGAGATGAAGTTTACCACCCTGAAACAAAAGATAAGGGTATACTAGAAAATATAATTAGAAAAAATAGAGATGGAGAATTGGGTACTATTATTAATAGAATAGATTTGCCATCTAATTTTATACAAGAGAGGGATTAAAATGGTATCAAGACAAAAAAGAAAAGGTACTGATTGGGAAAAATTATTTGCTAGTCTTATAAATAATAACATTAAAAAAGCTAAAGCTAAAAGAATCCCTTCAAGCGGAGCGATTGGAACAATCTTAAATATGCCTTCTTTAACTTCGGATATTAGAGCAACTTTTAATGGAGTTACAAGAGTATTTAAGTTTGAAGCCAAAACTGGATATGGTGGTGCTAAACAAATAGCATTAAAGAAAGAATGGTTTGATAAAGTAAGAGAAGAAGCTGACGCTACATACGCTTATCCAGCAGTAGCTCTAAAATTCTCTGATGCAAAAAGTGGTACTAAGTATGTTGTTGCTTTAGACTTTGAAACTTTCGCTTCACTTATGAATATTATATCTGATTTACAGGATGAGTTAACAGATGTTTATAAGGAACTTGGGGAAAGAGAGGGATGATAACTTTGTGGGACTTTTTTGTGAGTGAGTATTCAAATGCAACTGGTTATTCTAAAAATAAAATTGAATTTATTGCGGTTAAAGATATTCTATTTAAAACAGTCACAGGTTATTCTACAGAAGACATTGAATTTTCTCTTAACTTTCCAGAAAGCTATATTAAAGAAGTAATTAAAGACCACTTCGGTTTTGAAGGTTGGACAAAAAGTCTTGACATAAATCCATATCCGTTGTATAATGATAATATAGAAACATTTGAAAGAGATGTAATTTTAAGAGGAAGTAAATTAGACACTAAAGAAATAGCTTTTGCTTATTTTATATTAAAAATCTATAAAGGATATGAAAGGAGATTTAATAATGGCAGTAACATCCCCAGACTTTGATGAGTATTTTAACATAGTAAATGAGATTAGAAAATTAATGCTTGAAGTTTTAAATTTAGAGATCGACATTAAAACTTTAGAGTCCAGCACTTTACATCAAGGCTATACAAATCCTAAATGGTATGTAGATGATAAGCCTTTACCAGTAACAATGCTAGACAAAGGAGTAAGATATACAGGATTTGAAAATGAAATTCTTCCACTAAGAAAAAAATTGGCAGAGGTAGAAACAGATTTGGAGTATTACAAAAATAAATTAAAAGTGTATCATGATATGGTAGAAGTATACCGCACAGAATCCGCAAATGAAAGGTCGTTATCATATTGATCAAGATTAGTGCCTCTTTGATTAAAGATTATTTAGCGTGTTCAAAGAGAGCGTTTTATCGCATATATGAACCACAAGAATCTATTCCAACTCCTTATATGGCAATAGGAAGTGTGATACACTCTGCTTTAGATAAGTATTGGAATGATAGAGATTCTGCGTTTAATTATGTAAAAAAAGAAATAGCACTTTTAAATTTACCACCAGATGTAAAAATAACCAATGTCAATTTATCTTTAAAGAATTTTTATAATCATTTTTCAATATTATTAAGTAATAAAGATTTAGTAGAAAAATATTTTAAAATCCAATATGAGAAAGGAGTATACCTAGTAGGGAAGTTTGACAGGATTTCCAATGAAAAAATTTTTGATTGGAAAACGGGATTTAAAGTACCAAATTCGATTGATTCAGATATTCAGTTTATTTTTTATTATATATCGTATAAAAGATTATACAATAAAGAACCTAAAGGTGTATATTATGTGGCTTTACCAAAAGGTCAAATGGTTAAATTTACACCAAGATATGAATATTTAAATCATTTTGAAAACGTACTACTTCCTTTAGTAATAAAAGATATTAAAGAAAAAAGATTTGCGAAGGAAGGTTTATTTACAGAAGCCTGTGCATCTTGTCAATTTCACTCGGTATGTTACAAAGAACTATGGCAGGATGGTACGTAAAACAGATTATATTACAAGCTTCTGATATAAAGTCTTGTATTTCAGAAATAAAAGGAGTTGCTTTTGATGAGCTTGATGATTTAACTCCTTTTGAAGTAATGGATTTTGATGATGATACTTATGATGATTTATTGAGTATTGAAATGACTTTAAACTCTTTATTAATAGAAGATAAAATTTCCGCTTTTCATTATCAAATTATTAAAAAATTAATGGAAGGATATATTATAACAGACGTAGCAGGGTTATTAAATACTTCTAGAGTTACCGTTTATACTGCATTAAATTCAGTATCTAGTATGATAGAAGAAAAACTAGGAGGTCATTTTTCTGATAACAATTTTAAAAATAGTTTTATTAAAAAATATAATTTAGACGAAAAGGAGATAGGAAAACTTAATGAGTCCATCAAATGAAGAGGTAAAAATAATTCGTGAAATAAAACAAAAAGTGGGAAATACTATGAGATTAGATCAAATCCCTACTCTAAGATGTATCCATAGACATACTATTAGCGAACATCCTAATTGTTTTCTTGAAGGAAAAATAAAATGGCCCAATGATAAAACTTTTGAAAAGTATACGGAAGTCCCTTGGTTTTTTTGGGAAGGACATCGTATTGGATACTTAGATATTGAAGTTGACAATTTAAATGCCAACCTTGGAACAATGTTAACTTGGGCTTTAAAACAAAAGGAAGGAAATGTAGTCTATGATTATGTAACTAAAGACGAATTATTTAACTCTAAAATTAGAGACAAAAGAATTGTAAAGTCTCTGATGGATGAAATTAAAAAATATAGTATTATTATTACTTATTATGGTACAGGATTTGATATTCCTTTTATTAGAACAAAAGCTGTTAAATATGGGTATGATGGTTTAGAGTATGGATCAAATTTCCACCATGATCTTTATTATACTATTAAATCTAAATTTAAATTTCATAGAAATAGTTTAGACGCAGCAACATCTTATTTTGGAATAGAAGGAAAAACTCCAGTAAATATGGAAGTATGGTATAATGCAAAATATGGAGAACCTAAGTCAATAGAAAGCGTATTAGATCATAATATAGAAGATGTAAAAATTACAGAAGAGCTTCATAATCTTGTGATGCCTTTTAGAAAATGGTTAAGGAGAAGTGTATAATGGATTACAAATACCAAGGTAGTGTTACTATAGCAGATGTAATTGAAGATGATAATGGTATACATAGAGTAAAATATACTCTTATTCAAAAAAGAGGAAATAGTATCAAAGAAGCAGAAGAAGCTAGTCTTACTATTGAAAATAGTGGAGAAGTTTTAGAAATAGTTTTGTCTGAAACTATAACACAATTAATGGGTCTATTGAATAATCATCCTAATTCAAGTTTGTTTGAAGAGCCTTTTGTTGACTATGATGTTTCTGATTATTTGATTCCAGAAGATGAGGGGATTGTTAATTAATGAAAATTAAAGTGCTAAAGTTGGATGATTTAAATACAATAGTAATTAAAAAAGATATAGGAAGCAGATTTTTTATAACTACTTCTGACAGTGTAGTTATCAGTAAATTTAATTTTTCCTCTCTTTTAAAGTTCATGTTATTTAAAGAAATCATTAGTCCTAAAATGTTAGAAGGAATTTTGGAGGAGTATTATTATGCAAAATCTAATATTGGATAATGTATGGGCAAGAAATTCTAAGGGTTTCCCAATTTTAGCAAAAAAAGTTGTTTTCTTAATTAATGGTAATGACCCTTATTCAAATGATTCATATGCTTTTTATTTGTGTAATAGACTGATAGATAAAGAATATACAGCTATTTCTTCTTCTATAAAAGAAGATTTATATAGTAATGCATATCCTTTTATTAACTTTTTTATTTTTTATCCTTGGAAAACAATGGAAGAGTATGAATATTTTAAAGAGAATAATACTTTTATTATTCCAGTATATTTAAAAAATCTATCATATAAAGCAGATACATCTTCTACTCTGACCAAAGACATATCTAAATACTTTTTTTATTTTGAAGCTTCATTAGATTCTTTTGCAAATCTTTATTCGTTAGTCAGAATAACATTAAAAAATTTATTTAAAAAGGAGGACTGAATTATGGTTTGGCAGGATGTATTTAAAATTCTTATCATGCTATTTGTTGGTGTACTTGGTGCTCCAGTTACTCAGGCAATCAAACTTGGTCTTAGTAATTTACTTGGCAAGCCTGTTGAAGATAGATGGGCTTTACTATTAACAGGTGCAGTTTCGGCTGTGTTTGCTCTACTTGAAATGTGGTTATCAGGTACTCTTGACTTTTCGACTATCACTGTTGAAAACTTCCCAACTGCGTTCTTTGGTGTGTTTACACTTGCAACGCTTTATTACGGTTGGTTGAAGGGAAGCGATAGTCTGCTTGGTAAGAGATTCTTATTGAAACCAGTAAAGTAATACTTGACAGGTCATAGAATATATAGTATACTATACATGGTCAGAGTCAAAATTTAGGTATTGAGTGCTTGGCAACAGGTGGGTTCGAGTCCCACCCACTCAATTAGCACTATATTTTAGAAAGGAGATCAGATGTTTATCATAGATTCAAAAGATACAATAATGGTATTTGGTAAATATAAAGGCGAGTCTGTTGACTATATTTTAGATAATGACCCTAGCTATTTACGATGGGTATATGAGAATGTAGATTGGGTTGAGATAAAAGAACCTATAATTGAGCAGGTTATCTCTTTATGTGAGTTAGATAGTGATAGCTACACTTATAAACCGCCAATGATAGATGATGGTTGGGGTGATGATGGAGACTGGATACCTTTCTAATGTATGATATAATTTTAGCTGATCCCCCTTGGACTTATAAAGTATGGAGTAAAAAAGGTGCAGGAAGAACGGCTTCAAGTCATTATCCAGTCATGGATTTAGAAGATATTAAATCTCTTCCCATTAAAAATTTAACAAATGATAATTGTGCTTTATTTCTGTGGGCAACTTGGCCCAATATTTTAGAAGCTTTTGAAGTTATAGAAGCTTGGGGTTTTACTTATAGAACCAAGGCATTTACTTGGGTAAAGAAAAATAAAATTGCGGATTCTTTATTTTGGGGAATGGGCTATTATACTAGAGCAAATGACGAACCCTGTTTATTAGGAGTTAAAGGAAGTATGCCAGTTGCCAGTAAAGGAGTTCATTCAGTAATAATTTCCCCTATAAGAGAACATTCTCAAAAACCTGATGAGATTTATTCTTTGATAAATGAATTATATCCTAATACAAAACGATTAGAATTATTTGCTAGGGATAAAAAAGAAGGTTGGGATGTTTGGGGAAACGAGGTCAATAGTGATATTGAATTGAAAGGAGATATAAAAAATGAGTGATGGTGCAGTAAAAGTAGACAATGTAGTTTGTAATTTTTATATTGGATATAAAGGAGAGTTAAATCATAAAGAATTAGTAAAAGCAATTAAATTATATTTAGATGAATATCAAGAATCAAAATGGTCAGACTATCTTGACAATGCTATAGACGGAGAAATTATAGACTTTGAATTTAGAATTGAGGGCAATTATGGATAATCTAGTAACACAATCATGGGACTGGTGGTTAATTTATGACTCTGGTGAGAAGCCTACTATAAAAGATTTAATATATTTATTAGAAGCTATGGAAAATAGTCCTTATGAATTTTCTTATGAAGAGGATTTTGTTATGGAAAAATTTGGTGAGATTACTGGAAAAAGTGAATCACAAATCTGGTCTGATATATTATTTGAGAAAGCTAAAGTAAAGGAGGAGTAAAAATGGAGATTTATATTAAGTATATTACTGACAATAGTGTAGTATTTAATTTAACAAAAAAATTAAGCGATGATTTAGAATGGAAAACTTTATTTGACTTTATGTTTGAAAGTAATAAGAATGGATTTTGGAAATATAATGGAAATCTAATTCCTGATATTACGGTACAAGATTTTATTTTAATCTTGCAAAATAATGGAGAAGATGTTTATGTAAGTAAAGACGCAGCTAAAAGTCTTCTCGAAGATTCTGCAAGGGATAATCAATATTATCATATTAAAGTTAATAACAATTTTCCACCTAATGATTTTACTTTTCATTTAATTAAGTAGTTTAATTACCCCTGTAGCTCAAAGGATAGAGCAACAGACTTCTAATCTGTAGGTTACAGGTT
>WOR8_10005912_pt1 | contig 11772 bp, 10 predicted proteins | sample DeeMarSeWOR38_10_FD_19890 | JGI IMG/M metagenome (IMG submission 19890) | reverse complement strand
AGGGTTTTTCTTTTTATAGTAATAGGAAAGGTCTTGTATGCAAGTTGAGCGAAGCGAAATCCCGATGAAAATCGGGATCCTGCCCCCGCTACTAGATAAGGTTGAAAATGAAAAATTTTCAACCTTTTTTGTTTTAAAGCCAGCCGGTTACTTTAGTCAGAAATTTTCTCAACTCTGATCAAGCTCTGAATGAATGACTTTTGAAAGGAGTTTCAATGCAAAAGTTGTTCATCTCAAAACACAAAAATGGTTACTACTACATCTATTACATTGATCTCAATGGTAAAAGAAAAAGTATAACTACAAAGACCAAAGTAAAATCCGAAGCACTTAAAGCATTTTCAAACTTTGATAAGATGATAAGCAACAAGAAAAATATTGTTGCTTATGATTTAACCCTCAAACAATTCCGATGGAAATTTTTTAAACATTCAGAAAGCTATCATTCCTGGAAGACTACTCTGGATTACCAAAGCACATTTAATGAAATGGAAGAATACTTTGGAAATATCTTATTGTGATTATTTCTATCAAATGAATGTTGTGACATTTAAGCAACCAAAAAAGTGATACAACTAAGCTAAACAACTTGAAAATAAATCTATTATAAGACATAACTATAGGGTTTTGTACGATACTATTTTTAAATTACAGACAAAAAATATGCTTGGATTCAAGCTATAAATCGACTGTTGACATTCTTTTCGTAAGAAATTTTAGACGACAAATTTGCCGAAAAAATTTACTTCCCACTCCAATTTTTTCATCCAAAGTAAGGAACATTTTCCTTTTATTGTGTCATTTTTGACGGTTGTTAGGTGCCAGACCTTTAATATTGTAAATAATAAAAACCGGCTTTTTCGGCAAAATATTAAAAGATTGGTATAGCAATTGATATAATCAGGTACTTGAGGAAGAATTTATTAGCAGATAGGATATAAAATACAAATGAACACAGGACAATCATTACTTGCGCTGGGAGCTCTACTGCTGCTTTCATTCATCTCACTTAATTTCAACTCGACTGTTCTTCAGAACACAACAGTTGAGACTGAAAACAAAGTATACCTTACAGCATTCTCATTGGCTGATGACCTGATAGAAGAAATAAAGCAGAAAGCATTCGACGAGAGAACGATTGACTTTCAGGCTATCAACCAAAGTCAACTAACTTATCCTCCAGGAAAAGAGGTTGGAGAAGTATGGCCTAATTTTGACGATATGGATGATTACAACAATTATGAAAAACCGGTAAGCCTTCCACACGTAGAGGACTATGAGGTGTCCTGTCAGGTTAATTACGTTAATTCCTCCGGACAGATCCTATCAACACAGAGTTACTTTAAGAAAGTCAGCATAAAGGTGGACAGTAAGTATTTGAGAACTCCGCTTTATATGAGTTTTATATTTTCCTTACATTCAAAAAACTAATATCATATGAGTACATTTTTAGATATCGTAGGTTCATCATTTATAGCAGGAATGTTGTTGCTTCTGGTAATTAAGATGAATCTTTTTATATCGAATGCAAGATTCGAATCTGATAATGAATTAAAGTTACAGCAGAACGCCAAGACACTTGCAGAAATTCTGAACAATGATTTCAGAAAAATCGGATATAAGCATTCCGGCACAGCGTTTTTAACCGCTGAAACTGAGCACATTAAATTTGTTGGCGATCTGCAGAGACCAGGTGAAAGCGGTTATGGAATTATAGATACAGTTGAATATTTTATCAGAGATTCATCATACTCACCTGGGACCACAAATCCAGATGATATAGTTCTGGTAAGGATATTAAACGAAACAGACTCTATAACGGGTCCATCACTTGGACTGGTGAAACTGCAATTCATTTATCTTGACAGCCTTAGCGTCCCCACAACAAACTTGACGAAGATTAAATACATAAAGACAGAATTCTGGGTTGAACCGATGGATCCGGCAGATAACTTCATAACCGGGCATCAGGATTCTGTGTTTACATACTGGGAGTTTACAATAAATCCAAGGAATATATAACATGGGAAAGAGTTCATTAATAGTGGTATTGGGCTTATCGGCTATAGTATCATTTTTCATATTAAAGTTGAATGCAAACTCAAAGGAGAACCTGTCAACCACAGTAAATATGTTTGAGCAGACACAAGCCAGACTTATAGCAAACACTGGGGTAGAGATATATCTAGAGAAACTATATGCAGATCTTGCACTGATAAACACTACTTCAAATCCTCAAAATTTATTTAACGGAAGTTATGTAGTAAATCTTGCTGGAACACTTCCAAACGTAAGGGTTACATCAACGGCAACATTTCAGGGGGTTACACATATATCTGTTGCAGATGCCTGGCTGGAACCAATAAACCTGCCAAGGATGCCTGGTGGAATTTACATTAGTACTACTGCTGTGGTTAGTGCAAAGGAAATTGGCGATATGGAAGTCAGCGGTCTTAATCATGATACATCAGGAGTAATAAAAGGAGATGGCAAACCTGCGGTTTGGGCAGTGGCAGTTGATGATAATGTCCAAAAACAAGATATTTTAGACAATCTTAAAAAACCCGCTAAACTTACAGGATTGATCAACCAGACAACAGGAGAGACAGGATACCCGAGTGTTGGAGTAGATAACATGAGTGTTGAATGGGGAACAATATACCAGTATCTGGCAAATACAGCAGATCAGACATTTATTCAGGATATACCAAATGGTGCTGATCTTGGCACCTTGACTAATCCAAAGATAACTTTAATTAATGCAGATGCCAACGAAGAAAAGACAATTATGGTAAATGGCGGAGAAGGTGCAGGAATATTGGTGATAAATGGAAACGTTAAGTTTGCAGGTAACTTTAATTATAAAGGCATAATACTTTGCTACAAAAACACTGATATAACTTTTGAGTCAACAGGAACAAATGAGGTTGTTGGTGGAATAATAATTGCCGGTCAGTCAGTTGGTTTTAAATTAACAGGAACAATGAATGTAAAGCACAGCCTGGATGTGATAAACTTGCTTAAATCTAATCTGAAGGCCGATGGTTTTACAATCCTTTCTTGGTACGAATAACTGGAATTTAAACCAAATAATCGGATTTAAAAAAGCTGGTTATACAAAACCAGCTTTTTTTTATTGCCAAATAGTCAATTCATTAAAAATGTTTTAAAAAACATACGCAACTAATCACACCTAAGCTTTATCAGCCGAAATTTCTGCAATAAATCTGGATGGTTTGGTAAGTGTAAATCCTTCCATTCTGTTGTATATATGCATTGGGTATGTAACAAAAATAATTTGCTTTGCTCTTGTAGAAGCGACATAAATTCACATGGTATTTCTGAAAGAACTTTGGAAAAAGGTATTTAGATATGGCTTGGAGAATTTCAGTAAAAAATCATCTATATAGCCAATAAATCATTTTGGTAAGTTCTCTGAATTCCAAGTGACAGACGCCATAAATTGATACCAATGCATAAGTTAGTAATTACCCATCAGGCACTGGCAAATTTTTAATTATAACAATTCATCTAAAGATATTTTGTGAGTCACTATGAATAATCAGTTTTTAAATCTGAGTCAATTCAAGTGATTCTGGAGTTTCTTGAATTTTAACTTCTTAATAAGGTGATCCTCAGTTAAAAAAGCTGGATTTTTGAAAGGGAATATCTTTCGCAGAGCATATATCGAGCACCTGCATAAAAATGATATGCCCTCTCATCAGAGAGGGTTTTTATTTATTCTGTAATGATTTATTAAATAAAAAGGAGACATATTTACTATCTCATTTAGAAGCAGAACACTCAACGTAAAAGTTAAATTGTTTAAAGTAAAAGTCGAAATAACTGATTCTTAAAATGGTATATTATTTGTGTATAAGGAAACTTGAAGTTACATAAAACACCAGCAGTATATAATAAAAATAGACGTTAAGAATAATTTATAATCAGTGAATTATAATATTGGAATATTTTGAGCATGAAATAATAGAAGATATTTCAATTGAAAGTGTGAAAATGGTTAGGATCACTTTTATTGAGGCAAAATTATTTTGGGAAAGATTGCAAACTAGCATTATACCATTGTATAATAAGGTCATTGTTGATATTAGTAAGTGTAAGTTTATAGATTCTGCTTTTATGGGGGTATTAGTAAGAATTCATCGTAAACTTTTAAAAAAAGGGGGAGAATTGAAGTTAGTAGTAGATGATAAACAAATAGAGAGATATTTCATAATTGCTGAGATTGATAAGATAATCGATACTAATATTTCTCTGGCAGAAGCAATTAATAGTTTTAACAAGAAAGATAAAGTCGATAATATGGTCCTTTTTCAACAAGCGATGGATGTCGGGAACTCACCTATGTAATCTTACAATAGAGTAAAGTTCCTAATTGAATGATTGGAAATCTTTTGTTGTGACTGAGAAGGTGTAGTTGAATAAATGAATTATTAAATAAGAAACTAAAAATTGAAAAAACATAAAGGACATATAATATGAAAATGAATCATACATCATTTGATATTAGCAGGAACATTATCGAACATTTGATGTCACAAGATGATATGCAGGATGATATAAGTGAAATTGCATTAGCAGTTTATAACAAAGAAATTAATAAATTATCTGACAAGGTTGTCGACCAATTAACGATACTCATGCATAAAGGCATTGTAGAACGTATAAATCAAAATGATAGATCTTATTATAAATTAGTAAAACCCATTAAAGAATAAATACGATTTTAATTATCTCTTATTGTACTGCGGGAGTTACTCAACAGGTTGATTATAATCTACCGAAACTAGTATTAAATATTAATAAAACTATCTACCAATCGTAATATTCTCGGCATATATAAAGTAAAAATAAAACCTTCTGTAATATTTCATTTTCTCCTTGTCTTCACGAAATCTAATTTTGTATTAACCTGAAATCCTAAAGATCTAAGGTTATTCTCTGGTGAGCCCAAAAATTGGAGGATAATTATTATGAAATACATCTACAATAAGTTTAAAGTCATATCACTTTACGCATTACTGGTTTCTTCATTTAGTATTCATTATTGTCAAAACAATAATTTTCATTTAACTGAATTTTCATACTCCGAGTATAAATGGACTGGAGTTGCTGTGTCACATGAGGGGAGAGTTTTTGTGAACTTCCCGCGCTGGTCAGCGGTTCCTTTTTCAGTATGTGAGTTAGTTGACAGCCAATTAATTACTTATCCGGATGCTGAATGGAATACATGGACAGGCTCCGCACCCCCGGAAAATCATTTTGTTTGTGTTCAAAGTGTTTATATAGATGATGAGAATTATCTCTGGATACTGGATCCAGCAAGTTTATCAGGCAGTGTAGTCGAGGGCGGTGCAAAACTATTGAAGATAGATTTAGAGACCAATTCTATTATTAAGATCATTTATTTTAATAATTCAATTACTTCCGGGGAAAGTTACCTCAACGATGTTCGCGTGGACACTGAAAAGGATTTTGCATATATAACTGATTCCGGAGTGGGTGCTATTATCGTTGTAGACCTCGTAAATGGAACAAGCAGAAAGTTACTTGATTGCCATAATTCCACCAAGGCAGAGTTTACTACTCTCGAGATAAACGGGCACGTAATAAATTTTGAAATTCATTCTGATGGATTAGCGCTTAATAATGAAAAGGATTACCTGTATTATAAAGCCTTAACTGGTAATAGCCTTTATAGAATTGAAACAGAAACTTTAAGGGATACATCATTAACAAATACTGAGGTTGAAAATGCGGTTGAATTTGTCTTGGAAACATTACCCTGCGATGCTATTGAATTTCATCCGAACGGAAATTTATTTTTTACCGCAATTGAAGAAAATGCAATTTACTATTTAACACCAGCTCTTGAATTTGAAATTGCTATTTCGGATGAGCTGTTAAAATGGCCCGATAGTTTTTCCATAACTTCTGATGGGGAAATATATGTAACAACCTCAAGAATTTATTTTCCTCCCGGACCACATGGCTTATTCAGAATTACAGATTCCTCGACAGATGTGGGACAATTAAAGAACAGTTTTCCTGATGAATATTGTTTATCCCAGAACTATCCGAATCCTTTCAATCCTATAACGAAAATTAAATACCAAATACCCGAGCAAAATTTTGTCTCGATTAAGACTTATGATATTCTAGGGAACGAAGTTGCAACTCTTGTGAACGAAGTAAGAACAGCAGGTGAATATGAGGTTGAGTTCAACATTTCTAACATACCTGGTAGAATTTCTGCCAAAGGCGGATACGCCTCTGGCGTATATTTTTACCAGCTTAAGGCAGTCAACACTTCAACCGGCTTGGGACATGTTTTTGTTCAAACAAAGAAGATGAATTTATTAAAATAACAGCAGTTGAATTATAGAAATATTATTCAGAAAGGTAGCCTTTGGCTTCCCTCTTTATTTTACGGCTCCGCTCATTTCAAATGATAATTGTTTAAAAAGGATTCAATTTTCATAAGTACTAAATATTAGTCTCTCTATACCAAGGCAGAGCAACAATATTCTGTGTAAATTAGTATGAAAAAAATAAAGAATTTCGAAATAGAAATTTGGAGAAGTAATATGAATTCCATAATTGAAAAGATGAGATCTATTAATATTATCAAGCTAATATTCTTTCCTGTTCTCACTTTTCTCATTACACCAAATTTGATTTTTCCCCAAACAGATGAACAAAAACCACCAGATCCTACTGCACATCATGAAACAAAGGATGATGATTATATACCGGATTTAAGGGAAAACCTGGAAAGATCACCTGCCTATAATTATTCGATGAGTAATATTACTACTGTTCAGGTAAATGTTGATGGGAGCGGACAAAATATAGTTGGAGATGCTGCAAATGAACCTTCAATTGCCCTTGATCCAACTGATAATAATAATATGGCAATTGGATGGCGGCAGTTCAATTCAGTCAATAGTAATTTTCGTCAAGCCGGGTATGGATTTACAACAAACGGTGGAGGGACATGGACATTCCCGGGTGTAATCCAGCAAGGTATATTCCGCTCAGATCCGGTACTGGATGCCGATGCTGATGGAAATTTTTATTATAACAGTCTCTCAATTAATCCATATACGTGTCATGTATTTAAATCTAACGATGGAGGAGCCTCTTGGGATGCTGGGACTTTTGCCCAGGGAGGAGACAAGCAATGGATGACAATAGACAAAATTGACGGTCCTGGAATCGGACACATCTATGCCTATTGGACTTCTTATTATAGCATTTGTTCTCCTGGTTTTTTTACGCGTTCTACAGATGGCGGCGGAAGTTTTGAAGATTGTATTACAATTCCGAATGATCCCTCTTGGGGTACGCTTGCAGTTGGACCCGGGAGTGAGCTTTATATTGGTGGATCAATCGGATCTGATTTTCTTGTTGCAAAATCTATTAATGCTCAGGACTCAAGTCAAATAGTAACTTGGAGTATGGCAACAGTAGTGAATCTGGATGGTTCTATTTCATTTGGTGAAGGACCGAATCCTGGCGGTTTACTCGGACAAACATTAATTGCGGTTGATACATCCGACGGTCCTTATAATGGCAATGTTTACTTATTGTGCTCTGTTGATCGATATTCTAACGCTGATCCGTTAGATGTCATGTTTGCTCGCAGCACAGATGGGGGTGTTAACTGGAGTTCACCTGTTAAAGTTAATGATGATCCCGGTACTTCGGCATATCAATGGTTCGGCACTATGTCGGTAGCACCGAACGGACGTATTGATGCAGTCTGGCTGGATACCCGAGATAATCCGGGAACTTATTTATCAGCATTATACTATTCTAATTCGCACGACGGCGGGGTAACCTGGTCGCAGAATGAAAGACTTTCGAATTATTTCGATCCTCATGTTGGCTGGCCGAATCAGAATAAGATGGGTGATTACTTCGATATGGTTTCAGATAGTAATGGTGCATATCTCGCGTGGGCGGCTACATTTAATGGAGAACAGGATGTTTATTACAGTTATATCGCGGATACAACTATTGTCCCCGTAGAACTTATTTCATTCTCAGCTTCTGTTGCCTCGAATGTTGTAACTCTTTCCTGGTCAACAGCAACGGAATTAAATAACCACGGCTTTGAAATTGAGAGAAGCTCTAATCTAGAAATTTGGAGAACGATTGGTTTTAAGGAAGGGAAAGGAACAACATCGGAAACGCAGTATTACTCTTATTCAGATAAATTATCAGCTATAGAAGCATCCAAACTGTATTATAGATTAAAGCAAGTAGATTATAACGGCAGCTATGAATATTCAGACATAATTGAAGTTGAAATCGCACCCTCAGCATTTTCAATTTCACAAAACCACCCCAATCCGTTTAATCCGACAACTACAATAAAATATCAGGTCCCGGAATTAAGTTTTATAACACTAAAGGTATACGATATTTTGGGAAATGAAATAGAAACGTTAATAAATGAAGCAATACAAGCGGGCAGATATGAAATAAAATTTAATGCATCAAATCTACCAAGCGGTGTCTACTTCTACAGAGTCCAGGCCGTGCCTACCGGCAGGCAGGCAGGAGGTTTTGTTGAAATTAGGAAGATGGTCCTCCTGCAATAAACCTGCTTAGCGTCAGGCAGGTCTGTGGAGGATAAATGATAATAGTTACTCCTATCAGGTGTTGTTTGCAAATCATCCGATATTATATATATTCGATGCCGGAGGATTATTCTATTTCTTAATTCATAGGAACCACAATGCACTTCAATTATTTCATCACATTATTATTAATAACAATTCCTGCAACGCTCTTTTGTCAGGGATTTAATGTAAATACATCTGATCTTGAGACATTTCACTTTAAGGATCCACAGAATCGAAATCAAATTACTTTTACCAGCGACGCATTATTTGAGACTTTTACCGGATTATCTTCGGACGTCTGGGGCGAAGTTAATTTTAATCCTAGTGATGTTAAAAATACTCTTAAAGGAGAAGTATCAATTTCCGTAAACTCTATTACAACGGGAATAGATATGAGGGACGAGAATTTAAAAAGTGATGGTTGGCTGGATTCTGAAAAGTTCCCAATAATTTCTTTCAGGATTGAAAACGTTGAAGAGATAACGATAGTTGAAGACAATAAAATAAGACTATCAATTGTCGGTTCATTTGATTGTCGTGGCAGAGCAAGAGAAGTAATGTTGGAAGCTACTTTAATCCTTTTAGAGGAGAATAACATGACGAGAAAGAGGATGCCAGGAGATCTGCTTTCCGTTGTGGCAGATTTCAGCATAAACTTGTCAGATTATGATATTCGAAGTATATTCATACCTGATAGAGTCTCGGATAAAATTACTATTACTGTCAATATCGTAGGAAGTAATGCTAAGCCATAATAATCCTTTAATCATTAATGCTGCTCTTTAATTGAATGGTAGGGATTAATTTCCCGCATTTTGCGGGAGTAGAGTACCAGATTCCTAAGCTTGACATGGCACCTGCAGGCAGGCGGGAGACTTTGTGGGATCTATAAAGTTGATCCTCCTTCGCTAGAAACTTCGGAGGGCAGGTTTTGCTAAAATAATTACACCCTCTCTCAAGAATATAACCTCTGTTTTTTCCGAAAGAATTAATAGACGTGAAGAGCAAAGGATTTTTTTTGTCAATATGGGAGCTGTCCTATGTTGTTATTATCTTACATGATAATTATTTGGATGCCTTTATGATCAGATTCATTTTTCCCCTTTTATTTTTTGCTACGGTTTACTCTCAGTCTCTGGATGGTTTCTTTGACTTTAAGTGGAAGTCAATAAAGCCCCAGATTAAGTATGGAATGTCTATGCAGGAAGGAGCTCAGCTAACAACGGATGATGATGATCTTTTAGCTTTCAGTGGAGGTGAATTTGCAAATAAGACAGTTAGACTCTGGTCATTCTGGTTTTATGATGATAAATTTTATCATTTGGATGTCGTCTTTGATACACTTCGAAGCAATAGCACTGAAATATTTCAATCAGCAAAAAAATACTTGGAAGATATTTACGGGAGAACAGACTTGTTCCAGAGAATCGATCAAAATAGTAGAGCTATTTTTTGGACCTTCTATGGTGAAAATAATGAGCCGGAGAGTTTAGTTCAGCTAATAAGAACTAACAGAGAAGGAAAGCAAGATAATATTCAGGTCAGTTATACCTATTTGCCTCTCTATAAGAAAAAAAAGGGGATAAAATAATTTTAACCGGTAAAGTTAATTCCAACTAAAAACTCATAGAATCCAATTAGAGTAGTCCTTGTATCCAATACTTTTCCTCCTTTGTACCGCTCTTCTGTGATAAGCACATATTGTTATTAAAAAGATATTAGCTTCAATTATTATTACCCCGAATGAGTGATACATTTTAGAGAAAAAGCTATGCGGGTCGTTTTTTATTGTTATGTTTCAATTAATTCAGGGTTGTCGAGGATTGAGAATAGCAGCTTTCCATTGGGTTACCTTAAACATTGATTTTTTTTCGAAATTCTGATCATTTGACGGTATATTTTTTGCTCCCTTGGATTCTAGGGAACCATTATTCAGGAGTAATATTTTATGAGAATGTCCACATGTATTGGACTAGCTATAGTACTGTTTCTGTCTTTCATAAACTTTCTTAAAGCACAGACTGTTATTGATCCAACCCTCACATTAACATCAGCTGCGATTGTTGATCAGGATGAAATGTGTATATGGATTCATCAAACAGATAAATCTCTGAGCACTGTTATAAGCTCAGATAAAGGCGCAAACAAACTTTTCGTATATGATTTATCCGGGAATGTACTTCAGGCAATCGATCTACCTGGAATTCCCGGTAATATTGATATTAGATACAATTTTGTTATTTCTGGTATTCCAACTGACATTGTAGGTTATAATGATCGAACTAACGGGACAATTGTGTTTTACAAAGTGGACCGTAACACAAGACAATTATCTTTTATCAGCGATTTCAGTGATAGCGGAATGACAGGAAATAATTATGGCTTCTGTTTGTATCATAGTTTAATGACAGATAAATACTATGCGATAGCATCGAGTAATTCGACACAGATGAAGCAGTGGGAATTAATAGATAAGGGTGATGGTACAATTGGCAGTATACTGAGACGTACCTGGAATAATGGAACCGGGGATATCACAGAAGGATTAGTGGCAGATGATGAGACGGGTATTCTTTATGCAGCTAATGAGGGGGAGGGAATATACAAATACGATTCTGAGCCAACCGATCCGAATCCCGTCGGAGAATTAATTGCTCCCACCGGTACAAATGGTTTAACAGCAGATGTAGAAGGCATTACTCTTTATTATGCATCCCAGGGAAATGGATATATTATAGCATCAAGTCAGGGCAGCAGTGACTTTAAAGTATATGAACGCCAGGCTCCGCATAATTATATTAAAACCATCCAGGTCACAGGGGTAGGCAGCACAGATGGTGTAGATGTAACTAATCTTAGCTTAGGTTCTTTGTTTCCTTTGGGATTATTTCTCGTACACGATGGTGCTGGCTCACCTTACGTCATTCGGGGTTGCAAATGGGAGGACTTTGGTCTTGATATTGACACAACTTACTGGAATCCTGCTAATTTACCCGACTCACCAACAAACCTTTCAACGTCCAGTGTCAGTCAGATTCAGATAGATCTAAGCTGGACAGATAACTCCAGTGATGAAATTGGATTCAGGATAGAGAGAAAGCAAGGAGCCGGAGGAGTA
>WOR8_10005909_pt1 | contig 11774 bp, 12 predicted proteins | sample DeeMarSeWOR38_10_FD_19890 | JGI IMG/M metagenome (IMG submission 19890) | reverse complement strand
GTTTTGAAGCTATAAAGTTTATGATTCCTCAGCGAAATGGCAAAATCATCAACATCTGTTCACTTTTCTCATTTCTCGGAGGGCAGTTGTCTCCCGCATATGCAGCCACAAAACATGGTCTTGTTGGTTTTACAAAAGCTTACTGTGATGAATTGGCACAATACAACATTCAGGTGAACGGAATCGCACCGGGTTATTTTGCGACCGCACTGACAGCCAATACTCGAAGTGATACGGAAAAAAGCCAACGGGTTCTCAATCATATCCCGGCCAACCGCTGGGGAGAAACAATGGATCTTATGGGTGCGACCATATTTCTGGCGAGCAAAGCCTCAGACTATGTAAACGGTCACATACTTGTGGTTGACGGCGGCTACCTGGTCCGTTAAGGATATGGTATTTGTCGCGGACTGAAACTTTGGAGGATGATTGCCGACATCTTCTTCAATATTGGAAACGGAGCCCAAAAGCGCTCACTCACATATCAAAAGAATGGACACAGATAGCAATGGGGAAAAAATACGTTATTGGTCTTGACGGCGGAACCAACAGCTCTAAGGTGGTTATTTTCGACCTGGAGGGCAACATTGTCTGTGAAGGCAAAAAAGACCTTCGACCTTTACATATGCCGGCGCCCGGTGTTTTTGAACACCCGGACGACGATTTGTGGGATACAATCACAGAAGCCAGCCGCCAGGCGATGGGGCGATTTAGGGGAAACCCTAAAAATATAATTGGAATTGGCATTTGTACTATTCGTTGCTGCAGGGCCTGCTTAAAACAAGACGGCACCTTGGCTTCACCGGTTCTGAGCTGGATGGACCTGAGGTTGGCCCGTCCTTATGAGCCAGTGGATCCATCAGTCGGGTATGTAACGACGACCTCCGGCTACATCACTCACCGATTTACTTCTGCGTTTAAAGACACGGTGGCCAACTACGAGGGTCAGTGGCCTGTTGATAAAGATACCTGGCAATGTAGCGAAAACCCGGAAGTGTTCAAGGCCTTCAATATTCCAAGAGAAAAACTCTTCGATCTGGTAATGCCTGGAACCATTCTGGGAAATATGACTGAAGAAGCAGCAAAACAGACGCTGATACCGGCCGGCATTCCGGTTGTTGCAACGGCAAATGACAAGGCGGTCGAAGCGTTGGGTGCAGGGTTGTTGCCGGGAAAAACGGCCCTTGTCTCCCTGGGAACGTATATCGGCGGTATGATATATGGAAAAAACAATATAAAGGAGGCAAAAACCTTTTTTTCCAACCTCGCCTCGATACCGAACCGGTATTTGTATGAAAGCCTCGGTATCCGGCAAGGAATGTGGACCGTTAACTGGCTGAGGCATTTATTTGGTGAGGATATCGTTAAAAAAGCTCAAATATATGGCATTTCCCCTGAAGAAATTTTAAACAAGGAAGCTGAGAGGATTGCAGTTGGAAGTGATGGACTGATGACAGTTCCGGAATGGTTGGCACCTCCTGACAAGCCGTTTAAGAAGGGCATTATGATTGGATTTCACGGCCGCCACACCAGAGCACATATTTACCGGTCACAGCTTGAAGCCATTGCGCTAACCATGAAAAACCATGTCGATGCAATGTGCAACGAACTGGGCATCGATGTTGACCGCATCATTGTTTCTGGCGGCGGTTCCAGTGGTGATCTGTTCATGCAGATATTTTCAGATGTATTTGCTGTGCCGGCTGCTCGAAATGTAGTCAATGGCGCTGCCAGCCTTGGTGCGGCTATCTGTGCAGCCGTTGCTGTGGGAGCGCATGAAAATTTTGAAACAGCCATCGATAAGATGGTCAGCATTAGGGATTTGTTCAGCCCAATTCAGGAAAACGTATCTGCGTACGAAAAAATAAATAACGGGGTATATAAGTCCATTACGGGCTTTACGGATCCTATATTAGAAAAATCATATCATATTTTCAAACAATGACAAGAAGGCATCTCGACCATGGTATAGCCCATTGAAAATTGAGTTGCCGATCCTCGGCAATGACACGAATTGTCACTGAAATCATGGTCTGAGGAAAAAAGGAGAAACGGAAATGGGGTTAAATAGGGAACAAATCACAGAAGAACTTATAAAGATTGCGGGTGCCGGTCAGGTGATTACAGATGAACAGGTGTTGAAAGAAAGCAGTGTTGACCGCTTTAGAAGATTTGAAGCCTACCATGGGGTGTTCAGGATGCCCTTGCCGGCTGCGGTCGTCAATGTGAATAGCACCGAAGACGTTGCCGCTGTGATAAAATTTGCGAATAAAAACAGGATCAATGTTATACCGAGAACCGGCCATTCGGCTACGGAAGGAGGGCTTGAAGCCGCATTAGAGAACTCCATTGTCGTTGACGGATCAGGCATGAACAAAATCATTAACATCGACACCTATAACATGCAGGCCACCGTACAATGCGGTGTTTGCCTTCAGACGCTTGACGATCTTTTAAGGGAACAGGGCTATACAACCGGCCACTCTCCGCAGTCAAAACCTCTGGCGATGCTGGGTGGGCTTGTTGCCACCAGAAGCATCGGCCAATTCTCAACACTCTACGGCGGAATTGAAGACATGGTTGTAGGTGTTGAGGCTGTATTCCCGGACGGCGGCATTACACGTATCAAGAACGTACCGAGAAGGGCGGCCGGTCCTGATATCCGCCACGTTATCATCGGCAACGAAGGAGCCCTTTGTTTCATTACAGAAGTTACCGTCAAAATATTTAAGCATTTCCCTGAAAACAACATTTTTCTTGGTTATACACTGGACAACATGAAGACCGGCTTTGAGATCCTTAGGGAAGTCATCGTAAATGGTTACAGACCTTCAGTGGCTCGCTTATATGATGTTGAAGATGGCTCCTACTACTTCTCTCATTTCGCCGATGGCAAATGTGTCTTGATATTTGTGGCAGAAGGAGTTAAACCCATAGCGGATGCAACAGCCGCTGCAATTGCGGAGATTGTCTCCCAGTATGAAGAGTGCGAGAAAGTCGACCCCGGGCTGATTAAAAGGTGGTTTGAGCACCTCAACTGGGATCCCGGCAATTTAGCGGAAGAAAAGCGTGAGATTGTCGAAACCAAGAACATCTGCAATACGACTGAAATATCCGGCAACTGGAGCATCATCAATGAAATCTACGAAGTGTGCATGCAACGGGTTAGAAACGAGATTCCAGATCTAACTTTATTGGGGGCCCATTCATCTCACAGTTATCTCAACGGTACCAACCTCTACTTTGTGTATTTCTATAATGTGGTGGATTGTAAACCGGAGGAGGAGATTTCGAAGTATCATCTTCCTATCAAAAAGATTATTGTCGAAGAGACTATCAAAGCGGGGGGTTCCATGTGCCACCACCATGGCGTCGGCAAGCATAGAACCCACTGGATAGAAAAAGAATACGGGTCCTCATATTACATTCTCAAAAAATTAAAACAGGCCTTTGATCCACACAGCATTATGAATATGGGAACAATAATTCCCCTGGAAAATTGAATGAATATTTTAGTATGCTTCACCGTAATTCCGGAATTGGAAATGATGCTCGGCGAAGATTGGTTCGTGGATGAAAATCTTCAAATCGATGTTGGTTTCCTGAAGCACAGCTTGAACTGTTATGATGAGAGCGCCCTGGAAATTGCATTGAAGTTTTCTGACGCAGCAAGGAAACGTCATGTGTCGCCAAACCTCACTGCGCTGACAATAGCAGGCCCTGAGGCAAATCCCATACTGAAAACCCTGAATGCTCTGAGGTTCAACCGGGTTGTTAGGATCAATAACCATGAGGATATCAGATTCAACTCAATGGCAATCGCCTCCATGCTGCACCAGTATGTTTCTAATCGTATGCCGCAGGATGTATTGCTGATGGGCTGGCAAAGCGGTGTCGGCGAAAACGCAAAAACACCGCTGCTTGTGGCAGAAATGCTGGGATGGCCTTGCATCACACAGGTAACTGAAATCGAACCTGTAGATAGTCACCACCTGGTTGTTACCTGCCAAGTGGACGACGGTCAGTTGCAACAAACGATTCAAATACCCTGTGTCCTGTCTATTGGTAATGCGCCGAACTCGTATATGCGGATTCCCACCCTCAAAGACCGGATGCAGTTCGGCAGAAGAACTGCTGAAGTTTTAGATGCGAACGATTTTGAGCCATTCGATGAGGGCATCGAACTTGTCTCCCTCGATGTCATAAATCGTCAGCGGTCTGCGATCCTCATCGAGGGAGCTACTCCTGAAGAAAAGGCCGGAAAACTCTATAAATCGTTCCTTGCGAAAAGGTTAAACAAACTTTGATTTTTAAAGTTGTTCTCATAGGGTGTTCTGCCGACATCGTTGCTCAGGCTGAAGAGCTAAATGGCTTTATCTCCGAAAACCTGGGCCGCGGTGATCACGGCTGCGGTACAATCCTTTTTTGCTCCAAAAAACAGGATAAAAATGCACTTCTTGACCTGGTGCCGACTGAATCGGTGAAGCTTGTCACCGTTGCCGGATATCGGCCGGAAACCATTCTTGAAGCGCTTAAAATTGTTGAAAACATGGAAGAAACCCACCTTTACTTATTTCCGGGCGGTTATGCGGGATCTGAGCTTGCCGTGCGCTGGGCTTTCCGGGCCAAAGGATCGTCCCTTGTTCAGGTCAATCAGATTGAATATACGGAAAATCAACTGATCGCAAAGAAGAAGGTCTACTCGGATTACGTTATGGGAGTTTTCAGGTTAAAGAAAAAACCATACTGTATTGCACCGGCCAGAGGAAGTGCCAGCAGTTTGCCGGTTCGTGTGAAGCAACCTTTGACCGTCACCGAACATGACATGACCCATTTGTACAGGGACCGATTTGTCGAGTCCTACAAGTGGACACCCGGTGAAAAGACCGGAAATCTGGAAAAGGCCAAATTCATCCTGATCGGGGGCAGAGGGATGAACAACGCAGAAAGTGCCGGAAAATTAAAAAAAATCGCCGACAGCATGGGCGCCGCTTTTGGGGTAAGCCGCCCGGCAGCGATGAATGCGTGGTCGACAATGGACAGAATTGTCGGTGTATCCGGTGCCGTGACAAAACCAGATGTCTGCATTGTTGCCGGGGCTTCCGGTGCAGCCGCCTTTTATGTTGGTATTGAAAAAAGCAAATTCATTGTCGCCATAAACAAAGACCCACGTGCACCCATCATTAAATCTTCCGATGTTGCCATCATCGATGACTATAAAGCGGTTATGGATGAACTGGTCAAGCTGATATCAGCACAAAAGTAAAGGAATTTCCGTTTGAAAAAGGGTCTCATTCATCCAATGGCTGAAGCCTATCGCCATTATCTAATCGATGAGTCGCACATGATGGGATCCGCAGAGAGCATTTCTTTTCCTGAAAGCGAATTCGCAATGCGCCGGATTCTCCAGGTCTTGCAGGAAACCAAAACCCCGATCACGATCCAAGGCGGGTAAACCGGTATCGCTGGCAGCGCCGTGCCCATGAGCGCTGAATCCAAAGATCTTTTAGAAGTTTTTCTGGGTGGAGAGGGTATGTATGGCGTAATTACCGAGTTAACCCTGCGACTCCTGCCGAAAGCCGAAGAAATCGGAGGTAAATGTAAATTCCTCGTTATCCGGGGGATAGCGGAATGAAAATTTCGACTTTGCCGGGACATCCGCAGCAGGGGAAAGCACCTGAAAACCAGCGGACAAGAAAACGAAAGCAAGGATAGCAAAGGAAATATGATTTTGCTTCATCGGCAAGACCCTTTTAGAGATACATGTCAGTTTTCTAACCGCTGATCTACAGCAAGACAATCGATTAAATAGTGTCATTCTAAGAATGAAACCTGTAGCTGAGGCTTTCAAATGCTTCTGCAGCTTCCTGGTAGAGAAGTTTTTCCAGTCCGAGATAACGGGGAGAAAAATGGAAAATGGTAAACTGCTTGGCACCGGAGCTGGCAGCCAGCTCACCGGCCTGCCTGGCCGTTAAGTGAAGCTTGTTCCGGGCGATCTCGCGGTCTTTATGGAGAAAGACGGCTTCGATAAAGAGGCAATCGGAATTTTTGGCGAATTCAATGATTTTCGCCCTGTTGGCATCGTTATAAATGACATCGGTAATGTAGGTAATTTTCTGGCCCGGTGTAATGCGTGCAATGCGGTGCTTGAGTTCTCCGAGAGCAAACCGTTTGGCCTTTTTACCGTCAGCGGTTTCCACCTCGAAATTCGAATCTGGATCGGACTGGCTGTAAAGTTCCTGCTTGAATCTTGACAACCAGGGCCCTGCTTTTAGGCCCAATTCTTCAAGGCCTGCCCTGACAATATTGATATGAAAACTTTCGTGAACGGAAAATCCCAAACAGGGCAAGCCGTGATCCAGTATAACACCGGATATGCTAAACCCTGCTTCATCATGCAGCCGACCACTGAAAGGGGCTTTTATTGCCTTTTCCCGGGATACAAACTTATCCCGGCAGTGATAAGATTTGGTGACCGTATAATCAGAACGAACTTCGGTGAGCACCAGCTGCAGGCGATAATTATACTTTTCTGCCAGATTCCATGAATATCCGGCTAACTTTCCCTCAACATTTTTGATAAACCCCCGGGGTCCGAACAGATACACTTTTTTTTCACGACCCAATAATAGACGCAGTAGCCGGTCAAATCCGATGAAATGATCCATGTGGGTGTGAGTAATAAAAACATGGCTGGTTTTGAGAATGTCCTTGGGTGAAAGACAGGACAAATCGCCAAGATCGAAAAGAAGCGCTCGGTTTTCAAAAAGAAATGGAATGAATAGACCGGGATCATCAAACGGACCGTTAAGCAGTCTGGGGTGAAAACAGGGGCGCATTATACTGGCAGGACTTTTTTTACCTGCTGGTGTATGCTTCGATAGATATCTTCATCTGATCCAAAAATGTCGACCACATCCCTATGATTGATAAGCTTTTCGATCACAAACGCGGTGACATAGATGCTCACCACATGGGGTTGAGAAACAAGATTTCTGAAAGGCGCTATCTGGTAATCGATATCAAAATCATCGGCCCGGGTTAATTTTTCCAAACAACGCTTGATTTGTTCTTCAAGTGAATTTTTGTTGGTGGTTTCGACCAGATTGCTTTCGATAAGCTTCATCGCGATAGCGTTGGAAAGGGGATCCATAAAGTCCCTTACTCCGCTGATTGCCAGCCTGCGGGCATGTTCTTTTGATGATTCTATTTTGGACAGAATACTTGACTCTCGTGTGCTGGGTCGGAATATTTTAGCCATTGTATGTGACCCTCTTTAATGGTTGCAGATAAAGATCGGGTGCAGATTTTTTGTCTGGAATAATAATGTCAAGATCATCGGATTGCAAGCAAAAATTTGCATCCAAATCGTGCCTGAAAATAGATGGGGAAAAAGTTCCCCATTGGATTTCATGAAAAATCAGGTTGCACGTGTTCCACGATAATTTGGGCTCTTTTTTGACCGTTCCAATGATTCCAGCGCAGCCTGAATGCCAGTTGCTCAAATGATTCCTGCTGAGAAAGCGGGGCGGTAACATTAAAATGAATGGCGTTGACAAATATATCAGGCGAACTGGAAGGTTGTTTTAAAACCATCCGACGATGATTTTTGCCGACGATTTTTGAAGATGCCACGATCACATTTCTGGCCATAAAGAGAGGTTCGGGGTTGCCGTTGCCAAAAGGTGCCAATGCTTCAAGCTCGTCTATTAGGCTGCCGGAAATCTCATCGAATTGAATTTCGGCATCGATATCAATGTCCCGCGACAGATCGTCGGCGGAAATGTCATGGCCGACAACTTTTTCAAATTGTCTTTGAAATGATATCAGGTTTTCTGTCTTCAAGCTCAGGCCGGCCGCCATTGCGTGTCCGCCATATTTTTCGAGCATATTTTCGCAGGCCCGGAGGCTTTTATAAAGGTCAATTTCGGGGATACTCCTGGCCGATCCCCTGGCCATCTTTTCTCTGACCCGCATCAGCGCCACCGGGCGGCGATATCTGTCAACCAAGCGGGATGCGACGATCCCGAGAACACCCTCGTGCCAATGCGGATTCCAGAACACCAGCGCTTTTTTTTGCAGCAAGGCCTGGTTTTTTTCCAGATCCGCCATGATATGATCAATAATTTTCTTTTCGAGTTCCTGCCGTTTTTGGTTAAATGCATCCAGTGATTGTGCAAGCGGCCGGGCCGTATTCATATTTCCCGCGGCTAGCAAATTCACGGCTACAGAGGCATGGTCCATCCTGCCGGCGGCATTGAGACGGGGTGCTAATCGAAACGCCAAATCATCTGAATCCGCAAATTTTTTTGAAACGCCGGCCACCTCGAGCAGGGCCGTTATTCCAGGACGCGCTTTTGAACGGATCAATCCAATTCCTGCTTTGGTAAATATCCGGTTTTCATCTATCAGGGGAACGATGTCGGAAATCGTTCCCAGTGCCACCAGATCGCAGAGGTTTTTTAAATTCGGCTCCGGTTTGTGCCTCCAGAAATGTTTCTCGCGCAAAAATTTGCGCAAACAAATCAAGAGATAAAATGCCACACCGACACCGGCAAGATGCTCCAGGCCACCGTTGCAATCATGGCGCTTAGGGTTAATTACGGCTACCGCCAAAGGCAATTTATCAGAGACATGATGATGGTCGGTGATGATGATATCGATTCCGAGTTGTCGAGCCGCGGCAGCTGCCTCAAAACTGCCGGGCCCGCAGTCAGCGGTAAGAATAAGACCTACCTTATTGGAAAGTGCGTAATTACTGATGTGCCGCGCCTGGATGCTATATCCTTCCCTGATGCGGTGTGGTATGTAATAGGATACATCTGCTCCGGCATATTTAAAGAAATCCATAAGGATTGAAGTGGAAGTAATGCCGTCGACATCGTAGTCGCCGAATATCAATATTTTTTCGTTGTTTTTTAATGCAGTAAAGATTCGTTCTACAGCCGCGTCCATACCCTTGAGTTCGAAAGGAGATCGAATGTTGCTGAAGGAAGCGCTGAAAAAATTGGATGCATCGGCGGCAGACAGGATTCGGCGGTTAATCAGAATCGCAGCGGTGATGGGATTGCACCTGAGATCACGGCTCAACCGATGGATGGTCTGCGGATCGGGTCGCTGTATGTTCCAGCATTTTTTCATTATTGGGCCCTATATCTCAGAATGCGAAATTGGACAACCGGAAAGTAGCCGGTTGCAAAACTTTGGGGCATGTTTATTTTAATCTAAGCCAACTGCCGCATAATACGGGAGCAGAATTTGGAGTTTTGATTGAACAGCCATCTGAATTGAATTTGGAAACAATACAAAGATACTATCGGGTCGACCGTCGAAAAATAGCCTTTTTACGATTTATTTTCGAAGCTTATGATGGTATAGCCGGACTAACAACGATCGATCCGGAGAGAGGAATCATATCCCTGCACATTGCTCCCGGCTGCGAAAATGATGTCGAGTTCATTTTGCAGGACCTGAAGAAGGAAATCTTGATTGATGAATTCTAAATACATGTACATCCATACCATCGGCTGTCAGATGAATGTATATGATTCCGACCAGATTTCGAGCCGTCTGACTGCCATGGGGTATCAGCCGGCAGCGGTGCCGGAGACCGCCGATCTTATTATTGTCAACACATGTACGATTCGTGCTAAAGCGGAGCAAAAGGCCTACAGTCTATTAGGCCGCCTTGCGCGTTTGAAAAGAAAAAAGAACGATCTGATAATCGGTGTGGGCGGATGTGTGGCGCAGCAGGATGGCAACAAGATTATAAAGCGGCACCCCTTTGTCGATCTTGTTTTTGGTACGCACGCGATCCAACGCCTGCCCTCCCACATCCGGAAAATTTCATCGAGGCGCTGCCAGATTGTCGATATCTTGATGGAAGATGCAGCTCAAACCTCTGAATCCGTTGCCTTACCGCGGCCTGAAGCGGAAATCTCCCGGTTTGTGACCATAATGCGCGGTTGTGATAATTTCTGTTCATATTGTGTGGTCCCTCATGTGCGGGGACGGGAGACCAGTCGCCATCCGGATAAAATAATTGAAGAAATTGAAAGTCTGGTTGCCGATGGGGTCAAAGAGGTGACCTTGCTTGGTCAGAATGTAAACAGCTATGGGAAAAAGCAGGACCTATGCTCATTCGCCGAGCTGCTTGCCAGAATCAATGACATCCCAGGACTCTATAGAATTCGGTATACCACCTCCCATCCCAAGGACTTTAACGAGGATCTCATTCTTTCTTTTAAGAATCTTGAAAAATTGTGCAAACATATCCATTTGCCGGTTCAATCCGGTTCCAATCGGGTGTTAAGGGGTATGAACCGCAAGTATAGCCGGGAGCTGTATCTTGACAAAGTCGCTAATCTGCGGGATACTTGTCCTGATATCGCGATTACATCAGATATTATTGTCGGTTTTCCCGGAGAAACCGGAGCAGATTTCGAGGCGACGCTGGGCCTGATCACATCCGTAAAATTCGACGGCATATTTGCTTTCAAATACTCCGATAGATCCAATGTGCCTGCCGCCCAGTTTGCTGATAAAGTTCCGGAATTGCTTAAGAAAAAGAGGTTGCAAACGCTGCTGGCAGTTCAGGATAATATCACCAGAAGTAAGAATCAGGCGCTGGTAGGATCGATTCAGAATATCCTCATCGATGGTTTTAGCAAAAGGGGGATTTCCGATCTATCGAAAAGGGGCCATCGGCCCGCGCAGTGGACGGGCCGCACGTCGACCAATAAAATTGTAAATTTTTATTATGGCCATATCCCGGAAGGCAAGGGTGATGATTTTTCAGGAAAACTTCTTGATGTTCGGATCGAAAAAGCATTCCCCCATTCACTCTGGGGCGAACCCATTATCGCAGAATCCAAGGCTAGAAGGGTGAAAGGAGCTGAATTTTATGCTGCATAAGGTAAGCATAGCGGGGCTAACCATGGATCCGGCATCGAATACGCCGATTATCATCTTGAAGTCAGATGAAGATGACCAGGCCATCCCAATATGGATTGGTCTGCTTGAAGCCACCTCCATTGCATCCGCTCTGCAGAATATTAAATATGAGCGTCCCATGACCCACGATCTTTTTAAAAATTTTACCAACCTATTAGACATATCCATCGCAAAGGTCGAAGTCTGTGATCTAAAAGACAATACTTTTTACGCCAGAATTTACTTTGTGTCCAAGTCGGAGAATTTTGATATGGATGCCCGTCCCAGCGATGCCATCGCTCTGGCGCTGCGGTATAACGCACCTATTTTTGTGGACGACTCGGTTATGAAGAAATCGAAAATGAGTGATGGCGATGCCGAGGTTCTGGATACCAGCGAGGAGGGAAAAAAATGGGCGGATTATCTCGAAAGCCTTTCTCCCGAAGATTTCGGTAAATTCAAGGTTTAGAAAGCCTGGCCATCTGATACCCTGCTGTTTTTATTTTCAAAATACACGTAAATTTTACACCATCTGAAGTGATTCCCCTTTGACCTATCCGATTTGTTTCGCCATTTTCCCTTTTGTGCTTTTGAGACGCTTTTTAGATTTATATTTTTAAAAATTATCGAAATGAGTCGTTTTCAAGAGATTTGAATTAGCGACAAATTTGTTCATAACTTGTTGATAACCCTGGATCTGCTTAATAACCTTAAAAAAACATCACATTCTGTAACCATTTGATTTCAATATTAATTATTTATTTGTTGAAATATTTCATATTATTTTCAGTCGCATACAGATTGTCTATAAAATGGATTACGGCCGGATCAAAAACAGGCCT
>WOR8_10009489_pt1 | contig 11777 bp, 20 predicted proteins | sample DeeMarSeWOR38_10_FD_19890 | JGI IMG/M metagenome (IMG submission 19890) | reverse complement strand
GACTCTTGGTTTTATTTCTGTGCAACAACTGCGGGTACTTGGAATATTGATTTTACTAATATTTCTAATTGTGTACAAGGTACTACTAGTGGTTTACAGATGACTATATTCAGAGGAACTACCAATAACCTATCTGTTATTGAACATTCACCTAATCCATCTTTACCTGGGTCAACTTGGACATCTGCAAATTTTAACGTTTCTGCAGGTGAATGTGTTTATTTGGTGGTAGATGGTTTTGCAGGTGATCAATGTGATTATTCATACACACTAAACAATGTTATAGGTGGTTGTAACATAATTTTAAGTCAATTTAGAGATTTTGACGCATACACAGTGAATAAAAGAAATATTTTGGAGTGGGAAATTAATCAAACTTCAGAAAATATTAAATTCAACGTTCTAAGAAGTAATAATGGGTTAGATTTCGTTAAAGTTAGTGAAATCAATAGTGAACCAAATCAAACATCATATAGTTATACAGATTTTAACCCAATTAATGGTTTAAATTACTATAGATTGATATATACAGACGATAATTCTGAAATTTTCATATCAAATATATTAGTTTTGGATAATACACACGATGAAACCATTATAATGTACCCATCACCAGTTAAAAACACTCTAAAAATAGAAAATTTAGAAAATTATGTAGACAACATAAATATTTTTAACAATTTAGGTGAAAAAATAAAAAATTATACTAATTTTACTATTGTAAACAACATCGTAGAGTTAGATGTGTCCGATTTATCTTCGGGTGTCTATCTAATAACCATAGGAGATGGTAACGGTGTACTATTTTCAAACAAAATAATAAAAAATTAGTTATGATTTTAAATGATTTATGTGAAATTAAAACAAATTTCAAAAATGCGGACTTTTGGATTAATAAAAACCCAAATTACGAACATGGTGTAGTTACAAAAGTGTTTAATGAGGAACACATCGGTATTAAAGTTATAAGAACCGACCTATTAGTTCCAGATTATCTATACTATGTTATGATTTTTTTCCATAAAAGAGGTGTTTTATTAGATTTAACGGATTCTAACAATCAAATTTGTGAATTATCTATTAAAAATTTGGTTTTAAATTCTTAATAACAAATTTCTTAATTAAATTGTGTTTATGTATAGAAAATATCTTGTTTATTTACTTCTATTTCTATTTGGTTTTATAGTTTCTTATTTTAATTGTAAAAATAGGGTAGAAAAAATAGAAAAAATTAAGGAAATTACTAAGATTGACACAATTTTAGTAACTCAAAACAAAATAACTAACAAAAAAGATTATTTAGTCCATATTTGAGTATGGTAAATACGGAATTTTACCGAGTATTAAACTTTCACAAGGTATTTTAGAGTCAGGTTATGGTAAATCTGAACTATGTAAGAATACAAATAATCATTTTGGTGTTAAATGTTTTGGGAAATGTAATAATTCCAATTCAATGATGATGTCTGATGACAATCCATACGATAGGTTTAAAAAATACGCCACATCTTGGGAATCATATAGAGATCATAGTATAATTTTACAAAACAAAAGATACGAAAATTGTTTTAAATGTGGTAAAGATTATAAATGTTGGGCATTACACCTTAAAAAAGGTGGTTACGCGACTTCAAAAAAATATACACAAAAGTTAATCAGTATCATTGAAAAATATGAACTTTATAAGTATGATTAAATATGGATTTTGAAGATCACGATTTTGAAAAATTTGAAGAGTTTAATAAAATAATGGATGAAATGTTATATCCACCTAATTTTATTAAAATTTTTCCCACAATGGATTCTTTTAGGAATTGGATTTCTGTAGGTGAAAAAGAAGATATGGAAACCATATTGAAACTTTATGAGGAACATGAACTATACGAACATTGTGTCATAATAAAAGAAGAAATACATAAAAAATAATGACACTAACTACCGTTTCATTGGTTTTAATACCGACATTTTTTTATCTACTAGTAATATTATTCACAACACCTGTTTCATCCATTAAAATATCAACCTCATTAAAATATTTATTTTATGGTTGTGCATCAGTTTTATTGGTTGATATTTTTCAGGAAAAGTTACCTGAATTTTTTAAACCATATTCTTCCGATATAGTTCTTGTTAGTAAGGATATTGATTCAATAATATATCTATGTTTCTTACAGATTGGTTTTGTTGAAGAATTCTGTAAGTTCCTTACGTTTGTTTTCATTTATAATTTCCTAATTCTCGATAAAAATTATCACCCTATAGGTACTATGTTTTATTATGGTATGGTTGGTTTATCTTTTGGTACTTTGGAGAATTTACATTATGCGAAATTATTCGGTGATGAAGTTATTTTACCCAGATCACTAACGGCAATGTTATTACATATGTTATTAGGGTTTATTTCTGGATATTGGATGGCGTTGATTAATATAAAACCTAAAAGGGGGAGGTCATTGTTAGAATTAATGATGTATAAGAATCGTATATTTAAAATACTTTTCTACTCTGTAGCTGCGGTTTTTGTTCCGACTATTATTCACGCAATTTATAACTTTAATCTTTTTACTAGTCGTAGTTCCTCTTGGTCAATTATGTTTACACAACTATTTTTGACAATGTTTATAACCTATATCGCATCAAAAGATATTCTAAAGAAGTATAAAAAATCTTTTAAATCTATAAAGTAATTATTTTTTTAGTATTACGATGAGACCTTTATAGTCGCCAATATGATATTCTTTTTCATATATAATATCCTCAAATTGTTCAAAAATTTCGATTATATCCTCATCTTTTTGTTCTTTGTGGAAAACATAACTTAAACCCCTTTTGTCCAATCCTACATCATCATAGTGGACATTAACATATTTAGTTTCAAATTCTATAAAAGGATTATATACAATACCTAATTCTTCTAAACCATTCATTAGATTAGTTGGGTTGTTATTGTGTATAATTCTTTTCATGTATTATATTCTATATTACCATCAGAATCTTCATAATATATTTCTCTATCGTGTTCATCAAAATCCCAACGAAACCATTCACCATATGAATTTTCTTCATATATTTTATTACCTCTATTATCATATTCATACCTTACCCAATGATCAGAATCTTCATAATATATTTCCTTACCTCTATCATCATATTCTCTTTTTTCCCAATGACCTTTAGAAGATTTATAATATATTTTATATCCATTTTCATCATATTCATATTTTTTCCAAAAACCGTCACAATCTTCAAAATATATTTTATATCCATTTTCATCATACACATTTAATGAACAACCAGGATTTGTTATTCTAAATACAGGTTTTTCTAATATTTTAGATAAAACATAAATTAATTCATGTTCATATAATTCATCGTAGAATCCATATTCATTTAAATTCTTATATAAAGGAAAATCATTCTTCATTACCTGAATAATCTTATTTAGATATATTTGTCTTCTATCACCCATCTCATCCATATCCTCATTTAATGGAGACATATCGTATTCATCATTTTCTGGTGACGCATCAGAAACACCCCAATAATCCAAATCCTCTTTTAATATTTTTTTAATAAGTTTTTTCATACTTTATCTATTATCTTCTATACTACCATTAGAATCTTCATAATAAATTAAATTCCCATTTGGTGCATATTCTTTAATTTCCCAATAACCATGAGAATCTACACTATATATTTCATTACCATTTTCATCGTATTCTCTTCTACCCCAAAAACCCCTAGAATTATGAAAATATATCATATTACCATATTCGTCATATTCCCATTTCATCCATAAACCACTTTCATATTCACGATATATTACCTTACCATTTTCATTATATTTATTTTTTTCCCATCTACCATCCCAATCTTCACTATATATTTCATTACCATTTTCATCATATACCCATTTTTCCCAAAAACCTCTATTATTATCAAAATATGTTACGTTACCATCTTCATCATATTCATATTTTTCCCAAAACTCACCATTATAATTTTCTCTATATAATACATCATCTTCATCATTGTAAAAAGTTACACCACCATCAATTAAAACTCTTTCAACATCAGCACCCAGTATTTTTGAGAAGACATATTTTAAGTCTTCTTCTGACAAACCATCAAAAAAATCGAATGATTTCATATTTTTAATTAATGGAAAATCATCACCAATAAAACGTATAATTTTATTTAGATACATCTCCCTTTGATCTTCCTTTAATATTTTTCTAATAATCTTTTTCATCTTTTACGTCTTTTATCTATTGTAAAACCTAGAGAGTTTTCAAAATATACTTGGTTTCCGTTTTCATCATATTCATATTTACCCCAATTACCATTAGAATGTTCATAATATATCAAATTTCCATCTTCATCATATTCTCTTTTTTTCCACATACCCCTTGAATCTTCCTCATATGTTTTTCTACCATTTTCATCATATTCATATTTTTCCCAACGATTAGGACTTTCATAATAAATTTTATTTCCGTTTTTATCGTATTCAAATTTTGCGTAGTCACCATCAGAATTAATATATTCTAATAGTTTACCATTTTTATCATAATAATTTATATAATAACCAACACCTAAAGTTTCCTCATACAATTTATTTCTGTCCCAATTTCTTTCATCATCTGAAACATTAACTTTTTCAACAACAAACCTGTCATTAAAATTATCAACTTTTAGTCTTATATTACCAACAAAATTATTTTCAAATAAACCAGACAAAACATATTTTAATTCATCTTCAGATAACTGATCATAAAACCCATATTCCTTTAGGGTTTCAAAAATAGGGTATTCATTATTCATTATGTGAATAATCTTATCAAGATACATATTTCTACGATCCTCTATGAGTATTTTTTTAATAAGTTTTTTCATATTATATAAATATAACCATATAACAAAAAACCCAACCACAATAAGAAGGGGTTGGGGTTGATTAAAATGTTTTGTTTGAACAAAATATCAGTCATCAATAATATCCCAAGTATGATCAGGCAACAATTCAACCTTCGCAACAAATTTATCATAAGGATGCCCATTAACACCCCATTCATTATTTCCAACAAGTGATAACACATTCTTACCATTCTTTTTGGAATATAAATAATAATAATGTCCAATCAAAGGTTTAAAACCAATCTCAGATTCATATATCATTTCAGAAACCCTTATACGTTCTTGTATCTTCATACCTTGTTTAACCAACAATTCCATCTGTTCCCTTATCTGATCCAATTGTTTGGTGGTTTGTTTATACATGGATTCAACAGACAAACCCTTTACCTTACCCTTATCAATGGGTTTTATTACAAATCCACCAACGGTGTGAGAATAAGGTAACAAATGTGGGTTTTCCGCAACCTTATCCTTATCAATTGGATTATTAAATTCTTTATTCTCCATATCAATAGAAATTATCTATTATTAACAATAATACAAATATACAAAAATATTTCATATAATAAAAAAACCCCTTAATAAAATAAGGGGTTGATTTTTATTTTTTTAGATGAGAAAGAAATTATCTATTATCTCTTATTTCACCACGAGAATTTTCATAATATATTTCATTATTTCTTTCATCATATTCTTTTTTATACCAATAACCATTAAATTTTTCATAATATATTAAATTACCATTTTCATCATATTCATATTTTTTCCATTCACCATTAGAACTTTCTTTATATGTCCTTCTCCCATATTCATCATGTTCACGTTTTTCCCATACACCATCATAATCTTCATAATACAAGACTTTACGATTTTTATCCATTAATGTTCTTCCCATAATTGTAATTGGTTCTCCAAATATACCAGAAAATATATATTTTAAATCATCCTCTGATAACTGGTTATATAACCCATATTCCCTTAGATTTTTAAATAAAGGAAAATCATTTTTCATTAACTTAATAATCTTATTAAGAAATTCTTCTCTTATATCTTCTTTTAATATTTTTCTAATTATCTTTTTCATCTATTATCTCTTATTTCACCACGAGAATTTTCATAATATATTTCATTACCATTTTCATCATATTCCCATTTTACCCAACCACCATCAGAATTTTCATAATATGTTTCATTACCATTATCATCATATTCTGTTTTATACCAAAAACCATCAATATATTCAGTATATACATTTTTTTCATCTTCATCTTCAATACCCATACCTTTTTCCATCACAGGTTTTCCAAATATCTCAGAATAAATATAATTAATTTCATCTTCAGATAACTGGTCATAGAATCCATAATCTTCCATATTCTTAAACAATGGATAATCATTTTTCATCACATGAACAATCTTATCAAGAAACATTTGTCTCCTATCTTCCCTTAATATTTTTTTAATTATCTTTTTCATAATTTATCTCATTATTTTACCATCAGAATTTTTAGAATATATTTCATTACCATTTTCATCATATACTCTTTTTATCCAATAACCCGTAAAATTTTCATAATATGTATTATTTCCTCTTTCATCGTATTCTCTTTTTTCCCAATCACCGTCATAACTTTCATAATATGTTATATTACCATTTTCATCGTATTCGTATTTATACCATACACCATCAGAATGTTCATTATAGGTTAAATTTCCATTTTTATCATATTCAGATTTTGTCCAATTACCAATATCTAAATCCTCAAAATATATTTCTTTTCCATTATTGTTATATACAATATATTCTGGGTGATATTCTTCCATACCTAAATTTACATTCATGCCAAATATACCAGATAAAACATAATTTAATTCCTCTAGAGTTAATTGATCATAGAATCCATAATGTTTTAAATTATGGAATAACGGATAATCATTCTTCATTACCTGAACAATTTTATCCAGATACATCTGTCTCCTATCTTCTTTTAATATTTTTCTAATTATCTTTTTCATCTTCTATCTATTATCTAACATTACACCAGACATGGAATCTTCAAAATAAATTGTATTACCATCTTCATTATATTCATATTTTTCCCAAAAACCATCAAATCTTTCAAAATATATTCTACGACCATGTTCGTCATATTCTACCTTAACCCACTTACCTTCAGAATCTTCTTCATATATTTTTTTACCTAAAGAATTATATTTTTTTAAAATCCAGTAACCATTAAAAAAATCTTCAAAATAAATTTCCTTACCATTATTATTATATACATATTTATAATATTCATCCTCATACCTTACATAACCCACATTTTGATTAAATATCTGTGATGTTATATATTTTAATTCGTCTTCAGATAACTGATCATAGAATCCATATATTTCCATGTTTTTAAATAATGGAAAATCATTCTTCATTACATGAACAATTTTATCCAGATAAATTTGTCTCCTATCCTCTTTCAATATTTTTCTTATTATCTTTTTCATCTATAATCTCTTATTAGTCCATCAGAATCTTCATAGTATATTTGTTTACCATTTTCATCATATTCATATAACCATCAGAATCTTCATAATATATTTCATTACCATTTTCATCATATTTTCTTTTGATCCAAAAACCATTAGAAGTTTCATAATATATTTCATTATTTCTTTCATCATGTTCCCATTTTTCCCAATGATCATCAGAATGTTCATAATATATTAAATTACCATATTCATCATATATTTCATTAACATCTAATCTTACAGGTTCCTTTTCTCCAAATATACCAGATAACACATAAATCAATTCATCTTCTGATAACTGATCATAGAATCCATATAACTCCATATTTTTAAACAATGGGAAATCATTTTTCATCACATGAACAATCTTATCGAGGAACATTTGTTTCCTATCTTCTTTTAATATTTGTCTAATTATCTTTTTCATCTATAATCTCTTATTAGTCCATCAGAATCTTCATAGTATATTTGTTTACCATTTTCATCATATCCCCATTTTTTCCAATGACCAGTATCATATTCGCGATATAATATCTTACCATCTTCATTATATTCCCATTTTTCCCAAAACTTACCTTTAGAATCTTCATAATATATTAAATTATTATTTTCATCATATTCCCATTTTGACCAATGACCAAATTTAGGAGTTTCAGAATATATTATATTTCCATTTTTATCATTGTATATTCTATTTGTTAGTTCATGTATACTTACAGGTTCTCCAAATACACCAGATAACACATAATTTAATTCATCTTCAGATAATTGATCATAAAATCCATATAATTTTAAATTTTTAAACAATGGGAAATCATTCTTCATTATATCCGCAATCTTATTCAGATACATCTGTCTCCTATCTTCCTTTAATATTCTTCTAATTATGTTCTTCCCCATTTATATATATTATTTTTTTCGTCAAATAATTTACCATCAGAATCTTCATAATAAATTCTTCTATTACCTACATATTCATATTTTTGCCATATACCATTAGAATTTTCATGATATATTAAATTTCCATTTTCATCATATTCCCATTTTTGCCAAAAACCATCGGAGCGTTCTTCATATATTTCATTATCATTTTCATCATATTCATATTTTCCCCAACTATCAGAATCTTCTATATATATTTGATTTCCATTTTCATCATATTCATATTTTGCCCAAACACCATTGTCGTATTCAGAATATATGAAATCCCCATTTTCATTATCTACATATATTGTATCACCATAGTCACGCACACTAACAGTTTCTTCAAATATATTTGAGAACACATAATTTAATTCTTCTTCTGATAATTGTTCATAGAACCCATAATCTTTTAAATTATAAAAAAAAGGTAAATCATTATTCATATACTGAACAATTTTATCAAGAAACATCTGTCTCCTATCTTCTTTTAATATTTTTCTAATTATCTTTTTCATATAATATAAATATAACAATAATTACAAATATAATAAAAAACCCCTCCATAAAAGAAGGGGTCGGGGTTGATTTAAACGTTTCGGTCATATAAAAGATTATAATTCCCAATCCAAATTATCTCTCTTAACATATCTGTTTAGATAAGAACATAATGGTTGGAAATTAGAATAATGATTTAACTTATACACATCCTCTTCACATTCACAAGAAGATAATGGTATAATATGATCAAAATCCCAACCATAACATTCCTCACCATTATATAAACCATAATTATCCCAATTCATCCAATCTTCCCATTGCGATTCAATATATTTCTTAAAATCTTCAAAGGAACAACCCAATATCTCATAAGATCTGGATTTTTTTGTGTAACCACCCCTTTTAAAACACATTTTTATTACATTTTTTATATTTTTTGATAATTTATATAAAGGGTCATTTTTTCTTCTTTCTCTTCTATTTTTATTTTTTCTTATATTTTCACAAGATTTACAAATAGTATTTTTCCCTAAATAAGTATTTTTATTGTTACCATAACTAGAAAATGGTTTATCTATCTTACATTTATTACAAACAATAGATGACATTTTATCGTAACAATCCTTACAAATTCTAACATTATAACTTGGGACACGTTTATAATTAAGAAACTTATCTTTAGAAACATTTTCATTACATCGAGTACAAACCCTATATTTTTTGAAATGTTTCTTTTTTTTGTTGTATTCTTTTTGTTTATTTTCTTGTTCTTTATTACAACTAATACAATGATGTTTTTTTAAAGTTTTAAAATTATCTATAGGTAGAATAGTTTGACATTTCAAACATCTTTTCTTCCCTTCTTTTAGTAGTTTATTTTTTTCTAATATTTTTAAATTCTTCTCTTTATTTTTATTTTCTCTTTTTATACGATTCTCTTCTATCCTAATATAATAGTTAGGGTCAACCTTTAATTTATTTTCTTTATATATAGTACTTCTACATACTATACAATATGTAATATCATTTTTTCTAAAATAATCTTTTGTCTTTATTTCTCCACATTTACTACATATACACTTCCCCTGTTGAAGTAACTCATTTCTATGGTCTAAAAACTTTTTACGTTCTTTCTGTTCGTTACTTTTATATTTATCATTCATTTTAACATCACATTCTTTACAATGTGAATTATACCCACATTTGATTTTATCATTTTTATAAAATCCATCTAAATCTTTTTCTACACTACATCTACTACATATCTTTTTACCCTGTTGAAGTAATTCCTCATTCCTTATTTTATATTCCTTTTTTGTGTATTTATATTCCTTTTTTGTGTATTTATCCCATTTTTTCTCACATACTTTACATGTGTTAGAAAATCCTAATTTATTTCGTTTACGTTTATAAAAATATTCTTTTGGTTTTACTGTATTACAATTAGTACATTTGATTTTACCTTCTTCATAGAATAGTCTTTTCTTTTCTTTTATTTTTAATGAATTAGAAGTATACATAAACCTATATTTTTTATTTTAACAATAATACAAATATACAAAAATATTCCATATAACAAAAAACCCCTTCACAAAAGAAGGGGTTGGGGTTGATTTTTATTTTTTCGGTCAGAAAGAAATTATCTATAATCTTCTATATAACCATCAGAATCTTCTCCATATAATATATTTCCATATTTATCAAATTCTCTTTTTGCCCATTTACCATTAGAATCTTCTTTATATGTTAAATTTCCATATTTATCATATTCTCTTTTCCACCATTCACCATAAGAATTTTCATAATATATCATATTCCCATTTTTATCATATTCTCTTTTTACCCATTTACCATTAGAATTTTCATAATATATTTTATTTCCATTTTTATCATATATTCTAACATCAGATATTCTATCATCAGAATATCTTACAGGTTTTTCTAATATCTCAGATAATACATAAATCAATTCATCTTCAGATAACTGTTCATAAAAACCATATAACTTCATATTTTTAAACAATGGAAAATCATTCTTCATTACCTGAACAATTTTATCAAGAAACATTTGTTCCCTATCTTCCCTTAGTATTCTTCTAATTACCTTTTTCATATATTATAAATATAACCCTTATATAAAAAACCATCTGAAATATCCCATATAAAAATTACCAAAAAAAATTTTTACCAATAGAGGGTGTTCTAAAATATGGGGTGTTGTTTCTGACCAAACCCATTTGAAGATGACACCCATAACAAAACCCAAAAAATCCAATAAAAAATTCCCGGGAAAAATTTTACCACCTAACCCCCTTTTACAAAAATAGGGTGTTGTTTCCGAACACAAAATGTCCAGTTATTATTAAAAAAAAATGGACAAAAAACCACATACCTAAACATAAAAATTTCTTGAAAAATTCGTGGAGAACATCGCCACCCCTCAAACTACGTCAAACCACCCAGAGGGAAGGGGGGATACCGGAGGGGGGGTATAGGGGGACCCCCCTCCAGAGGGTGATTATAGGTAACTATAATAGGAATATATTATTTAACTTTTCTGAATAGGTCTTCTACAGAGATAGAGAGGACTTCTTCTCTTGTCATATTGTTTATGATTTTATTAATGGTTCTAAGAATGTATTTAAAGACGATTATATTTTTATGGGTTTTACGAAGTTCTATAAATAGGTTCATGTTTTCATTAGAGTTTTCGATCTTGTCCATTAGTATTTTATATTCGTCACCATAAGGGTATACGGTTACAAGATCGAAGAATCTTACATAGTCCATATAGTTAACTCTGTTTCTATTAAAATTATATTCTCTTAAATCTTCCATTGTTCTATTATTAATTGTTTGTATAACAAAGATAATAAAATTCTAATAAACCACAAAATTTTTAGATATTTAAT
>WOR8_10007372_pt1 | contig 11777 bp, 10 predicted proteins | sample DeeMarSeWOR38_10_FD_19890 | JGI IMG/M metagenome (IMG submission 19890) | reverse complement strand
ATGCTCGCCAATGTGGAGCAGAAACATCATTCTCTCGGTATGGATGTTTGTAACGATGACTGCTGTCAGCGCTACCAGGGTACGTCAAATCTGAATCAGCCCGCCATCGATGCGGCACAGGCTACAAGGGGGCAGGTCATACTTTTTGAAAATCGCATCTGCGATGCCAGATATTCAAAAAGCTGCGGCGGGATGATGGAATCTTTCAGCACGATATGGGGAGGTGAAGAATTGCCCTATCTGCAAAGTATACCTGATTCCGATCAACCGCTTAAAATGACCAGGTTTCCATTGACTTCAGAAAAAAACATAAGGCACTGGATCGATCATGTTCCCGAAAGTTTCTGCAGCAGCAGCAATATTGATGAACATACACTTATCAAATATCTCGGTGCGGTCGATGAGGGTGGTACATATTTCCGCTGGCATGTACAGTATACCCAACAGGAAATTACGGTACTTTTGAACGAAAAAGTGAATCTGCAGGCTGCGGCAGTCCTCGATCTACTGGCGCTGGAACGGGGAGGTTCAGGAAGAATCAAGTTGCTGGAAATCCGGTATATCGACCGTAATGGCAGAGAAAGTAGTTTTTTTCTTGAACGGGATGTTAATATTCGAGCCGCCCTGCACCGCGGTTTTTTATACAGTTCCTGCATTTACATTGATGCGGGATCAAAAAAGGAAGGTATACCGGTAAACTTTACCATTCATGGTGCCGGCTGGGGTCACGGCGTAGGTTTGTGCCAGATTGGCGCACTGGGGATGGCACTTGCAGGTTATACCGCGTCTGATATTGCCGGGCATTACTACCCGGGCTGCCGTCTGGAAACTATCTACCCGTAAAAGTGATGAGGCTGAGATGAGTAAAACGATGCGATCTGGTTGGTGGTGGGTTCCATCACTTTATTATGCAGAAGGTATACCCTATAATATTGCCATGATCGTTTCCGTGGTCATGTACAAGACCATGGGTATATCCAACACAGCGATCGCTTTCTGGACCAGCATTCTTTACCTGCCCTGGACTTTCAAACCCTTATGGAGCCCGTTCGTAGACGTAATATCCACCAAACGAACTTGGGTGATCTGGATGCAGTTTTTACTGGCAGTGGCATTTTTCGGTGTCGCCGCGACCATCGGCCTTCCCTGGTATTTTCCGATTACCATCGGGATTCTATGGCTTGTGGCGTTTTCCTCTGCCACCCATGACATCGCGGCCGATGGATTTTACATGTTAGGCCTCGATGAACATCAGCAGGCCTGGTTTGTAGGAATCCGCAGTACATTCTACCGGCTCCGGCCTGGAGCCGGTGGAAACAGAAGTGCGCGCAGTTCATGCGGAGCAGTTTATTGGCTCACAAAATCCGGATAGTATTCAGATTCACCCGGAAGAAGGACAACCGAAAATTCTGATTTTCCCAAAACAAATAACCGTTCCGATCAATGATCCGGCCGGCATGGGCACGGATTCAGCCAATATATACATTGCCCTTTCAGCGCCTCCTTTGGAGAAAGAAACGGTTGTTGTACGATTTGGACGTAAATCAGGCAGCAAGGATATCTATCTGGTCGAAGAAAGCAGGTTCGAATTTACTTCAGAAAACTGGAATATACCGCGGCTGGTAACCATCAAGACCGACCGCAAACTCAGACAACCCGCTGAAGCAATTTTTGGCGCCACAGCAGGAGATACGCCATTCAGCTGGATGGTCTCGTTTGCCATACTCGGCATTTTAATGCTAATATTTGCAATCTATCATAAATTTGCTCTCCCACAACCTGCTGATCGGGCTGGTGAAGATACGAAGGATATTCTATCTTCCTGGATCGATGTCTTCAGGACATTTTTTCAAAAAAAAGGGGTTTGGGCTGGTGTTGCGTTTCTTTTGCTCTATAGACTGGCCGAATCCCAGTTGGTTAAACTTGCTTCTCCCTTTTTGCTTGACGCACAGGAGGCGGGTGGACTGGCTCTGACTACCGCACAGGTAGGATTTGTTTACTGTACCGTAGGCATCATTGCCCTGGTACTCGGAGGTCTCGCCGGTGGCTTTTTAGCAGCCCGGCATGGCCTGAAAAAATGGATCTGGTGGATGGCAATCGCAATAAATCTGCCTGATCTGGTATATGTGTATTTTTCCTACGCCCTGCCCGAAAATTTTCTGATAATCAACATCGGTGTTGCGATTGAACAACTGGGATACGGTTTTGGTTTTACCGGCTACATGCTGTATATGATCTTTATCTCAGAAGGAAAATATAAAACTTCACATTTCGCGATCACTACAGCTTTTATGGCCCTCGGGATGATGCTGCCGGGAATGATGAGCGGCTTTATACAGGAATATCTTGGCTACCAGAAATTCTTTATCTGGGTAATCATAGCCACTATTCCATCTTTTCTTGTCTTGAAATTTCTGTATATCGATCCGGATTTTGGTAAAAAGAAGACCGGTTAACGGCAGAATATTATAGATCGCCTGGCATCAAAGCAACAAGCCATTTAGAAACATAATTCTGATATAAAATCAAACGAGTCACTTCACGATTTTCCTGCTGACGTTATTTCATCAGAAGATATATCCCCGCATCGCTGCCCTGGACCAGCACTTTTGAATCTGAATTAATCATTGATTCCTGGCCGGTAATCAGTTCCTGCAGGTTGACATACCCTTCAAGGTAATGGGCGACATACCGGAGATCGATTTCCTGTTCTTCGGCATTATTATTTACAATCACCATAATCCTTTGATCGGGAAGACTTCTGAAATAGATATATATTTCATTCTGGGGTGGAAGATGGTTAAGCGTGCCAGTTGATAATGCCGGATATTCAGTTCTCATCTGTATTAACCGCTGCAACAGATTGAAAATCTTATCTTCCTGAGCTGTCCGGCCAGCCGCCACAAACGCATTCCGTGCATCACCGGTAAATCCGCCGGGGAAATCACTTCTGATCTTGCCGTGATCATGTCCACCGCCGGCTAAGCCGATTTCCGAGCCATAGTATATCTGAGGAATTCCGCGCATCGTCAGTAAGATTTTGAATATCATTTCATATCGCCTGAGATCCCCGTCAACAGCATCCATCGTGCGCATCACGTCGTGGTTGTCGGCAAAGATAAGCAACTGATCGGGATCAGGATATAAAAAATCGCGGCTGATTAAGTGGTAGAGTACACTGATACTCTGGTTCCGATGGAACACATTGCCGATCGCATCGAATAATCCGAAGTCCGTTACCGACGGAAGATGGGTATTGAAATTTCCGGTCAGATAACTGTCTCTGAGATAAGCTGCTAAAAATACCGGATCATGAATCCAGACTTCACCGACGATATTAAGATTAGGATATTCTGTCAAAATGTGTTGTGCCCATTCCGCAAGAAATTTTTCATCTGCGTAAGGATAGGTATCTTCGCGGATGCCGTCTGCGCCGGAAAATTCAAGCCACCAGATTGTATTTTGAATCAGGTAGCGGGCCAGGAACGGATTTTTTTGATTGAGATCGGGCAGCTCATCGACAAACCAGCCTTCTTTCAGATTGGTTAGTTCCAATGCATCATGATGAATATCATGGTGCACTTCTTTGTGGTGCCGGGTTCGCTGATGATTCCCGGGTGATCCGTTGATCCAATCCGGCATCGGCAGGTCATCGATCCAGGGGTGGTTAATACCGATATGATTCGAAACATGATCTATGATAACTTTGATACCGTGCCGATGAGCTTCTGTGACCAGTCGCTTATACTGTTGATTATTACCGAATCTCGGATCAATCCGGTAGAAGTCTGTGGCACCATATCCATGATAGGATATCGGCATATCATTTTCCACCAGCGGATTAATCCATATAGCCGTAACACCCAATTCCTGCAGGTAAGCTAATTTGCTTATAACACCTGCAATATCCCCCCCATGACGCCCGATGATATTATCAGGCTGATGTCCGTCCAGCAGACCCCTTATCTGATCATTCGTATGATCGCCATTTACAAATCGGTCGGGTGTTATCAAATATATGACATCTTTGCTGGAAAATCCCTGGTGAACTTGCGGTGAAGGGTCCCGATCGAACAGCGGGTATTCGATCGTATCCACATTGCCACCTTTTTTGAGGTAAAAGGTATGTTTCCCTGGCGGTGTATTTCGCCGGATAGTCAGAGTTACGAAATAATAGTTCCTATTTTCCGGTGCATATTCTGTTGCAACAGTGATATACTCAGAACCGCTTTCAAATGTCAACTCATTGAGGTGCGTACCATACACAATCAGCTGCAGAGTAGAATCATGCATGCCAACCCACCAGTTCGGTGGTTCAATCCGTTTGACCTCAAACGTTTGGGCGCCCATGATATTGAAACCGCAAACTGCCGGCAACAGACAGATCAAGAATATTAAAATCAATGAAGCATTTCTAAAGCAATGCATTAGATTTTATCTTTTATACGGGCAATTATCTCATCTGCCAGTTTAGAAAAATCGGTGGTTTCGCTGATATTGAACCATGTTATTCGCTTTTCACGACGGAACCAGGTCATTTGCCGTTTGGCATAATTCCGCGTGTTGCGCTGGATCATTGCAATCATATCATCATAATAGATATTATTCTCCAGATATATAAAGATTTCCCTGTATCCTACCGTATTGATTGCGTTCAATTCCCTTGTATATCCGGCCAGTTTCAGATTTGCCACTTCCGCCAGTAAACCCTGTTCAAACATTTTAAGCACCCGATTGTCAATGACATGATAGAGCCACTCGCGTTCTGCCCGCAGTCCGAACATGAGCGGTTCAAAATCAGCCGGTTTGGCACCCTGCTCCTGAAGTTCAGATAGTCTTTTACCGGTACTCAGGTATACTTCCAGACCGCGGATAATTCGTTGTTTATCCGCCGGTTTTATTTTTTTGGCAAGAGCGGGGTCAATTTGCTTCAGTTCATCATATAATTTCCCCACACCTTCTTTTAAGAGCCTTTTGCGCAAGGAAATCCTGATTTTATCATCGCGTACATCCACACTGTGTAATCCATCGATCAAGGCCCTGATATAAAGACCCGAGCCCCCTACAACCAGCGGGATATTACCTCTTTGTACAATTTGACCGATCACCTTTCGGGCAATCTTACTATACATCCCGGCACTGGTAGTCTCGTCAGGCCTTAGGAAATTTATCAGATGATGGGGTACTTTTTGCAACAACTCTTTTGGTGGCTTGCTGGTGCCAATATCAAGCTGCCGGTAAATCTGGCGTGAATCAGCGCTGACAATCTCCACATTCAGTCTAGCAGCAATTTCAGCTGATATTCTCGTTTTTCCTATCGCAGTAGGACCGACAATGAAGGGAACAATCATTTAATTCTCTTGAATTTTCGGTCAAATTCGTCGAGCTCGATAGTGACAATAATGGGTCTTCCATGCGGACAGAAATAAGGTGATTCACATGCAAACAACTGGTCGACGATGGCATGCATCTGGGCCTGACTTAACAACTCTCCGGATTTTATCGCATTTTTGCAGGCAAATGCTGCAGCCAACCGATCAGATGGATCAAAACTTCTGTCTTCCCCTTCTTTGTAAAAATCGATAATATCCAAAATTACCTGGGTTTCCCGTCCGACCTTCACATCAGATGGAATGGCATCGACCACGATGGTTGTTCCGCTGAAAGATTTTATCCCAAAACCGATTTTTTGGAGCAGAGGCATAATTTCTTTAAACACGAGAAAATCATCCATCGGTAACGTGATCGTTTGGGAAAATAATAAATGCTGCCCGACAGATTGCAGCTGATTTTGGAACACCTTTTGAATTTTTTCAAACAGAATCCGTTCATGGGCTACATGTTGATCAATTATCACAATACCGCTTTTAATTTCGGATAGAATATACCGCTGATGGATCTGCCAGAATTGCACATCCACATCGGAAAGATTTTCTTCGGGAACTGACGCCTGGGAGTGGGCTTCCTTTTCTCTCGGTGTAAAATAGGTCAGGCTCAGTTGTGCCCCACCCTGACGCGACATGTATCGTCTTCTGGTTTTAAATTCGGTCGCCAGATCATTCTTTGACGATGTATCCTGAAATCTCGCCAGAAATGCTTCACTGCTCTGTTCGCTCAGTTTTGGAATTACTTTAACCTGCTTAAAAACTTTCCGTATTGATGACATAACGAAATAATAAATACTCCGGTCATTTGAAAACCGCACCTCCATTTTGGTTGGGTGAACATTTACATCGACCAAATGTCCATCCATTTCTATAAAAAGGCAGTAGGTCGGAAATGACCCCGGTTCGATCAGGTTTCCATATCCCTGCATGATGGCATGCTGAAGGGATCTGTCCTGAATCGGTCGCCCGTTGAGGAACAGGAATTGATTCCCTCGGGTGCGCCGAACTTTATCCGGGCGGGAGATAAATCCGGATAATTCAATTCCTCCAAGACTTTCGTTCATCGGAATCAGGTTATTGAACACGTCGTGACCAAAGACATCCCGGATGCGCTGTTCAATATCGCCGCTAGTAAGGTGAAACAGCTGTGTCTCATTGCTATAGACCTGAAAATCGATTTCCGGGTACGCGAGAAAGAAACGCTTCAGTACCATCAGGATTTGTTGCATTTCAGTACTATCGGATTTGAGGAAATTACGTCTGGCAGGTGTATTGAAAAACAGGTTTTTTACGGAGATATTGGTACCTTTTGGGCATGCTGTATGTTTTTCGGAAACGATTTTTCCCGAGTCTAAATGTAACAGGTAACCCAGTTTATCGTGACCACGCCGGCTTTTAATCTCCACCCGTGAAACCGAAGCGATACTGGGTAAAGCTTCACCACGAAATCCAAGAGTCGTTATGTTTTCCAGGTCGGCTACCGTCGCAATTTTACTGGTTGCATGTCGTTCAAAGGCCATTTTAATATCTTCTTTCACCATACCGGATCCGTTATCCACGATCTGGATCATTTCTTTACCACTCTGTTTCAACACCACACTCATTTGTGTGGCTTCCGCGTCAATTGCATTCTCGACAAGCTCCTTGACCACTGACGCCGGACGCTCAACGACCTCTCCCGCAGCTATTTTATTAGCCAGGTTCACCGGCAATACCTGAATAAGATTTCTCTGTTTTGATGAAGTTTTTGCTTGGCTCATCATGCTCAAATTTCTGAAAAATATCAGTAAAAAAAAACACCTCCTGCCTGAGGAGGTGTTTTAGATGTAAAAAATTGTTTATCGCTATAAAAACAGCAGGGTCATTAAAATGAAAACCGGAATCAGTACGATAATGGAATATTTAAACATAAAACCAAAAAAACTGGGCATATTTATACCGGCTTCTTCGGCAATTGATTTTACCATAAAATTCGGCGCATTCCCGATATACGTATTGGCGCCCATATAAACCGCCCCCAGCGATATACCACGCAGAAGATTTTCAAACTGAGGATAACTTGCTGAAAAATTTCCTGCGGCAAAAGCTTCTCTGATTGAAGATTCCGCCAATCCGAGTTTTCCCAAAGCGGTATTGAAAAATGTCAGATAGGTCGGAGCATTATCGAGAAAACTTGACAGGGTACCCGTAATCCAGAAGAATTGTTTCGGGGTATCGACGGCTAGAATAATCCCTGCGAGCGCACCCTTTGAGCCGGCCTTCAATATTGCCAATGCCGGTATGATCGTCATAAAAATACCGGCGAATAAATAAGCAACCTCTTTGATGGGGAACCAGGAGAACTCATTGCTCTTCCGGATACTTTGTGCGGTTAGTCTGAGCGATAGCAGGCCCATCATGATAATCCAGATATCACGGCATATGCTCTGGATTTGCATGTGAATGCCTAAAACGGTTACTTCGCCAAGATGTACCAGACCGCTGAAGAGTACGCCGGCCACAACTCCGAGTAGAAAAATGAAATTGAATGCCCCCTGGACTCGCAACGGTTCCCGTTCACCGACCGTGGAAAGTTTCTGATCCGGTTCATTTCGGTAGACTAATGTATCCCAGATAAAGTAAATCACCAGCAGGATCATAGCTGTAAACAGAAGCTCCGGCAGCAGAGAAAGGGTCCAGAAAAAACTTACACCATGTAAAAACCCGAGAAATAAAGGTGGATCGCCTAACGGTGTCAGAGAGCCACCGATATTTGCGACCAGAAATATAAAAAAAACGACTGTATGTACCTTTTTCTTGCGTTTAGCATTGGCACGTAAAATAGGCCTGATCATGATCATGGCAGCACCCGTTGTACCCACCCATGATGCGAGTACGGTACCTATAAGAATCATGATGGTATTTACCGCAGGTGTACCACTTAGAGATCCTTTGACATAAATGCCGCCGGCAATGGTAAATAGGCCCCATAACAGGATGATAAATGGAATGTAATCGAGAAAATATATATGTAAAATCTCGTACATCGCCTGTCCCTGGTAAACGAACAGGAAGGGTATTGCAAAAATAAGGGCCCATGCAGCCGAAACCTTGGAATAATGATGATGCCAGAAATGTGAGGCTACCAGCGGAAAAATGGCAATCGAAAGCAGTATGCCGATGAACGGAATTACAGTCCATAAAGGAAGTTCTTCGCCAAGATGACTTCCATTTTCCCCGCTGCTGGCCAGAAGCTGATCCCAAATTCCGATTACGAACAAAAATATCATAAAGAAGATAAACTTTTTTCTCACTTCATGCATCAAACTGTCTCCTCTATCGCGCAGTCAGCTGTAAGGTCGCTTGGTAAAGTAGCAGCAAAATTAACAGCTTTTAGGGATCTGATTATTTACTTAATTGGTATCGTTCTACAAATTCGGTCAGCCAATCTTTGATCTGGTCCCGAACCCGGCGGAAAACTTCGAGTTTATCGTTTTCACTGCCTCTGACTTTTACCGGATCTTCAATACTCTTGTGTATTTTGGTATGGCTGCCCTGAAAACTGGGACATTTTTCGCGGGCGTCGTCGTGGAGGGTAATTACAAAGTCAAACCGGTCATGATAGAATTCATTGACCGATTTTGACCGGTGAGAATTAAGATCTATACCGAGTTCTTTCATTACCTGCATGGTCATAGGATGTATGTTTTTTGGTCTGATACCGGCGCTGAATACTTCCACCCGATTGAATGTGATACGTCTCAGGAATGATTCAGCCATTTGGCTGTTGGCGGCATTATCGGTACATATGATCAAAATTCGCTTCATAAATTATCCTATTGTTCAAGACACGATTCTGCGGAAGCGCATATATTCAGCAAATACAGATATATCAACAAAGTTACTACTTTTTTTTTTTTTTAGCAATACACGCTTCGGTCTCTTTCAGCGATCCAGGCGGAACTTTTCTCCAAGATAGAGTTTTTTTGCTTCCGGATCGTTAGCCAGAAAATCCGCGGTACCCTCTTTCAGTATTTTCCCCTCAAATAGCAGATAGGCGCGATCCGTAATGGAAAGCGTTTCATGCACATTATGGTCGGTAATCAAAACACCAATCCCCCTGTCCTTAAGGCTGTGCACTATATTTTGAATATCTTCAACAGCTATCGGATCAACCCCGGCAAAAGGCTCATCCAGCAAAATAAAACGGGGTTCGGTAACAAGCGTACGTGCGATTTCCGTGCGCCTGCGTTCACCGCCGGAAAGATTATATCCTTTGCTTTTGGCGAGATGCGCGATATTGAGTTCGGAAAGTAATTTCTGACAGCGTGGTTGACGTTCTTTGCGCGGCACACCAATAGTCTGCATTATCGCCAGCAGATTATCTTCGACAGATAACTTCCGGAAGATAGATGCCTCCTGCGGCAGATATGACACCCCTCGCCGGGCTCGCCTGTACATAGCCACCCCGGTGATATCCTCATCATCGATCTCGATCTTTCCGGCGTTGGGCTTGATCATTCCGGTAATCATATAAAAAGTGGTTGTTTTTCCGGCACCATTGGGCCCCAAAAGTCCAACAATTTCGCCCTGTTCAACAAAAACAGAGACATTTTTTACCACCGTACGTTTGCCAAAAATTTTCTGCAGATTTATCGCCTTCAGCACATGCAGTTCAGTATTCACCCTTAATCTCCCCTTGGTAATCGGCCGGATAAAAAATACCCTCGCTGCCTCCGATGATTGAGATACTGTCCATCTCTCCTTCAGTAAAAAATATCACTATGCTGTCAGAACTGGCTGAATTAGTGCCCTGATTTACACCCTGATCATTGAGGATGTAGATGCTTGAGGCATTGTTGCGGGCCGTTATACGTATCGGTTTGCGATTCGCCAATTCTACATGAATACTCTTCCCGCGTAAATAATTATATTTCATGGTGACGGAATCGCCCAGCGATTTAAGTTCCGCAGCCTCTTGGATCAGAATATCTTTTACTTCCAGGCTATCCATCATGAGATCGATCATGGCACCTTTCATTTCACTTTGGTCCTGCCAGGCAACAGGGGTTATCCGCAGATGTACCTGCTCCTCACTGATGCTGTAAACAGCAGAATCGCATTGCGCACGCAATTCACCTTGCCGGATGTTGACATTTTTGATAGCAATGGCCCGGCGGGGTTCGAGACCGAAGTATTCCATCACGCTCGAAGTTATGATCAGCGTATCCCCCTCATCAGTCTCCGTATGCTCAAAGCGGGCGTTCTTTTTTACAAGAGTATATTTTTGCGCAGAATTGTGATTCCCATAATCACCCCAGAGACGGGTACGGTTAAGTTTATCCCAAACGAACACATTATTATGCCCTTCCGCAATTTTCTCCCGGAAATGATAGATGAATTTCTCGGCATATAGAGAATCTGTTTTACCGCTTATTCTAACATTACCGGTGCATTCAGCCAGCCGGGTTTCTGTGAAATAACGGATCTTTCTTGCCCTTAATACCCGATGCCCATCATTCAGGCGAACTTTTCCGATAAAATCAATCCGATCCTGCTCTTCATAGAATACTGCCTGTTCACATGCCATGGTCAGGGTATCCTGCCGGGCAAGGACATTACCGGTTAAAATCCGGACCCTCTTGCCATCCACTATTTTTCCGATTGAACGATCAGCATGTATCAGTTCCAGCTGACCGTCAGAGGCTGGGACGATTACAATTAAAACCGATAAAAGCAGGATGGTATACGAGGATTTATTCATCAACTGAAATGGTTTTTTCAGAAGTACCACGGGCGTTTGTGATTTCATAACTGATCAGGTCAGGATCTGAACTGAAAGAATCTCCATACAGTGTGTCGGTCTCGGTGGTGATTTTAACCGGTACATTGGAAATGATCCGCTCTTCATTATTTTTCCAGATCAATTCTTCCGTATTGAGTACTGTCCCATTTTTCGAAACAACCACGACATTTCCTGTGGCGATCATATCTTCCTGGTCATCGAAAACCTTCCCTTCCTCAGAAGTAAGCACTGATTTCGCAATACCCTCACGATCATAAAAATCAACCCGCACCCCCTCTTTAAGCAGGGTATATCTCTTTTTGCTGTATTTGGCCACGTAACCGGCTTTTAGAACTGCCCGGCGTTTGCCTTCCCGCGTGAAAAACATTTCGGTTTGCCAGCTTTCCTGATCCGGATAATCGATCTGCTCACCCGTTTCAGTTGTATCCTCATCGAAGCTGGTACATCCGTGGAAGGCGGCAATCAGTATCATCGCAAAAAAACCTATAAAGAACATTTTCATATTGTAATTCCTGCCTGAAGAATATCATGTAAATGAACTACACCGGTCAGCTTTTGCGCTGCATCCGCTACCGGCAACGCAATCACCCGATACTCCTCCATTT
>WOR8_10005905_pt1 | contig 11778 bp, 32 predicted proteins | sample DeeMarSeWOR38_10_FD_19890 | JGI IMG/M metagenome (IMG submission 19890) | reverse complement strand
ATACACACCAATTGAACCTTGGAACAATAACCTATAAGGAATAAATATATGAAAAAGCCAAGCATACGTGAAAGAGTAAAAAAATATTTCAGGAATAGGGCCTTGAACAAGGAATTGAAAAAGTGGGAAGCAAAATTTAAAGGTGACAAGGAACGTGTTGAAAAAGTCACCGAAATGTGTTTAAAAGTTATACATACTGCTTTCCCAAATGAAAATGATACCATCACAATTCCTAAAATTTTAGGGGATATGATTTACTCTGTTGAGGAAACTATGTATGATAAAAGGGGTCTCAATCATCTATATTTTGAGTGGGCCTCAGAACGATATATGTCAGACTTTATACCTGAGATAATCGAAGCCATAAAGATTACTCAGAAATATCTGATAGAAGGAAATCATACTGAGGATAATAGAGGTGGTCATGGGTGTGGTGATCGATATGTATGGTACATCCCCCACAAGACAAAAATTATCCAATGTCATACGAGTCAGAACTACAATGTAATTCTAATTCTCGATCAAAATGATTATAAAACAGAACTCCACATTAGACGATTCTGGGAAAGTGTAGATGATGCCAGGGAAGATGATTGGGACATAGAGAGAACCAAAGATGGGTTTGATCTTAAAAAGTTACTGGTGGAAAGTCAATGGCTTACAGAAAGATTCAGTGATAATCTACCAGGTAATCAGTTTATTCATAGACCAGATCTTAAAATGTTTAAAAAAGCCATAAATAGTAATAGTATGGGGTCAGAGTCAGGAAGACCTTTATTCTTTCTTGATGCCAGAGATCCAGGATATGTCTTATCTTATGAGAAAGTATCATTTGATGAATTTGATATGCACACTAAAACAGATTGTCCTGTTCTCAATTATGGTTTGTTAAAAGCTGTATTGTTTGATATACAGTCTCAGAGGGAATACTTTGAAGAGGAAGAGGATTAATGCTTGAAATAAAAGAAATCAAATGGGTAATAATGGACAAGGATCATACAGTAATTGCCAAAGGTGTTCCACGGAACCGATGGCTAATACCTGTGGATGATAAAAAAGATAAAAAGAGGATCTTATACTATGATTCTGAAAAGAAAGCCATAGCTGGTTTCACAAATTGTGGATTTTATGGTAATTATGATCCTACTAAAGAAAATTATGAAAAATATGAGCTTGAAGCTGTTAAAGTAGAATTAATAATAAAGGAGATTGAAAAAGATGCCTAAAAATAATAGACTTAAACGATATCTTGTTTTTGCCTGGGAAGAATATGAAGCTGGTGGGGGATTCAATGATTACATTGATTCTTACAATATTGTTGAAGAAGCTTATATTAAATTGTTAGAAATTTCAGAAGATTTATCTGAGGGAAATGTAATTGATAGTCATACTGGGGAGGAAGTATTAAGGATATATTGGTATGAAAAGGGTGGAAAAATTATAAAAAAAGTGTTATCCCCTGAGGCAGAACGGTTAATAAGAGAAACCAAAGAGTTTGCTAATATTCAACCAATAAATCTTTTTGGGACATCTGATAAGGAGTAATCATGAAATATTATGTAGATGTAGATGAACTATACCCTGACTATACTCTTGTAGAGATCAGGCATATTACAGATGAGTCCAGGAGAACTGGAAAAGATGTTATTGAATTAACAAATGAAGAATATAGGAGTTATAAAAGAGCAAGAGAATATTATAGTGAAGTACGTCAAATGATCAGGACTAAACTAAATCAAAATAAATAACGGAGGTCACAATGTCAGCCGAAGCAAGAATCAATTGGGTTATGTCATTATCAGCAGATACAACCTATAGTGAGTATTGTTGTAGTATATGTCATACTACTCTTCGATTGACTAATAAAGAAAGAGAAAAGATTACCCGTTGTCCTAATTGTGGAAAACCATTCATAAATAAAAAAATCTGATCGAAGTTTTTTCCTCCATATGCCGATATAGTAAGTAAGGAGGGAAAAAACAATGAAAAAAAGAACCAGAAAAACGGTAGAAGTAAAAAAGATCAAGGATCGGATTAACAAGTATCTGGAAAGAAATACCCTCAATCAAGATGAAAAAAAAGCCCTATGTATGTTTCTGGAAGAACTCTTACATTCCACTGGAAATTATAATGGTTACAATTTCCTGTCTTGGATGAATGGTGGGTGTGATCAGTGGATAAAAGATGGAAGACCTATTGACAACAGAAAGTATGCTGAACCTGAGTATGATAGATTCTACTATTAAATAAGGAGGGAAAATCATGATACCAGAATTACAAAGAATCGAAAATGACGTTCTTGCTAAGTTTGGTACACATGAAGATTTTTTAGAACATCTCGATACTGCTTTAAGGAAAGCAGGATATATTTATGATTCTGAGGCACCCTGTACTTGTGAAGATGAGGGTATCTGTGGTCATGAACCATGCTGTGGGTGGGTAAAACCTGTGGTATTAACTGGTGCAGTCCTAAAGTGGATTGGTGAAGCTGCTCCTCAGGTGGGTTATTATTATTGTAATAGCTGCCATGAGGAGTTTTGTTTATCGGATGAACAAATGGAGAAGATAACTGAATGTCCTCATTGTGGGGAACATTTCATAAACAGTTAGGAGGGTCAAATGACCAAAAGAACCATAAACCTGATTGACTTCAGAGAATTCCAGGATCACAGGGAAGCTTTGGCAAGACCATTTCCTTATGCCCGTGATGGTAAACACCTCAAGGTGGATACTATTACAAATAGTACCGTGTATCATGTTGGATCATGGTTGAGTTATACACAAGCCGAAGAATTGATCCAGAATGGATGGACGGTAAATCTAAAGGCCCCTAAGAAGTAAATCGGCCTATTGTAGTACCACAACCCAGTGGACTATGGAAGCTGGGTTGAGGTTTTTGAGAGTAAACTAAAAGGGAGGGAATAAAAATGTATTCATTATTTAGCAGTAAGGAAACGTCAAGTGCTATGAAGCTTTATGTTTTAGTTGCTGTTGTAATGATGGTTTTTGCTCTTCTAATTGGTGGGTGTGCTCCCACTTATAGATCGGTTTGCTGGCCCCAAGCTATTCATAATGCAATGGTGGTAGCCAGTCAGACAAATCATGATGTAAGAATAGCCGTGGGAGACTGGCATGGGGAAGCTCATGCTCAAGCTATGGAGTTGAATCCTGAGGATAACCAGTGGCATTTTCTATGCTTTGATGGTCATGATGTTCATTATTGTTTGATTGAATGGTTTAATATCGAAGAAACCTACACCATTGATGAATATCTAAAGACCAGGAGTTATTACTGGGCCAAAGAAACCATAATTCGTTACGATTGAGGAATAAAATGAAGATCTTAAGTTTCAACTGGATAAACAGTAAGGTGGAAGTCGAATGTAGTTGTGGAGAACTTCATACTTTTAAATTTGGAAGTTCTGCCCTGGATGATCGTTGGAAAATATGTCCTAATTGTGGAAATGAATTAGAACTTATTGAGTTAGAAGATGGTCATATCACAATAAAAGAGGAGGTTTACGATAATGGAATTAGCTAATCTTATTATTAAGGTAGCAGTAAGCCTAAACTTAATTATTATCTTGGTCACTTCAGCAATTTTTACATGGAAGGATAATCAGTCATGAAGATTTTATGTTTTGAATTCAAGTTTTCATGTGAGTATATTGGTTTCTCCAAAAAGGAAAGACTCAGAAAGGAACTCCTGGAACCTTGGCAGAGGAAACCAAAAAAGATAAGTAAGAAAATAAAGAAAGGGACTATTGAGGTTTTAAAAACCAAGTCCTTTATTGATGCAATAAAATACCTGAGGGCCAAAACAAACATGGGCTTAAAGGATGCCAAAGAACAGGTAGAGGAGTGGAGAGATGTCATACAGTATAAGGATAAGCATTGATGTTTGAGTATGATGGAGATGCCATTTCTGATACGGAGTGGTCTACAGCAGACCAGGAAAGGCTTGAAAAAATTATGGAAGGAATAAAAAGGGTTGAAGTAGAAATAACCAATCCAGTGAATGAGGATGAGACTTTGCTGGTTGAATGTGAATATAGAAGAGCTTCACTTGATGGCATTGACCCAGAATTTTTTTATATTGTAGAAATTAATCTATATTTAAAAAACGGATATATTACCCCAGTTGATGAACAGCTTTTTGATGAAATAGTTGAAAACATGATGGAAGAGATAAGGGAAAAAGCCAATGAAAAAACAAGAAGAGATTAAAGAAGAAAGATATGTTCCAATAAACCCTTTTGATTTACTCTTTATGTATATTGCAATTCTTGTTGTATGGTTAGGAGTAGGATCATTAGCAGTTGTATGGATAGGGGGAAAATTGGGATTGGGTTTTTTTATAATATCTCTTGTTGTAATATATATTAAATTTATCCAATGTGAAAACTTTTTAAAGGAACAAGCAAGTCATTTAAATAAGGGGGAAAGATAATAATGGCAGAAATGGGGTGGCCTTATGCCTTTGCAGTAATAGGTTGTGCTTTTGCATTAGCCTGGGTTATTGTAACTTTTATTAGGAAAATTTAAAATGTGTAAACAATGTGATGCAGATAATAAGTTAGCTGGTGCTACACTGGCACGAAAAAAACTCCGTGATATTCTTAAAAGAAAACCTAACTGGGAAAGAACTCAGTTAATGGAAGAATTTGACAGATGGTACATGGAGTATGAACGGGAATGCAAACTTCCTGAAGATCATGGTGCCTGGGATAGTTATTACGAATGAAGATTTTTATCAATAATGCCGATATTATAGGTAGAGGGTAAAAACAATAATTTTAAAAAGGAGAAAGCCCATGCCTTATTTAAAAAGGAAGGAGTTTGAAGAAGCAGTTGATAAAAAGACTATTTATGAGAGTTCCTTGAGGAACCTCATTACTTCTATTGTGGACTCTTTTGCTATCAAGTTTAAACCTCATAAAGTCCTATCAATCAGCTTTCGCAAACATGCCCTTATATTCTGGGGGCCTCACAATTACATCAAAGTCATTCATCTCTATCCTTGTAAAGAAAAAGGAAAATATGCTTTTGAACTCCTGGGATACCATGACTCCTGTTGGAGGGATTCAGTGAATAGGTTTATATCTGACTTAGATGGTATCATTTATGAACTGGCAGGATTTCAGGGTGATGTAAATGAACCTGGATTCTATTATCATTATACAGTTCATTCAATTCAATATCCAAACCTTAGGGATCTCCCTAAAAATATCAGAGACACCATCATTAGGATTGATTATGACCGTAATGGATCTGAGGGCAGGAGAGAACGTATTCTCATCGTGAAGGATGATATTCGTGAGTTAAAGGATATCCTGGGGTTTGTAACTTCCGATGTGTTAAAACCTGAAGATCTTAAAGAGAATACCTATTCGGATGTTTCGGATCTTCTGAATGAAGCACAAAGAGAAACAACTTGGTGGAAACACAGCTATTAAACTGAAGTTTTTAGTGAGTAATACCGATATATTAAATAGAAGGGAAAAACAACATAAACCCTAAAATGGAGGATGTCAAAATGATGACAGCCACAAGAGATGCAAAGGCAACATTTTGGTTTCTTATTGGTATTGTTTTAGCTCATATTCTTGCTTTCGGTCTTATGGGTTGTTCCCGTCCCAGTTCTTCCGATGCACTTAAGAGGCAGCAAAGAGTATATGTCTACAATATTATTACCCACGATGATGTTCCCGTGAATGCTGTTGTAGACCTAACCTATAATGGAGAAGGAGAATTTGATGATATCTCCGATGGTTTCATTGAGACTGTTGAATTTATTATTTCGGATTTTGATCATGATAATGTTATCACTGATCTTGTAAAACCATACCTTGAAGCTTGGTATGAGGTTACTGTTGAGAACATCAAAATTCTACAGCGTATGCCTGTGGGACGGAGTAGATAATGTCAGACAAAATTATTGAACAAATTGATTCTACTGGAAGACTCATAAGAGCTTCGGTAAATGAGACAGGGGCCAGAATTGAAATTGCCAAACCTGGTAGTCTTTCTCAGACTATTGATCTTCAAAATGCTGATGAAGTTAAAGCTCTTGAGAATGTTACAAATAAACTTTTGATAAAGATTTTATTGAGAGACATCAAATTCCCTGAGGAGTAATAATGAGACAATTTTTTCGATGGCTTAAAAAACAATGGGATAAATTACCCAGAGGTAGGGATTTACCATTGTATGTCAATCGTCAGTATGGTAAATGGAAAGTTGATTATAATGGTTTCTATTCTCAACCATTTTATTATGATGTAGCAAAAGCTTATTGTGAAATAAATGGAAAACCTTGCAAAATTGTTTATATTCCTGAACTGGAAAGGGAACAGGAGGCTAAAAACCATGAGGAATAATCAAGATGGTTTTGTATTGCTGACTACTATTATGGTTCTTGCTCTTTTGACTATGATGGGGTTTGCAGGTATTCAACTTACTTGTATTGATCTTAAAATTGCTGGTAATTATCGTCAGATGAAAGCTGCTTTCTATAATGCTGAAGCAGGGATAGAAATAGGTCAATCATTAGCAAAAGCTATACATGAACATCAAGAAATAAATAATAATGATTATATTAACAATCCTGGGGCCTGGAAGGTAACTTTTAATGATAATGGTCAATTTATTGATAATCATGGAAATGTACTAAGCATTGGGTTTAGTTCATCTCCAATGGAATTTACAGGAACAATAACATTACATGTTGATCCTGGAACAGGGGACGTAAGATGTTTTGGGGATCATGATGATAATCCAGTAACCCCAGCATATATGTTCTGGGCTACCCCTGCTGATCGATCAAAAGGAAGACCTTATTTAAGGATTTGTTCGATTGGGTACTATCCGAATAAAATGAATCTTTCCAGTTCAAGACAGATTATTGAAATAGAAGTTCAACCGATAGTTGAATTTCAACTTCCAGAAGCAGCTTTATATGTAAATGGAACTTTTGTGAGTCATGGAACTCCTCAGTCACTACTGGGAGAGGGAGATCCTTCCAGATGGACTCCATGTAATGGTATGGATATTATAGGAACAAATCCAAGTGTAAATGATTTTACAGGCAACTACAACATATGTGGATTATTACCTTGTGATGCCAATCAACCAGATATTATAGATGATGCTCCACCATATCCTGTTGATGCATTAATTGAATCATTAAAACCTTATGCTGAGACTATAACAGGTAGTGATTATGCTTTCAGTCCAAATCCAAGTGGCAGTGATAAAATTTATTATTATAATGGGGATATCACTATCAATAACCTGACAGGATACGGAACAATAATTATTCAAGGATCACTAACTGTGGGTGGGGGGATCGGGTGGAATGGTATGATTATTGTCTCAGATAATTTAACTATGAATGGTGGTGGAAACAACCAGATCCACGGATCTCTTATAGTTGGTGGGGATGTAACTGGAAACGGGAACCCTGATGTGTATTATGATTGTGACCTGGTATTACAGTTACAAGAAAGACATAAGAAATATGTAAGAACTTATTGGAAACAGATATTTTTCAAATCAACTATCATTTAAAAGGGGGAGATAATGTTAAATTTTTTGATCGATGTCATAATAATTTGGGCAATAGTAGGTCTTGCTGTAAGGATTGTTGCATTTTTAAATGATGTAGAACCTGCTACATCCGAAAAGGCTTTTTCATTTAACTTTGGTTGTGGGGTGCTCGTCTTTTTTTGTTATCTAATTAAGATTGCATTCTCAAAGGTATTTGAGTGGGTACAGGCACATCCCAACCAGGTACAGGAAAAGAAAAAGTGGAGCTTCCCATCACTTCATATTACAATGAACTTTCGTAAAACATTTTATGTTACCATTGTTATCCTGTTGGCCTCAGTTATTATACGGGCAGCATATATGGCCTCAAAAATGCCTCATAATCCACCTAATTTTCTTTATTTTATTATTATATGTGTAATAGCTGGATGCATGGAACTTGTTCAGCTTATTATCAGATCAAAAGATTTAAAAGATTGGGGAAAGGAGGATGAATCATGTTAATAGCCCTATATATTTTCTTAGCTGTCTGGGCAGTTGGTGGGGGAATTATGCGACTTATCTCATGTGACTATGATGTAGAACCAGTTACACTTGTGAAGTCTACTACATTCTTTTTAGCTTCTGGGCCTATAGCTTGGGTAATAATTTTGGTAATCTACTTCTGCATACTAATAAAAGAAGGAGTAGAGGAATTTTGGGGATGGTTAGAGACCCAACCAGAAGATTATCATCCTATTAATGAATTAAATGAGGAACCATTTCTCAAGAAGATACAAGGTCTCCTGGGTAAAATTCATATTAGGAAAATATTTTACCTATGTATGACCACTATTGTAACCTATGTAATTACAAGGGGTTTATATGTGGAAGCTACAACAGGTAATTTTATGCAAAGTTTGTATTGGGTACTTCTGTGTTGTGTAGTCACTGCATACATAGAAATAATTCATATGATGTTAAAAGAAAACATGTCTCGATGGGGGAAATAAACATGACAACAGTAGAACGGCTGAAGACAACTTTTTATGAAATGCTTGAGGATGCAATACCCATTGGTAAATCTGATAAGAATATCCTGGCAGGTAAATTTGAAGTGTATGGGTGGAGACTTACCAAGATAGCATTTTTAATAAGGGATCTCAGGGCCGAAGAGTTGAGAGAAGCAGCTATCTGGCAACATGGGAGTTATATTGTTCCAGTCCAGATAGGGGGCCGAATTCACGAAGTCTTGGGACGTGTATCAATGACAAATGATGGTCGATGGAAATGGGTAAGGTCTGAATCAGATTATCATAAGAATGGAATTTGGAATGGTATGAATCAGCAAGGATGTGAAGAAACCCAGGAAGAAGCTATGAAAAAAGTCATAGAAGGATGGAAATTATAATGGCACCTACACTGATAACCAAAAATCCACGAGTGGAAGAATTGTGTAATAAAATGAATAAGGAAGGGTTATCTGAAGCTGAGAGTACAGAACTCTTCAATTTATCTATGACTGAGATATTTGAACGTCATATGGAGAGAACAGCAACAACTTTACATAATATGGGGGTAAAATCTAAGGAGTCTTCTGGGACAATCTGGAAAAAAAATATGGTAACTGGTATTGATGATATGCACCTTGGGTGGTTGGAAGTCTTATGGGTTCCTTTAGGAGCTTTGGCAATAGTTATTTTGCTTTTATTTTTTATACTTAAATAAGAGGTTAGACTATGAAGACCATGAGAAACTATGACAGTGATATCATCCTATATGCAAAAGGATGGTATAAAAAAACAGATACCCTTGAGGATCTTAAAATAATCTACGGGAAACGGAATGGGGTAGCCCCAGAATATCTTCAGATGACAGGGATCTTAGGTATGGTACTTGACCTGGCCTACACTCTCGGTTGTTTCAGCACAAAACATGAATTCACTAAATTCTTTGATGAGTGTTTTCAGGATTATCCCAGACTTGGTTATAAGGATAATATCACAATGACAAGGATGCTGGATGTCCTACTGAATCATATTGGTCTTCTTGAAGTAAGAAATAAAAAGGGAGAAGTTGTGATTATACTCGATAAACCTGATCCTGATTTACTTGAAGTAACTGGTAATATGGATAAATTTGATTGGTTGTGGGACTAATGAGGAAACTACACATTCAGTATAATAGACATAAGCTAAAACATGAATATACCTATAGCTATGATAGTCATTGTGTAGAGTACAATAAATGGACTAAACAACAATTACGATCTGGAACTAAAAAGACTCTGTTTGCTATTCTACATGAACAAGGTCATGCAGAAAGGTATAAAAAAATGTCTGGTTCTCAAATAGCAAGACAGAGACATCATTTATATGTTTTTAAAAATATTACAGGAAGACCATCAAACAGAATAATATTTAATGAACTTATAGCCTGGGCCTATGTATTTAAATGTATAAAACCTAAAGAACATAGATATTTAAAAAGACGTGCATTTTTAGAGTTCTTTACCTATTTAGATCATCTTCCAAGAAAACAGATAGAAGACTGGTTGATTCTTGCAAGACTTATCTGGGAAAGAGACTATATGAATGATATTTATGGTTTATCTATAGAAGAGTATTTATTCAGACAAGGATTATTAAATATCAGAGGAGAAGGTTATTATGGTGAAAGATCATTTAGATAAAGAGTTTGATGAATTTTATAGAAATACTAACATTATCCCAGAACAGGATAAACATATTCCAGCGATAAGACAGACACTTTATCTGGTCTGGATGAAAGGATATACTCAAGCTTTGAGGAATAGTCTCAAAGATATTGATAAAATAGGTGAACCCATATTAGGGAGGAGAAAATGAGTGAGTTAAGTGATCAAGCCTATGAGCTTCGGAAATTATCCCTCACAAAAAATGCTCCTTTTGATCCTGTAAGTATATGCACAGGTCTTGGGATAGATTGTTATCAGACAGATCTCCCAAAAGAAGTACGAAGTGCTCTTATCAAAGAAGCATATAAAGATCCTATAATTACTATTCACTATGATGACTCTGAACATAGAAAAAGGGTAGAAGTAGCCAGAATGCTCGGAGCCTATATTATCCATTATGAACATTTTTGTGAATACTCAAAAGAACAGAATATTGTGAGTTTTAAAACAATAACAGAGAGCATGGAAGAGGTATATGAAAATCTCTATGATGAATTTGCTATGCACCTTCTGATGCCCAAACCACTTATTGTACTTTTTCGTAAGAAACATAAACTGGATATATTACTTTTGAAAGAGTTTGGTGTAACACCAGAACTATTAGATATATGGAGGAAACATAATGAGGTTTAAGATTACTGTAGCACACAAAGATAATTTAGGTAACTTTTGGGACGAAGAATATGATAAAAATATTGATGATCCCAAAAAATGGGCAGAGGAGACTATTGAGAATTTTAACAATACTCTTTACCCAGGAGAAAAAGCCCGTGTTCTTTTGGATGTGATAATTGAAGATCCTAATACCAGAAAAGAGCATGAGTGGGAAAAAACAAATATAGTAACTATTATAAAGAGAGGACAACTCTATGATATTTACCGATGTGTAAAATGTGGGATTACTGCAAAGAGATATGGTCTTGGTGATATCAAGATTGATTCAAAATTCAAAGCAAAGGTATATCAACGGTGTGATACTTCTTATGCACACAGAAAGAAGAAAGGATTGGTATGAAAAAGATCTTTAAATATGAGCTATTCAGTTGTACTAACTTTTCTTTAGAGATGCCAAAAAACTTCAAGGTTTTGAAACTTGATATGCAGTATGGTAATAAAACTATGTGGGCAGAGGTTGACCTTGATTCACCTGTAGAACAAGTATATTTTAAATGTCTATGTACTGGTGATGAAGCTCCATTAGGATATGAACATATAGGGACTATTATGGTACAAGAGGACTATCTTCTACACTATTACAAGGAAGTATCTATTGGAGAGAAACTTATAAAATCTATGGGAGGAATGTTTTCATGTTAAAGTTGCAAGAAATAACTGAACCCAAACATCTCGATAAACTATTTAGAAATTGGTTAGATAAAAATGGATATCACAATGTAGAAAAAGGTTCTTATGTGTATGAGCATCTAAACAAGATTTGGTGTGGGGGATTCCTAATTGCTTCCAGGCTAATTGATGAACACCTAAAAGAAATGGACAAGACTATTAGAGGAGCAGGGTGGTAAAATGGGACTCTC
>WOR8_10008867_pt1 | contig 11779 bp, 16 predicted proteins | sample DeeMarSeWOR38_10_FD_19890 | JGI IMG/M metagenome (IMG submission 19890) | reverse complement strand
TAGGAAGCGTATACTAGCGGTTTACTGCCGACGGCGACACAATGGCAGCCGGTCAGCGGAGCAGCACTCATGAGCAACGTCATTCCGTTCAAGCGACCCACGGCGGCGCAGAAGCACAAGGGCAACACCCTGTGTCGGCGCGGCTTTCACAAGTGGGTGGTGGTAAACAGCCCGTTCGACGTGAAACGCGGTCGGCTGGTGACGTGCTACCGTTGCCAGCGTTGCGGGACCGAAAAAACCGAAAGCCGCTGAATGGAGCCGAGCCGCCACGGGCGGTACCCGAAGACGCGGCTATCCGTATAATGGTGGAAATTCGCTTCCCGGAAGCGCCCGATAAGAACAGGGAACATGGCCGACGCCAAGACAAAGTCCGACGTGCTGGTGAGCATCCGCGGCCTGTGTTTCGCGCGCGGCGAGCGCATGATTTTTGACGGCGTGGACATGGATATCCCGCGCGGCAAGGTCACCACCATTATGGGGCCCAGCGGCACCGGCAAGACCACGCTGCTGCGCCTGATCGGCGGCCAGCTGCAGCCGCACGCCGGCAGCGTACAGGTGGATGGGCTGGAGGTTCCCCGGCTGCGCCGCTCCGAGCTCTATGAACTGCGCCAGCGTATGGGTATGCTGTTCCAGTCCGGCGCGCTGCTCACCGATCTGAACGTGTTCGAGAACGTCGCTTTCCCGCTGCGCGAGCACACCGATTTGCCGGAAAGCATGATCCGGGATCTGGTCTTGATGAAGCTGCAGGCGGTCGGCCTGCGCGGCGCACGCGCGCTGATGCCGAGTGAGCTGTCCGGGGGCATGGCGCGGCGCGTAGCGTTGGCGCGCGCCATTGCGCTGGACCCAATGATGATCATGTACGACGAGCCCTTCACGGGGCAGGACCCGATCTCAATGGGCGCCCTGGTGCAGCTAATCCGCCTGTTGAACGACGCGCTCGGGCTTACCAGTGTGATTGTCTCGCACGACGTCAAGGAAGCGGCGGCGATTTCCGACTACGTCTACCTCATTTCGGAGGGTAAGGTGATGGGGCACGGGACGCCCGAGCAGCTGCGCGGCACAGATTCGGAGTGGGTAAAACAGTTCATGCAGGGCCTACCGGACGGGCCGGTACCTTTCCACTACCCGGCCCCGCCTTATGTCGACGACCTGCTGGAGCTGCCAGCCGCGGCGCCCGGTGAAGCACATGCTTGAATGGATACGTCAGCTGGGACGCGGCGGCTTCGAGTTTTTCGAAAAGCTGGGACGCGGCAACCTGTTTCTGCTGAAGACGCTGGTTGGCATGCCCGCGGTCCTGGCGCGTCCGCACCTGCTGATCGTCCAGTTGTTGTCCGTCGGGGTATTGTCGTTTCTGATTATCGCCGTGTCGGGGCTGTTCGTCGGCATGGTGCTGGCGCTACAGGGCTACAATACGCTGGTCGATTTCGGTGCCGAGGAATCGTTGGGCGTGGTGGTATCGCTGTCGATTGTGCGCGAACTGGGGCCAGTGGTGACCGCGCTGTTGTTCGCCGGGCGCGCCGGTTCGGCCCTGACCGCCGAGATCGGCCTCATGAAAGCCACCGAGCAGCTGTCCGGCATGGAGATGATGGCGGTCGACCCCATCCACCGGGTTATCGCGCCGCGTTTTTTGGCCGGCTTTCTGGCTATGCCGCTGCTGGCGGCGATCTTCAGCGCGGTTGGCATTTACGGCGGTTTTTTCGTCGGCGTGGGATTGCTGGGCGTGGATGACGGCGCCTTCTGGTCGCAGATGCAGGACAAGGTGGACCTCTACGAGGACGTATTGAACGGGGTCATCAAGAGCCTGGTGTTCGGCTTTGTGTGCGCCTGGATTGCGGTATTCGAAGGTTACGACGCAACGCCGACCTCGGAAGGTGTCAGTCGTGCAACCACGCGCACCGTGGTGCATTCGGCCCTGGCGGTGCTGGGATTGGATTTCGTGTTAACTGCCCTGATGTTCGGAGACAACTGACGGTGAAACAGACCAAAACCACTGAACTACTGGTCGGCATGTTTGTCGCAGCCGGCATCGCGGCGCTGTTCGTGCTGGCCATGAAGGTCAGCAATCTCAGCACCTTCACCCAGACCGATACCTACACGGTCACGGCGCACTTCGAGAACATCGGTGGCCTGAAGGTGCGCTCGCCGGTCACCGTCGGTGGCGTGCGGGTCGGGCGCGTTTCGGCCATCGACTACGACACGCAGCGCTACGAGGCAGTGGTGAGCCTGGAATTGGACCAGAAATACGACAATTTCCCCGAGGATACCTCGGCGAGCATCTACACCGCCGGGCTGCTGGGCGAGCAGTACATCGGACTCGAGCCGGGCGGTTCGCCCGATGTGCTGAGCGACGGTGCGGAAATCGAGCTCACCCAGTCGGCGCTGATCATGGAGAAGCTGGTGAGCAAGTTTCTGTTCAGCAAGGCTGCCGAAGGCGGCCAGAACGCGGACGCTCAGTAACGTCGCCGGCCCATGTCGCAAGCCCGCATCGAAACAGGTAGCAACGGCCGCATGGAAATCCACGGCGACCTGAATTTCGCCTCGGTGGCGCTGCTGTGGAATGCCAGCCGCGAGTGCCTGCCCGAGGGCGACGCGCTGGATATCGATCTCAGCCACGTGGAGCGCTCCGATAGCGCCGGGCTGGCGCTGCTGGTGGAGTGTCTGCGCCACGCCCGCCAATCCGGAAAGACGATCCGGTTTTTCAATATTCCTGCCCAGATGCTGGCCATCGCGCGCGTCAGCGCCCTGGACGAAGTGCTGCCGCTGCAGCGCGACTGACGCTGCCCTGACCCTGGGTATGTGGCACGCCCTTTAACCGCGAAGGACGCGAAGGAAAAGCAGGGCGAACGTTTCTGTGTGAGAATTTCATTAGAGGCCCTGGCTAGTCCGCGCTTGCTGATTGGCCGGATATTCTTCGCATATTGAATTTCTTTGTGGCCTTCGTGTCCTTTGTGATTAATTGCTGTTCTATCCACCAGAAACCGCGCCGAGGGGATCCGGCGCCGCAATTTATAGTATGATTCGCGCTCGAATCAGCAGGACGGTATTGGCATGCAAGCAGACGAACTGAAAAAGCTCATCGAGGCCGGACTTCCTTCCGCCGAGGTCACCGTGCAGGGTGATGGTGACCACTTCGAGGCTACCGTGATCAGCCCGGCATTCGAGGGCAAGTCGCGGGTCCAGCAGCACCAGATGGTATACGGGGCGCTGGGCGACCTGATGCAGGGCGCCGTACACGCGCTGGCGTTGCGCACCTTCACGCCGCAGCAGTGGGCGCAGCAGATCCGCTGAAAAATCGGTTTCTTTCCGCGCGCATCGGTACACAGGCTCAACTTGTCCAAGGGGCGTATTTTCACCGAGACGCTGCCGCTGCTGGCGCACGCGGGTATCGAACCGCTGGACGATCCGGACAGCAGCCGCAAACTCATACTGGACACCAATCATGCCGAGGTGAAGCTGGTGATTATCCGTGCCTCGGACGTACCCACCTACGTGCAGTATGGCGCCGCCGACCTCGGTGTGGCCGGCAAGGACGTGCTGATGGAGCATGGTGGCGAGGGGCTGTACGAGCCGCTGGATCTGTGCATCGCGCGTTGCCGGCTGATGGTCGCCGGACGCGAGCCCTGGTCGGAGCAGGCGCAGCGCCTGCGCATCGCGACCAAGTACGTGAACAGCACCCGCCGTTACTTTGCCGAACAAGGTCAGCAGGTTGAGATTATCAAACTGTACGGCTCCATGGAGCTGGCGCCGCTGGTTGGGCTCGCCGACCTGATTGTCGACGTGGTGGACACCGGCAATACCTTGAAAGCCAACGGGCTCAGACCGCTGGAGAAGATCGCCGACATCAGTTCGCGGCTGGTGGTCAACAAGGCGTCCATGAAGCGCAAGCACGCGCGGGTGCAGAGTTTCATCGAACAGCTCGCCGAGGCGGTGCGCGAGCAGCAGGAGCAGGCCGCCTAGTATGGTGAATATCGCGCGACTCGACAGCAGCGACGCCGATTTCTACGCGCGGCTGGATGTGCTGCTGGGGTGGGAACAGGTGTCCGACCAGCAGGTGGAACAGACGGTGCGCAACGTGATTGCAGCCATACGCACGCGCGGTGACGCGGCGCTGCTGGAATTCACCAACCGCTTCGACCGCGTGCAGGCCGCCAGCGTCGCAGAGCTGGAAATTGGTCAGGCCAGGCTGAAGCAAGCCCTCGACGCCATCCCCGCCGCGCAGCGTGCGGCGCTCGGGCGTGCCGCCGATCGCATCCGCGCCTATGCCGAGCACCAGAAAATGCAGTCCTGGTCTTATACCGAGGCCGACGGCACCGTGCTGGGCCAGCAGGTGGCGCCACTGGATCGGGCCGGCCTGTATGTGCCGGGTGGCAAGGCCGCCTATCCCTCCTCGGTGCTGATGAACGCCATCCCCGCCAAGGTCGCCGGTGTGGGCGAGCTGGTGATGGTGGTGCCGACCCCGGACGGCGTGAGCAACCCACTGGTACTGGCCGCTGCCGCGGTGGCCGGTGTGGACCGGGTGTTCGCCATCGGCGGCGCCCAGGCGGTGGCGGCGCTCGCCTTCGGCACCGAGACGGTGCCGCGGGTCGACAAGATCGTCGGTCCCGGCAACATCTATGTGGCGACCGCCAAGGGCATGGTGTTCGGCCAGGTCGGCATCGATATGATCGCCGGGCCGTCCGAAATCCTGGTGGTGTGCGATGGCGATACCGATCCGGACTGGATCGCCATGGATCTGTTCTCGCAGGCCGAGCACGACGAAGATGCGCAAGCCATCCTGGTCAGTCCCGATGCGGCATTCCTGGAGCGCGTGGCGGGAAGTATCGAGCGGCTGCTGCCGCAGATGGAACGCCGGGACATCATCCGCGCCTCGCTGGGCGCGCGCGGCGCGCTGATCCGGGTGCGCAACCTTGACGAAGCGGTGGAGGTGGCCAATCACATCGCGCCGGAGCACCTGGAGTTGTCGGTCGCCGACCCGCAGGCCCTGGCGGCGCGCATCCGTCACGCCGGTGCCATTTTCATGGGGCGTTACACGGCCGAGGCGGTGGGCGACTACTGTGCCGGCCCCAACCACGTGCTGCCCACCTCGCGCACGGCGCGGTTTTCCTCGCCGCTGGGCGTGTACGACTTCCAGAAACGTTCCAGCGTGATCTTCTGCTCGGGTTCCGGGGCCGCCGATCTGGGCTCCACGGCCTCGGTACTGGCGCGCGGCGAGGGCCTGACGGCGCACGCGCGCTCGGCGGAATACCGGATCGGAGAAGAATGAGCCCGGACACCAGCCTGGTGCAGCGTTGGATCCGGCCCGAAATCCGGGCGCTGAGTGCCTACCATGTGCCGCCGGCGCGCGGCTTCGTCAAGCTGGATGCCATGGAAAACCCCTACGGCTGGCCGCCCGAGCTGGTGCAGGCCTGGCTGGAAACCCTGCGTTCGGTGGAGCTCAACCGCTACCCTGATCCCGGCGCGACCGAGCTCGCCGACGCGTTGTGCCGGACCATGCAGGTGCCGCCCGACATGCAGCTGGTGCTCGGGAACGGCTCGGATGAACTGATCCAGATGCTGGCGCTGGCAGTGTCCGCGCCCGGGCGGGTGGTGCTGGCTCCGGACCCGACGTTCGTCATGTACCGCATGATCGCCGAGGTGGCAGGTATGCGTTATCAGGCCGTTGCGCTGGCCGATGACTTTTCCCTGGACAGCCATGCCATGCAGGCCGCTATCGAAGCGCACGCGCCCGCGATCGTATTTCTGGCCTACCCTAACAACCCCACCGGCACGCTGTTCGGGACGCAGGCGGTCGAGGATGTGATCCGCGCGGCACCGGGCCTGGTGGTGGTCGATGAAGCCTATGCGCCTTTTACCGACGCGAGTTTCATGCCCCGGCTGGGCCAATTCTCCAACCTGCTGGTGATGCGCACGGTGTCAAAAATGGGACTGGCCGGGCTGCGCCTTGGCGTGCTGGCCGGGCCGCCCGAGTGGCTGGGGGAAATCGACAAGACCCGGCTGCCCTACAACATCAATGTGCTGACTCAGACCAGCGCGCGCTTCGCTCTGCAGCACAAGGCGCTGCTCGACGAGCAGGCTGCACGGATCCGCGCCGACCGCGCCGACCTGTTGCGGCGCCTGTCCGCGCTGCCCGGGGTGCAGCCCTGGCCCAGCGAGGCCAACTTCATCCTATTCAGGGTGGCGGCGGGCAGCGCGGATGCGGTGTTCGAGTCGCTGCGCGAGCAGGGTGTGCTGATAAAGAATCTCAACCCGGCCGGCGGCCGCCTGCGTGATTGTCTGCGGGTGACGGTCGGGACGGTGGGCGAAAACGCGGCCTTCCTCGAGGCGCTGGGCAAGGCCCTGCCGGCATGAAACGCCTGCTCGCCAGCTCCTGTCTGCTGCTTGCCGCGCTGCCGGCCGGCGCCGAGAATCTATCCGGCCGGCTGCAATGGGTGGCGCCGCTGGAGCTTTCCACCCCCCGTTCCGGGGCGGTGAGAGAGGTATTGGTTGCCAGCGGCGATCGGGTTGCCGCCGGCCAGGAACTCGTGCGCCTGGAGATGCGCGACGCGCGTGCCCACCTGGCGGCGGCACAGGCCGCGCTGGTCGCGACCCGTGCGGCCCTGGAAGAGGCGGCCCGCGAGCGCGACCGTACCCAGGAGCTCTACGACCGCACTTTGTTGTCGGACCACGACCTGCAGGTCGCGCAGATTGCGCTGATCGAGGCCGAGGCAGCCCATCGCAAGGCGCTGGCGGCACAGGCCGATGCGCAGCTGGAAGTCGAGTACAGCGAGATCCGGGCACCGTACCCGGCGCTGGTCCTCGCGGTCGAGGTTCAGCCCGGCCAGACGGTGGTGAACCGGGTGTTCGTGACGCCGATGATCAGCATTACCCGCAGTGACCGCCTGGCGGTCAGGGCGCTCGCCAGCCCGCAACAGGCTGCCCGGCTCGCCGTCGGGCAGTCGCTCAAGGTGCGGGTGGGCGGCACGGAGCTGAGCGGCGTGGTGGTCGACCCGGGTCTGGTCGTCGACCCGGACAGCGACGACCTGCAATACCGGGTCGAGGTGCATGTCGACCGGCCGCAGGGCGGTGACTGGCGCGCTGGTCTACCGGCCGAGATCGTGCTGCCGTAATGGTCTGCTACCGCTGTCTGGTAAGTGGGCGGGTGCAGGGCGTCTTCTTTCGCGCGTCCACCCAGCGCGAGGCGCAGAGACTGGGCCTGACCGGGCACGCGCATAACCTGCCCGATGGCACGGTGGAAGTGCTCGCCTGCGGCGAACCCGCCGCCGTCGAGCAACTCAGGAACTGGTTGTGGCGGGGTCCGCCGGCCGCCGGGGTGACCCATGTCGAATGCCGTCGTGTTGAGGCGCCGGTGCCGGCGCACTTCAGGACCGGTTAGGGCCCCTACGCAGCTTACTCGGAGCGGCTCGCGGTGGCGCTCGGCGGCGCGGCCGCTGCGTCCTGCGTGTCGGGCTGACCGGGCACCAGCACAGTGTCCTGCGGTATCCGGCTGTCATCCAGCCTCGGGTAGTCGAGGGTGTAGTGCAGTCCGCGGCTCTCTTTGCGCAGCTGCGCGGAGCGGATGATGAGTTCCGCCACCTGCACCAGGTTGCGCAATTCCAGCAGGTCGTTGGTAACGCGGAAATTCCCGTAGTATTCCTGTATTTCACGTTGCAGCAGTCCGACTCGGCGGCGGGCGCGCTCGAGGCGCTTGTTGGTGCGCACGATACCGACGTAGTCCCACATGAAGCGGCGCAGTTCGTCCCAGTTGTGACTGACCACCACTTCTTCGTCCGAATCGGTGACCTGGGATTCGTCCCACTCCGGCAGTTCCGGCGGCATCGGCGTCGCGGCGAGCCGGGCGTCGATGTCCGCGGCAGCGGTACTGGCGAACACCAGGCATTCCAGCAGGGAGTTGCTGGCCATGCGGTTGGCGCCGTGCAGCCCGGTGCAGGAAGATTCACCCACCGCGTAGAGATTCTCGATATCGCTGCGCCCGTGCAGGTCGATGCGGATGCCGCCGCAGGTGTAGTGGGCGGCCGGCACCACCGGAATGGGCTCACGGCTGATGTCGATGCCCAGTTCCAGGCAGCGCTGCTGCACGGTGGGAAAATGCTCGTGGATAAAGGCGGCCGACTTGTGCGAGATATCCAGCAGCACGTGGTCATAGCCGAGGCGTTTCATTTCGTGGTCAATGGCGCGCGCCACGATATCGCGCGGCGCCAGTTCGGCGCGCGGGTCAAAGCGCTGCATGAACGGCTGGCCGTCCGGCAACAGCAGCTTGCCGCCTTCGCCGCGCACCGCCTCGGTGATCAGAAACGACTTGGCCTGCGGATGATACAGGCAGGTGGGGTGGAACTGGTTGAACTCCATGTTGGCAATGCTGCAGCCGGCACGCCAGGCCATGGCGATACCGTCGCCGGTGGAGGTGTCCGGATTGCTGGTATAAAGGTACACTTTACTGGCGCCGCCGGTGGCGAGCACCAGGAAGCGGGCGCGGAACACTTCCACGCGCCCCTTGCTGCGGTCCAGCACATAGGCGCCCAGGCAGCGGTTGTCGGTCTGTCCGATGCGCTTGCCGGTAATCAGATCGATCGCAATATGCTGTTCGAACAGGTCGATGTTGTCGCGGCTGCGCGCCGTGTCCACCAGGCTGTTCTCCACCGCCTTGCCAGTCGCGTCGGCTGCGTGGATGACCCGCCGGTGCTGGTGTCCGCCCTCGCGGGTGAGATGGAAGCGGTTGGCGCCCTTGGCCTTGTGGCGAGTGAACGGCACACCGAGGTCGACCAGCCACTGCACCGCTTCGGGGCCGTGCTCGACGGTATAACGCACCACCTCGGGGTGGCACAGGCCGGCGCCGGCATCCATGGTATCGGCGATATGGGACTCGATGGAGTCCTCCCGATCCAGCACTGCGGAAATACCGCCCTGGGCGTAATAGGTGTTGCCTTCCGCAATCGGTCCCTTGGCCAGCACCGCCACGCGGGTGCCCTTGTCCAGCCGCAGCGCCAGCGTCAGGCCGGCGGCCCCGCTGCCGATGATTAGCACGTCATATTGGTGCTGAGTATGCATTGCTTGTGGCCGGTTCACCGGATCGGGTATGGTTTAGCCCGGTTAACGTGTTCACGCTAAAGACCTTTGTTCACTAAATCTACTCCAAACAGGCACTGCTGGCGAACTCTGCGGCCATTTCCGGGTCTACTCGGGGTATGCACGCTCTCCGGGAAACTGAGGAGTTAGCCCGGATGGGCGAAAGAAACCTCGATCAGGAGCTGGTCGCACGCGTCCAGCAGGGGGACAAGGGTGCCTTCGATATCCTGGTGCGTCGCTATGAACACAAGCTGGTCAACGTGATCGGCCGCTACATTCGCGATCCGAGCGAAGTGTTGGACGTGGCGCAGGAGGCCTTCATCAAGGCTTACCGCGCGCTCCCGAATTTCCGTGGTGACAGCGCGTTCTACACCTGGCTGTACCGGATCGCAATCAACACCGCCAAGAATCACCTAGTCGCTTCCAGCCGGCGGCCCCCCGGTGACGATGTGGACGCGCAGGAAGCGGAACAATTCGGAGCGGACTCGGGTCTGAAAGAGTATGCAACGCCGGAACGCATGGCTCTGAGCAGCGAACTGGCGACAACCATACAGGCCGCTATCGACGAGTTACCGGAGGAATTGCGCACCGCCATTGTGCTGCGGGAACTGGATGGTCTGAGTTACGAGGAGATAGCCGCCGCTATGGAATGCCCGATCGGCACGGTGCGATCGAGGATTTTCAGGGCCCGGGACGCGATTGACCGACGCATTCGGCCCCTACTGGATTAAATGGATACGGGTATTGAGCAATGAGTGACGAGATCCGCGAACAGCTGTCCGCTCTTATCGACGATGAACTGAGCGACCTGGAAAGGCCCCTGCTGCTGGGGCGCCTGCAGCGCGACGTTGAACTGCGCGAGTGCCTTGGGCGTTATCAGTTAATCGGTGAGGTGCTGCGGGGGGACGGAAACATCGCCGTGTTGAATGTGGCCCGGCGGGTACGGGAAGTGGTGGAGCGGGAAGCGGTGATCGAGCCGCTGCCGGGGCGACCCGCGCAGCGCAGTGCCCGCCACTGGAAGCCGCTCGCGGGTGTCGGCGTAGCGGCATCGTTTGCGCTGCTGGCGTTACTCGGCATCACTACACTGCGCGACTCGGCTACCGAGAGCGGGCCCACACTGGCCACCGGTGACTCGGTGCCGCGGGTAGCGCGTGTAGGCGGCGTGCAGGACGGACAGTGGGAGCGCATCGAACCGCGCATCGAGGAACGCTTGTCGGGCTACCTGGTGAACCATAGCGAATACGCTGCCAGCCGCGCCGTGCAGGGTGTGATGCCGTATGTGCGAATAGTAGGTTTCGACAACGACCAGCAATGACCCGCGTGCTTGTTCCCCTGATCGCTGCCCTGCTGAGTGCACCGGCAGCGACGCTGGCTGAATCGGATGCCCGCGAGTGGCTGGAGCGTATGTCCATGGCAGCCCATTCGCTCAACTACGCCGGTACCTTTGTTTACCAGCACCAGGGTCGTCTGGAGGCCATGCATGTGGTACACGCCATGGACGCTGAAGGCGAACGCGAACGTCTGTTCTCGCTCACCGGCCCCCGGCGCGAGGTGCTGCGCGACAATCAGGAAGTGACCTGCATACTCGGTGACCGGCAGGCGGTGATGGTCAACAAGAGTCTTCCGCGCACGGCGTTTCCGGTCAGTTTTCCGCGCGAACTGATGCAGCTTGAGCAAAGCTACAGCTTCGAAGTGCTCGGCGAAGACCGGGTCGCGGGGCTGGTCTGCCGGCTGGTCGAGGTCAAGCCGCGCGATGCGTTCCGCTATGGCCGTCGGCTGTGCGTACACGAGGACAGCCACCTGCTGTTGAGCCTCGAACTGACCAATCCGCGCGGGGAGGTTATCGAGCGGGTCATGTTCACCTCCCTCGAGTTTCCGGACCGCATCGACCCGGAGGTTCTGCTGCCGGATCTCAACGACGCAGGGTTCAGCTTCAGGCACCAGCCCGAGCAGCAGCCGGCGCGCAGCGACGGTGCAATCAACTCGCGCTGGAAGGTGCTGCGGGTGCCGGCCGGTTTTATGCTGACGGACCACAGCTGGCACCAGCTGTCGGCGCAGGACTCGGGGGTGGAACACTGGGTGTATAGCGATGGCCTGGCCAGCGTGTCGGTGTATATCGAGAAATCGCAGCAAGCCCAGGATAGCTACAGCGGTGTGACACATCGCGGGGCACTCAACGCCTATGGCACCATGGTGTCCGATCACTATGTGACTGTGGTGGGTGAAGTGCCGCGCCAGACGGTCGAGCTGATCGGCACATCGGTGCGGCTGCGCTGAGCGTCACACGATGCTGGAGGAGACAGCCCAGGTCGTCGCCGTGCTAGGCTCCGAGGTCTGGGTGGAGACCGAGCGCCGCTCCAGCTGTGCCTCCTGTGCGGTGAACAAGGCAGCTGTGCCTCCTGTGCGGTGAACAAGGGTTGTGGGAGCGCGGCCTTGGCCAGTGTGCTGGGCCAGCGCCGCAGCCGGGTGCGAGCCCTCAGCCAGCTTCCGCTCGCCGTGGGTGATCGGGTGGTGATCGGCATCCGCGAGCAAGCGGTGGTGCGCGGCTCGCTTGCGGTTTATACGGTACCGGTCGCTATGCTGCTGCTGGGTGCCATAACAGGCGAGCTGGGTGCCCGACAGTTTCTGTGGCAGAACGCGGAACTGGCCAGCCTGGTGCTGGGGATCGCGGGCCTGGCGGGCGGGCTGTGGTGGTTAAGCGCTTTTTCACGTCGCA
>WOR8_10006455_pt1 | contig 11779 bp, 6 predicted proteins | sample DeeMarSeWOR38_10_FD_19890 | JGI IMG/M metagenome (IMG submission 19890) | reverse complement strand
GCGTCGCCCAATCGACGCTTTAAACTTATTCGATGTTTCTGAATTTAACTCTACTGGGATAATGCAACCTGCGCGTTGAATCTGTTCAAGATTTTCATTTTAGAGAGAGATACTTTTCAATTTCTTTCTCCGCATTGTCCGCCTTGATGAATATGGGCACGTTCTCTATTCCCGTGGCAATGTAGCTGCTCAGAAGCCATTCGCCTGGCGCAAACTCCAGCGTCTTCTCCAGTATGCCTTTGTCTATCATGAAGGTGTCGCTTATGAGCAGGCGGTCGTATGGTCTCGGCAGCGTGCCTACGAAGTAAGTGTGCAACTGCTGCAGTGCGTTCGTGTTTAAGTAGGCAATTCTTTGAGTTGCTATGCAGACGCCTAAGCCGTACTTGCGTCCCTGCCTGAGTAGCGTTTCTACGTGCGCGGAGCATTTGCCGTCCATGCCGCCTTCCTTGCTGCTTATGAACTCCTGTGCCTCGTCGAAGACCATGAGAATGTAGGGTTTGACGGTGAAGCGGCGTTTTCTGCGCACAAGCAAATCTTGCGTTAATCCAATGGCTAATTCCTTGATGGTGTATGGGTCGCTGATTGAGATTACTACGAGGTTGGTGTCGTCGTCTTCCAGAAGACCACGTATACCCTCAACTGTTAACCCAGCTTTGGCTTTGTCAGTGTCTTGCTGTCGCCTCTTAAATAAGTCCAGTATGCTACTTCGCGTCGTTGCCCAAGCGTACAATCCTGCTTTTTCGTTAACCCGAAAAGTCTCCATCGCATTCCTCGCTACCTCGTCGATGTGGCTGACAAATTCTTCAGTGACTTCCTGATTCTCGCTTAAACCATGTGTCTCCACCCACACCCTCACTGCTTCATGAATAGTGTCAATAGCGTTAATGTAGTGAGGTCTTCCAACCGAATCCTTCCTTTGATCGCCCAGCTCCCGCATAAACTGGCCGTACGTTGGGATTTGCTGCTTCGGCTTAGTGTAATACGACAGCTTGCCTTGGTTCACGATTGCCTGCAAACCATCCTTCGTGCGAAAATCACTCTCGTATTCCCGGGGCTTAACAACCGAATTGTAGAATTGCTCTATCGAGTTGATTCTGTGTTCAAGAATTAACTTAGCCTTCACAGCTGGGTCAGCAAGCACATCTAGCAACAGGAAAGAGTATTCGCAGCTAATGTCGAAAATCACAATTTTCTTTTCATTCATGTGTAGCATTATTCGCCGGAGCATGTTGGACATTAAGTTGCTTTTTCCGCCGCCGGTAAAAGCGAAAACGCCAAAATGGTATCGAATCAGCTTTTCGAAGTCAACGTAGATGGGAATTTTGGTTTGGCTAGCTTCAAACATCTTAATTACGCCCAACCGCGGGTCAAGACGCGCGTCCTCAACAGTTTTTTGCGGGTCAACGCCCATTTTGGCAGCAATTTTCTGGTTATACATGCGGTTAATCATGACACTGTTAAGAATGTAAATCGGGCTGCCCACAACAGGGTAAGAGAAACCTTTGGCAAACTCGAACTTGCAGTCAGCGCGTACGATTAAGTCGTAGTTGATGGGGATGGCGTCAATTTGAATCATCATCGTAGACTTATCATCTGTTTGCCAATCCTCTTCGCTTTGCTCGATAATCTCAAACTGCATCGGATAATAGCCGTGGTCGCTTAAACCGCGCAGCCCGAAGTGTTCAGGCCAAACACGGCTGATTTCCATAAGCGTAAAACGCTCTGAGCCTTCATCGGCACGCTTGAAATTCCTCACAGCCAACAGCATGCCCTCTTCAAGCAGCCCCATCAAATCCTTCTGGTACTCGATTTTAACTCGACAATGGTATCGCGCGCTGGTTCCTGTAACTTTGGAGTCTCCGCCGTCGCCTCCAGCGTACCGCGGCATAACCGCTGCTAACCGTGCGTGAAATTTGCCTTCAAAATCGGTAAAACATTCTTTGTTAACGGCTTTCTCTTCGTGTCTGCTCAATACTTGCTCGCCTCTCCCTGAAAGTACTCATGTAAAATATGAACTTTCTCAATTTATGATTATTCAAAATCCAAGTCGCCGTAGTATCCACCACGCACCTGAACTGGCTGTAATTCCACTTAGCAATCTTATCCGCAATAAACAACGCCTTGTTATGCCCAAACGCCTCAGGAATATTCGTGGGCGCCATAGCCACCAGCACACTCATCATCAAGTTCTGTATGCGGTTCGGCACCGACTTGTCCACGTACAAGACAGTTTTAACAGGCTCTATGGTACCATCGCTCAACTCATTCCAGAATACCTTAACGTTTTCGGGTTTGCAGTCGTATTCAGGATAAGCTAAACGATCCACGAGGAGCACGTTGCTGCGCAGCAACGGGTCTGTCCGTGCTTGACTCAGTTGCACGTAGGTCTTCACAAACGCCTTTTCAAGGCTGATTTTGTTTCTGATGGCGCCTGAAACGTAGCCGCGGCGGCTTTGCCGGTCAGGCAGAATAGTTCTGAACGCTGAATCATACTCGATTAGGCTCCACGGCGGAGTTACCTGGTCCACGTTGAATACGCTTGCGGACTGGAGAATCATGCGGTCGGTGTTCGGAAGCGCCTGCAACGCTTCAAGCTTCACGCCTGTTTTGAGTAAGCCTTCGCCATACATTATTGGGACTAGTTGCCGTTTGAAGTCGCGTGCAGCCGTGTCCTTCGTAACACCGACAAGTAAAAGGCGCTTTTTCCAGCACTCTTCCATAAGCATCTGCAACGTGAACAGCGTTAGGAAGGCAATGTCAATCGTGGTCAACCAGTGCTCTTTGCCGTCTTTCAGAATTTTCATGGAACTTGCCGTTTCGGCGCTGGGGGTTTTCGTGAAAAAAAGTTTGTCGCCTACGTCTATGGTGATTTGTTTTATGCGTTTCCAGCTTGTCACGTACTTCGGGTCCAGCACGTAAGCTCCGCTTTCCACGGTTAGAATTTGCCGTTCAGTCAAGCTCTTTAGCGCGCGTTCTACGCGACGGATTCTCTTTTCATCTTTGGCGCCGAACGCCGCTGCAATCTGGCTTGCCGTTAAAGCCTTACACTGTTCAAGCATGCAGATTATGGCCGTTCGCAGGTAATCCGACCGCGGCGGCGGCAACCCCAACGCAGTGTTTGACACATGCTGCCTAGCGATTATGAGGTCGTTCTTGTCGAGGGGGACATCGTAGCCGCTGGCTTTGCAGCCGACGAGCGCGGTTTTTGCGTTCCAGAAACCTGTTTTTCGGGTCTCGTAGAGGAGGGTTGCGCGCTCCGTGCTTAAGCTCCTGTCCAAAAAAATGACGCGCGTGTCCTGAGTATGGTCTGCGGCGAGCTTGTACGCGAGGTAATACTCGCTGAAGGTCATGATGGCATTGGCAATGAGGCTGTTGTTCGCTATTTCCTCGTCTGTCATGGGCTTGGCGGGGTTGACTTCGCCGGGTTGCTCCTGCGCCGCGTACGAGGTGTCTACTTCAGGAATTTCGTTGATGTATATGGGAACTACGCTGCTTATGCCCATGCTCCGTTGGAGCGTCCGCTCATCATACGTGACTTCGGGTTCTGCAGTCTCGGAAAACCGTATGGTGCCGGTTGCCGCATAAGCGCCGCCGAAGAATATGACCATGTCGAACAGCGGTTTTGAGTACATGGTGCCGTCTATGCCTGCGAAGCGCACAGTTGCGCCGCCGAAGAATTGCAGGGCAGTTTCGTACGCGTCTTTCGGGTCAAAACCCGTTCGTATGAGGTCCGCGAGCAGGTCGTCGTAGATGTTTTTGATGCTGGAAAATCGCTGCTCGTAATCCGTAACCTGTTTTGTTGCGCCTTGCCTAAGCGTGTCGCACGTGCGTTTAATTGCGTTGCTAAGCGAAGGCGCCGTCACCTATTTTGTCACCTGACGTTTGAATGTTCAGGGTTGGAGGTAAAAAAGGATTGTTGACATGTAAACGCTTAAAGTTCGTTTTTGCCCCGCTGGAATTAGCTTTCTGAGGAACCAAAGTTTTTGGCGGTGAGGTTGATGCTGAGTTCAGCTCTAGAAGTTGGATGCATAACGTTTATATGTCGCTTGCGATGTCTTTAGCGATATCGCTGGTGACATTATGGTCGAGAGATGGACGAAACGGGCAGGCGGCGTCCCAAGAGGACTCCTACGGTTTCTAGTCCTAAACATGCTAGCCAAGAAGCCAATGTCAGGCGTAGAAATCGTCGAAGTAATCGAGAAAGAAACAGGTGGAAGATGGATACCCAGCTCAGGCTCAGTTTACCCGCTTTTGGCTACGCTGCAGGACAAAGGCTTCACCAAAGAGATGCCCAGCGAAGAAACAGGAATTAAACGATACGCGCTTACAGCTAAAGGAAAAACATTATTTGAAAAACAGATAACCTTCGGACAAAAAATGTTGAATAAACTGGAATTTCTTGTACCCCTGCTTATTGGAAGGTTCCAGTTTGATCCTAACGACGAAAAAATTCTTGAAAAGACAAGAGAACCTGCCCAGAGAGTTGTCAAGACGTTTCTAGACCTTCGTGCAGAAAGAAATTATCGGATGACTGAGCAGGATTCAAAAGAAATCGAAAGAATTCTGAACAAATGTGCTGACGAGCTTGAAGAGATAGTGCAAGGGATACATGAAAAGAATCGTTCACAAAACACGCAGAAAACTCAATTCTCAAATCGGTCAAGTTTAGTCAGCGCTGACAACAAAGTGTAAGGGATGTTAGAATATGGGTTTAAAATCGAGTTTCATGATAGCAGCAAGGTCTTTGCTGAGAAGAAAAACAAAAAACCTCAGCGCAATTCTAGCCGTAACCCTAGGCGTTACGTTGCTGGTCGGCATTCAAATCACAACGGACACGCTACAAAACGCATTTCTCACCAGTCTGCTTCAGCGTCAAGGCGAAGTTGACTTCACCGTATCTAACTCCACCACTGGCTACCTAACCGCGGCTGACGCAGAAACAATAAGTGCGATAGTTCCATCTGCCGTGGGAATAATGCCCGAGCTAACAATGGATGTGCCCATGCTGGCGGGTTCCCAGTTTGATGATTCAGTTGAGCTTGCTGGAATCTCCACTGATTACCCAGACGCGTTCGGCTCTTTTTATGATTGGCAAACTGGAGAGAAAATGGACCTTGACGCCCTTCTAGTGAGCAACACTAGCATCCTTCTGTCTAGTAAACAAGCTAAAAAATTAGGGCTGGATGAAGAAACCTCTTTGCCCTTATCTGTAACCACCGAGTTCACTAACACCACAGGAACAGTTGTCGATCCACCAACAATCTCGTTTTCTGATTGGGTAGTGGAGCCAACATCCACTACTACTGAGTACGTTCTAAACGCTACTAATTCTACTTTGTCTCTTGAACTGGAGCAAGTTGCTTTCCCGGGTATGATGCCCAGCTTAGTTACCCTTTACACAGTGAGTTGTTCCAGGTTAAGCTTGTCGGACTTCGAGTACATCAATGTGACTGCTACAGGCACAGATAACCTCCTAGTCTTGCTTGGCTTCTCCATGGATGACGGAACCAATTTCAACGTTACAAACTTGGAAAACATCGATACTTTAAACTCGCAGCTATTTGATTTGACACCATATGCTGAAAGAACACTAAGAGGAGACTCTTACCTCGTAGTTATGAGTGCTGATGGATTGCCAGCAAGCATCGAAATATCAGAAATAGCCTTTGAAACCTCAAAGCCAGTCATATCTTACACATCCGAAATTGAAAGAGTAGAACTGCAAGTAGTTGGAATCTATGATTCTAAACGTCCTGGAATAGGCTCGCAGTACTCGGGAGCTGTACTCAGGTTGGAACACCTTCAACAGTGGCGCAGTCTGCAAGACCGCGAAAAAATACTTGACCGGGTTTCAACTTATTTGGTAGCTCTCCAAACAGACCATTTCACCTCAGAAATAAGTGAAGACTACCTTCAAGACCAAGTAGATTTACTGGAGGCAGCTATTCCTGAAACCGTGAATTCAGACACGGGAAATGTAGAGAAAATATACAGCGTTGACTCTGCTCGGTTGACCTTCTTCAGCATCGCAGAAATAGTCATGACGTTGCTGACCACCATGCTAACAGCGTTAGGGCTATTAATCATGATAACAGGCGTTTTGCTTATCACCAATGTTCAGCTCATGAACGTGGAGGACCGAGAGTTCCAAACGGGCGTCCTGCGGGCTGTTGGTGAGAACCGCCGTGGAATCACCCTGTCCTTGCTCATAGAAAACGTGTTTCAAGGGATAATTGGTGGAATATTCGGCTTAATCGGGGGCTTAGCTTTTGGGCAATATGTCGCCGCTTACCTCGTAAGCTTGTTTGGTACAGGAGAGTTCAGTGTCCAGCCAGTTGTTTCGCAACAAGTTGTAATCTTATCAGTACTAATTGGAGTAGCGCTCGGCATCTTAACCGGAGTGTTACCTGCTATAAGAGCCTCACGAGTTAACATTGTAGAGGCGCTGAGAGGAATCAAAGTTTCTTTTGAAGAAAAATCTAGTCGCAACTTGGCATTATTAGGCTTATTGGCTATTGTTGCAGGCAGTTTTGTTCTTCTGATTAACGGCGTTATTGACACAAGCTACGAAGGTATCTGGCTTAGTGAAGGGTGGAACACATTAGAAGAGTGGCGAAACATTTTGATCGGCGCAGGCTTACTGTTTTCCGGCATGGGCATGGTGCTTTCGCGGTTTATCAGTCGCGTGAAGGCAATGAACTTCACCGCTATCGCCATCTGGGCTATACCCGTTTTTCTGTTTGTTGTGGCTATGGGTGAATGGATACCAGACATTACTGGTTTAGCACCCGACATTTTGATTATCGGCGTAATGGAGATAGTCGTTGGTTCTGTTCTATTCGTATCAGTTAATCTTCCCCCGCTCATGAAGGCTTTACGAGGTTTTCTTGTCAAAGTCAGGGGAGCAAAAGGTGTGGGTCAAATAGCTCCAGCGCTGATTTCATCTCATAAATCACGCTCCACACTGACATTCGCAATCTTCGCTGTGATACTAACTTTGAATGTGACGGTTGCTACGTTGGTGCCTACTAACTTGAGTTCAGTCATCGAAACAGAGCAAGACTCCCGAGGAATAGACCTTACTGTATTCTTGAATAAGGCTGAGGCGCAAATAGCAAACACTTCATACGCGGAAGAGCTGTACAAGATAGACAGCCACATAACCGACGTAATTCCGTTTAAGACATACAGTACATCCACAGATTACCTGAAATTTTTAGCTGTAAATGATCCTTACGCGTCAGATTTTGACTATCAAACAAGCCTGCTGCCTATAGGATACGGCGAAATCACGTCGGAACAAATCCGTGGAAACGCAACTGACGCATCTGAATCCAATTGGCGCTATGACTTCTACCTAAGCAGCTTCCCAGACGGCATAACCCAACCAGACGAAGAAGACGTAACTGACGAGGAACTATTAGAAGCGTCCAAAAAGGCTTGGGATCTGTTCTTTGACCCCACATACACAATGGCAGCATACAATGTTTCATTAAGCAATCTCCTTTCAGAAGACCGTGATCTAAGCGACATTGACCTCACATCCTTCAGCGGATACTCCAGCAATGAACTAGAAGATGTTGCCGTTTTAACATACGAAAACGGCACAGTTATCGAAAATCCAATCGTGTTCACGGACTCCTTCATTCTGCCCTTAGGGATGCAGATTTGGATACCCATGAACACTTCTGATTCGGGTTTTCCAGTCTATCAGGCATTCACAATCGCAGGACGGTTAGACTCTCAACGCGCCAGCGGTTTCCCATTATCATCCTTTAGCATTCTATCAACTGACGGAGAGTTCGAATATGTTGACATGCTAGGAAAAATATACATGACTGACTACTGGGCAAATCAAACAAACTTCTTGGCAGAAGCAGACAGCGAAACAACTACGTCAAGAGCCTCAAACCAATACGATAGTTTCCTCATCAAAACAACCTACGACATGGACGACCCACAAATTGAATCAATCGCGCAGGCTATGCAGACCTTTACTAACACAAACGATGAAGGATACCGAAACTTAGCTGGCGACAATTTCTATGTTGCAAGCACAAAAGTCCTCTACGCAGAAGTTGAATCGTCTCTGGAGATGGTTCAAAGAATCGTCTCATTCCTGCAGATATACGTCACATTCGGGCTCACCATCGGAGCAGTAGGTATGACCGTAATCTCCGTCCGCAACGTTTCGGAGAGAAAACGGGAAATTGGCATGATGCGGGCAATCGGCTTCCCAAGAACTCAGGTCATGCTCTCAGTACTGCTGGAACTAGTAGTGCTAGGCCTAATAGGCTTAGTCATCGGAACAGTCAACGGCCTCCTCATCAGCATTGGATTTGCAAACATGCAAGGCACCACACTAGTGATTCCATGGAATGATATTGCCGTGTACGTAGGTTTCATCACAGCGATTGCCATAGCGGCAGGTGCCGTTCCAGGATGGTTCGCGTCAAGAATTCCACCCGCCGAAGCTTTGAGGTATGTAGGATAAAAAATGACGGTGATAACAGACATGCAAAAAGAATATACGATGATTGAAGATAGAGAACCCATATTGGTTATCTCTGGGTTACACAAACGCTACTCTGAAGGAAAGTCGAATGAGGTCCACGCCATCCGAGGATTAGACCTTACTGTCCGAAAGGGGGACATGATGGCGATTATGGGGCCATCAGGCTGCGGAAAAACTACCCTCTTGAACATGATAGGGCATCTGGACCGCCGTTCGGAAGGAAAAATTATAATCGACAACATAGACACCTCCAAGCTTTCAGACGGCAAAATGACCTCGTTCCGCAGAGATAAAATAGGCTTTATCTTCCAGCTTTTCAATCTCTTCCCATTCTTATCCGCTGTAGAAAACGTGGAAACCCCGCTACTGCTACAAGGCATGAAAGCAGGTGTAGCCCGTGAACAAGCGAAAATGCTTCTGAGAGAACTCGGAATGGGCGACAGACTGTATCACCTGCCTTCTGAACTGTCTGGAGGTCAACAGCAAAGAGTGGCGGTGGCGCGCGCGCTCATCACAGAACCCGCTATGATTCTCGGCGATGAACCTACAGGCGACTTGGACTCTACAACAAGCGCTGACGTTATGAAGCTGTTCCGTCGAATTAACCAAATCAACCAGCAAACTCTGGTATTGGTAACTCACAACCGCTGGATTGCTGAGCAATGCGATTACATTGTCCACATGACTGATGGGAAAATTTCCAGATTTGAACAGGGTCCCTTCAACACGGAGGAGGAAGCCAAATGAAAGTTTACGCAGGTGGATTGATAGATAAATCGCTAAGAGCAAATAACGCAAAGTTGCAAAAGAAGCTTGTTGCTGACTGCCGAAAGACTTTGCATGCGTCCAGAAAAGCCATGTTTAGCCAAGAACTAAACTCGTTCATGGTGCTGTCAGGAGAAAAAAACGGCGTTCCAGAACACAAAATTGTTGAAGAAATTGAGACAGGATGTGTTTACAAACGTTTCAAGAAGTACTACGCGACCAACGAGTCTAGACTGCAGCAACAGCTTAAAGCCAATCAAGAACTGCGGGAAACTTCAAAGATTGTTAAAGACTTCATAAAAGAGGTCGACCCGAACCTTGTGAAACATTTCAATTCCCAACTAAAGAAGATAATCAAGGAGTTGCCAGCCAGCTACCGCAAAATCCAGTTGAAAAGCTACGTGACGCTATGGGATTTCGCGGAGAATCAGCAGTACCGCTTTTTCCTTACAGGCTTTGATTCAGCAGTTTTCTCAGGGTCAGTCGCTGACGACAATGTAAACGTCAGCGAATTGGTTGACAAGCTGCTTATAGCAAACTTTTTTGCGGTATTTTTGAAGCCGACAATCACGCGTCTGAAACAGTTGGATGGCGTACTTGAAAGGTTGAAACTGGGTGTTGAAGGAACGCACTATAAAACAACTGACCCGAAGCTGCAGAAGAAGCTGGAACTGTTTTTCAGGATTTTAGCAGCAAAACTCAGCGCCTTACAGGACATTGATAATTTGATTTCAAGGATTTTCGAGTTGTTCCATGTTCCACGCGAAATGCTCGCTCCGTACAACTTCACGAATGGTTCCGTGGAAATGAACAAATCCCTCGCAGAAATGATGGTAGAATTGCAGTACGGAGAAACGCTGGTTCTTAAAGTCCACAGCAAACTGCAAGCGTGTCAAATTCACCTTCGTGACTACTTGGACGCAAACAAAAACGGCATAAAAACCATAGAGTCAACCACTGCATTCAAAAATGCGTTGTTACCCATAGCTGAGCTGAGCACGGACCTGTTTGTTGAAGCTGAACTGCTGAAGATGTGGTCAGACTTTTTCGGCGCGGACATTCCTTACTTCGGGTTTAACAAGCAAATCTTTACCGCACAGAACATTGAGGTAACTGGCGTTGCAGATCACAGCATCATTGCGGTGAGAGGATTAACCAAAAACTACAATCTCGGGCGAACAACCGTTTACGCACTGCGCGGCGTGAGCCTTGACGTTAAAGAGGGCGAGTTCGTCGCGATTGTAGGGAACTCTGGGGCGGGAAAAACAACGTTGCTGAACTGCATGGCGGGTCTTGACAGCCCAGACTATGGGGTAGTGTTGTTTCGCGGAGAAAACCTCCATAAAATGGAGGACGCTGCAAAATCGAAAGTCAGACTGTTAGAGATGGGTTTCATATTCCAAAGTTACGCTTTGCTGCCGCACTTCAACACCCGCGAGAACATAGCCTTACCCGCAGATTTAGCTGGGTTAAGCAAAGAATTGAAAGACCGCATAGAAAGCCTCCTTGAAGGTGTTGGGCTCAGTAATCAGGCTAAACAGTACCCTGCTACGTTGAGCGGTGGACAGATGCAGCGTGTAGCCATTGCCCGCGCATTAACCAACCGTCCCGCAGTGATATTTGCTGATGAGCCAACTGGAGATTTGGATTCTGGAACAGGCAAACAGGTCATGGAACTGCTCAAGAAATTCCATGAAGAAACAAAAACTACGATTATAGTCATTACTCACGAGCAAGACATCGCTGATTACGCGGAAAGACAAATTGTGATAGAAGACGGCGTAATCGCCTAGACCCCGCTGACTGGATAAAAAGACAAAAATATAAGCCGACATAGAATTATCCGAAGACTCAAAGACAACCACGGCAGTAACGCGTGCGGGGTTCCCCAAGCCTGGTATGGGGCAGGCCTGCTAAGTCTGTGGTCGAAAGGCCGCGTGGGTTCGAATCCCACACCCCGCGCTTCACTCCTTTTTCCAATTAAGACCTGAATATTGACTGTTTTGGATATATGTCCTTAAAATCGGTAAAAAATTAGCAAATGACCCGTTATCTAAACGGGCGAATAGCTCACCATTTAAACTGTATATGTGAACCGCGAGCTTAAACTGGCTGTTTTTCAACAAAGGTTGATAGCAGAATCGTAAGTCAGCAATACCTGATTCGATAGAAAACCTAATAATCTTCTTTGCAATACACTACTTCGAAATAAAGGAATTGTCATGGAAGAAAGAGACAAGGACAGTCGCGGTCAAGGTCTCGACAAAAACCTTGGTGAGCGACCAAGAGTTAATGGCTCCTTTTCCCTATTGGATGGTGCAAGCGCTCAGATACCTGTAATTACACCTGAACTAGCTTCTCTGAGCAAGATAGCAGCCGATAAAAATCGGCCGCTTGAAGAGCGCTTAGAAAGTTTTGAGATAATTCTTGACTCAGAAGTTGGCGATACCAATCTTACTAGAGGCAAAAATATCGAGAGGGAAATAGGCCTCAGACAGA
>WOR8_10005893_pt1 | contig 11785 bp, 9 predicted proteins | sample DeeMarSeWOR38_10_FD_19890 | JGI IMG/M metagenome (IMG submission 19890) | reverse complement strand
AAAATAAAAAAAATAAGCTTAAGGTAAGTGAGGGTACAAACATCACCATGGAAACAATAACTCCTGTAAAACGTTTGCTGGTTATCGATGACGAAGAAAATATGCGCCATATGTTATCAACGGTTCTGAGTAAGGGCGGATACCTTGTTGATACCGCGTCAGATGGAACCGAAGGCTTGAAGATGATTGATGAAGCTCACTATGATTATGTGCTGTGTGATATTAAGATGCCCAAGATGAGCGGAATGGATTTTTTAAAGGCTGCTCGGGAAAAGCTAAACAGCACCACAGTGATCATGATGTCGGCGTACGGGACCATCGATACGGCCATCGCAGCCATGAAACTCGGTGCCTATGATTACATTTCCAAACCGTTTAAAGCCGATGAAGTTTACATGACATTGAAAAAGGCTGATGAACGGGAAAGTTTAAAAAAGGAAAATCTACAGCTCAAAAAGCGTATTCAAAATATTGAAGGTGGCTATAATTTCGGCAATATCGTGGCCAAAAGCAAGGCCATGCAATCTGTATTTCATCTGGCTGCCAAAGCATCACAATACAAAACAACGGTTATGATATTGGGTGAAAGCGGAACCGGCAAAGAGTTGATTGCCCGGGCCATTCACTTTCAGGGCGAAAGATCGCAAAAGCCGTTGGTTCCGGTTAATTGCGGAGGCATTCCCGATAATTTGCTCGAAAGTGAATTGTTTGGATATAAAAAAGGTGCTTTTACCGGTGCAGACCGAGACAAAAACGGCCTTTTCCAGGAAGCCGATGGTGGCACTATATTTCTGGATGAAATCGGTGAGTTGCCGTTAGCATTACAGGTAAAACTTCTGCGTGTCTTGCAGGAAAATGAAATCAGACCGATAGGTGATTCTAAATCCACTAAAATTGATGTCCGCGTAATCGCCGCAACGGCAAAAAATTTGGAAAAAGAAGTCAGGAAAGGCATGTTTCGAGAGGACCTGTTTTACAGATTAAACGTATTATCCATAAAATTACCCCCGCTGAGAGAGCGTAGCGAAGACATCCCATCTTTATGTGAGCATTTCATTGAACGCTTCAGAGAATCACTGGACAAAGACATCAAGGAGATATCCGCCGCGGCCCTGTCGCAATTGCTATCATATCATTGGCCGGGAAATGTTCGAGAGCTCGAAAATGCGATCGAAAGGGCCTTAGTACTGGCTGAAGGCTCTGTGTTGTTACCGGAAAATTTTCCGCCGGAAATTGCTGAAAGCCATAAAGATGACCATTCCAATGGATTGATTGAAGGATTTTCGCTGAAGGAAGCCCAACGGGTGCTCGAGAAAAAGCTGATTACCAAAGCACTTAAAGAAACCGGAGGCAATCGTACGCAAGCTGCGCGGCTTTTAGAAATCAGTCATCCGTCACTCCTATCGAAGATTAAGGCCTATGATATATCTCTTTGAAAATGTCTAAAGTGCCTTCACAAAGAAATACCTAAAATGCCTAAAGTTAAGGCATTCTATCTTATTTTAATTTATAAAATCGACGAAGCGAAGCGAGACCATAATTTTAAGCATTTTAGGCACTTTTAACTTTAGGCATTTTCCGTAAATTGGCCCATTTGAGCAACAAGCTGCCCCAGGTAAAGCCAGCCCCAAATGCAGAAATAACGATCCAATCGCCTTTGCGAATTTTGTATTCTTGATAGGCTTCAGACATGGCCAGCGGTATGGTTGCAGCTGTCGTATTGCCGTAATTAGCGATATTAATGATCTCGTAAAAAGTCACTTTTCCCGTTTTCCTGTCATTCCCGCGAAGCTTGTACCGGACTTGATTCGGTAGCCGGAATCCAGTAAATTCAATATGTTCTGGATGCCGGATCAAATCCGGCATGACGATTCGGCGACTTTTTACGAGACCATCAATACTGGTGGAAACAAAAATCCTGAAACCTGCGGTTTCAGGATTTTTGTTGGGCAGCTGTTTCTCAGACGGATGAACCCATATTGTCGGATAATATTCTTTTCGGCGCTACAGGCGCATGTTTCAGGATATGTGTCGGACTCAGTATGTTCGACCGTTGATTTTTTTTCTTAATTTGCCGGAACATTTGAAAGTGACAACCCGACGCTCTCTCAATAGCAGGTCATCACCGGTGGCAGGGTTTCGTCCTCTGCGTTGTTTTTTGTCTTTCACACAGAATTTCCCAAAACCGGATATCAGGACGTCCTCGCTTTTTTCTAGTGTATTTTTAATGATTTCCAGCAGGCTTTCTATAATATCGACTGATTTTTTCTTTGTGAATCCGAGTTCGTGTACCCTTGCAACTATATCACTTTTGGTTAATGCCATGGCACCTCCTCAAATGAACGTTCTCCAATTCAAATTAGTTATCTTCTTTGACGGACTCCTCCTCCTTTTGCGGAATGAGCAATTCGACCTTTTTCATAATGTTATCAACGTTTTTCATAATTTCATCGATTTCTGTCTTAATTTGAATTTCAACGATATCATCCATGCAGACATCTCCATGATTTGCTTGTTATTTCATGACTCCATTAACCTGACTTAACACCATAATACTCTGTAACTATTAAAAATATACGGAAAATGGAATAGTGTCAAGTTTTAATAAGTTTTAGTGGAGTGCATAGTAAAATAAAACAAGCTTGGGGCTTCCCCCAATTGGAATGGTGGAATGGCCTACTCCGCCGAAGTAGCATCGGCTTCGAAGGCTGAACGGGAATATTGGGCACACAGTGAAGATTTAGCGCTATATTGAGTCCCGGGATACTGCAATATTGGGCAAATGACATAGGTGTACTTTTTGGTCGATACACGCTATATTATAAAAAAGGGCTGCCGCATCATCACATGGGGAGCCCTGTAATTTCTTGGAGCCGACGAGCGGACTTGAACCGCTGGCCTGCTGATTACGAATCAGCTGCTCTACCAGCTGAGCTACGTCGGCAAACTCTGTATTCGGTCACAGAGAACTTGGTCGTTGGGCCAAGCTATAAATAATCAGCTGTGCCTGTAAATACTTTTATGGGGTGTTGAAATAATGGAATATTGGAATAATGGGTTTAGTGTGCTGGGGTCAACTTTTATATATGGCGTGAATCGACTTTTAATAATCAAGATATTTTCTGATTTTTTATCCAATATTCCATTGTTCCATCATTCCATTATTCCTATATAATTTAATGCTGAGTAATAACTGTACCCCATAGGGATTACATCAAAGCCAATCCCTTTGGGGATTGACTATATTCTTTTATGTTCATTATGACTCAAAATCAAGAAATAAATTCAATCAAAACGCTTGTCGGACAAATTTCTCAAGGCAACCGATGGATTGAATGCACTGGAATGTCGGGGGCTGAACGCGCCTATGTGACCACCAAAGTGCATGATAGCTACCCGTCAGCCACTTGGGTAATCCTTCCCACCGTCAAACAAGCTGAAAGTTTTGTGGAAGATTTGCGTTTCTTTATACCAAAACAAAATGGGCCCGTCCTTTATTTTCCGCCCTATAACATATTACCCTTTAAATTCATTTCCTACCACAATGAGACGGCTGCCAACCGAGTCGCCGTGCTTTATCGGTTAATCGAAGATGCGGCGCAACCCGTGGTCGTCACCACCATCGATGCCCTGATGCAAAAAATTATTCCACGTGAGGTCATTGGGCAATTTGCAGAGCTTGTAATAAAGGATGAGGAACTGGATCGAGAGCGGCTTATTGATAAACTCATATGCGGCGGTTATATTCGCTCAACCATTGTCGAGGAACCGGGTGATTTCTCTGTCCGTGGCGGCATCGTTGACATTTTTGCGCCGCTTTATTCTAATCCGCTGCGAATCGAATTCTTTGGGGATCTTGTCGACTCCATTCGGTTTTTTTCGGCTGCCAATCAACGAACAATTCGGCAAACAAATGAAGCGGTTATTCTGCCTGCAAAAGAAATCGTACTGAACAAGTCCCATCTGCCCCAGATCATCAGCCGGGTTCGTATGCGGGCGGCTGAAATTGGTCTTCCCGTAACCCAGGTGCGGTCCATAGTCGATCAAATTAAAAATGTTGAGATATTTCCAGGTATTGAAAGCCTCATTTCACTGATTTATCCGCAACTTGATTCTTTATTTGACTATATCGCCGACAAAGCTTTGATTGTGTGTATAGATCCTGAGGAGCTTGAGAAGACGGCAATCGAATTTGAACAGCAGGTTTTACAAAACTACCGGGCAGCCTGCGATGCCGAAAAACTTTGTGTCGAGCCTACCAGTTTGTATTTGCACTGGAATCAGGTAAAAAAGCTGATTTCAGAAAGACAACAGTTGATTCTCAAAACCCTGGATGTGTTCACGCCGGAAGAGCCAAAATCCCATCATCCATTTCGGCTCAAATTTTCGATTAACGATAATTCTGGAATTCGCTCAACGTTAGAACATTCAAAAAGCACGGAGCGTCTTTTCAGGCCACTTGCAAATTGGCTGGATGATCAAAAGGATTCTGGATGCACCGGCATTGTCGTTTGTCGTACCCATGCACAATCGGAAAGAATAAAATCGTTGATTTCTCCTTATGGGGTCCGGTTTACCACCTTCGATGGTTTTCCTGAGTTAAATTCTAACACGCCAAGCTTCTGCTTATCTATCGGTCGGATTTCCTCCGGTTTTGTCTGGAAAGGCGAGTCACTTGCGCTGATCACCGAAGACGAAATTTTTGGCGTTAAAGCTCAGCGCAAAAAACAGCGTTCCCCAGCGCCCCGATCTCAAATGCTTGATCTTCAGGAATTAAAAAAAGATGATTTTATCGTTCATGATGACCATGGCATCGGGCGGTACGATGGATTGGCAAAATTGACGATCGATGGCCTCACCGGTGATTTCTTAACCATCTTGTATAAAGATAAGGATAAACTCTATCTGCCTGTCGACCGCATGAGCCTCGTGCAAAAGTATATGGGCGTCGACGGCATAGAACCTTCCCTGGATAAGATGGGTGGCAAATCCTGGGAACGTTTAAAGAAACGCGTGAAACGCTCGGCCGAAAAAATTGCCGGAGAGCTTCTTAATCTGTATGCCCGTCGAAATGTCGGAAAAGGATTTGCCTTTCGCACGGATGACATAGATTTCCGAGATTTTGAAGCTGTTTTTGAATATGAAGAAACAACCGATCAAATTAAAGCCATAAACGACACACTCTATGATATGCGACAACCCGTACCGATGGATCGGCTTGTTTGCGGAGATGTGGGGTATGGTAAAACCGAGGTTGCACTGCGCGCATCATTTTTATCCGTAAATAACGGCAAACAGGTCGCCATGCTTGTTCCGACAACCATTCTTGCCGAACAACACTATGCCACGTTCAGCCATCGCTTTGCGCGTTATCCGGTTAATCTTGCCTGTTTGAGCCGATTTCGTTCATCCAGCGAGCAGCGCGATATTTTAGCGGGGATTAAAACCGGAAAGATTGATATTGTGATCGGCACCCACCGGCTGTTGCAAAAAGATGTCGTCTTCAAAGATCTTGGATTGCTCGTTCTGGACGAGGAGCAGCGTTTTGGCGTTCAACACAAGGAAAAGCTGAAAAAATTGCGCAGCACGGTGGATGTATTAACTCTAACTGCCACCCCAATTCCCCGAACCTTGCACATCTCGTTGATGGGAATTCGCGATATCAGTGTCATTTCAACACCACCCGAATATCGTCAATCCATCATCACGTATCTGTCCGGGTTTGATGATGTGGTCATCGCCGAAGCGATTCGAAAGGAGCTCACTCGCAACGGCCAAATATTCTTTGTGCATAATAATATCCACAGTATAGAGAATATGGCGAACCAATTGAAGCAAATGGTACCCGAGATGAGACTCGGTATTGCCCACGCCCGATTGAACGAAGACGATTTGGAATCGGTGATGTATCAGTTTTTGAACAAAGAGATTGACCTGTTGCTCTGCACATCCATTATAGAATCCGGTTTGGATATTCCCTCGGCCAACACCATCATTGTCGATCGTGCCGATCGGTTTGGCCTGGCTCAAATGTATCAGTTGCGGGGTCGTGTTGGACGGGCAGATGAACAGGCCTATGCATATCTTCTTATCCCGTCCGAGAGTTCTTTGACAAAAGATGCGAAAAAGCGGTTAAAGGTTTTGATGGAACACAGTGATTTAGGCTCCGGATTTCAAATCGCCATGAATGATTTGAAAATTAGGGGTGGGGGCACTATTCTGGGAGCTTCTCAATCCGGCCATATTGCGGCCGTCGGTTATGATATGTTTCTGAAGCTTATGGAGAATGCGATTGCGGAATTAAAAGGCGAATCTGTTCCGGATGCCATCGAACCGGAAATAAATATCAGCCTGTCGGCCTTCTTTCCTGAGTCCTATATTCCTGATTTAGATCAGCGGCTGACGGCCTATCGTCGCTTGGCCAAAATGACCGAGTTGAAGGAAATTTCAGAGTTCAAAGCAGAAATGATTGATCGTTATGGAAATCTTCCGCAAGCAGCCAATAACCTCCTGTTGAAAATCATGTTAAAAATATTAGCAAAAAATGCAGGGATTTCCAGGCTTGATCTCAAAGATCGCCAGCTGATGGTCCAATTTTCCGAGGCGCTGCATTTTAATCCTGATGGGCTTGTTGATATGGTAATGGAGCAGCCCAAGCGTTTCGAATGGAAACGCGACCAACGGTTGAAGATTAAGCTCAATAAAAGTGCTATCGTGGGGCAGCTGCGGGAGACCAGAAATTTCTTGAAAGAAATTGCGCATCGTGTTAGCCAGTAAAAATTTGTACAATGATGTCAATGATATTTTGGGATCATATGATTACCCGACATAAAACAAGGATTGCGGTATTTTTTATATGATCAGATGGCTTCCAAGGGGTTTTCGATTCAGCGGAATCATCATCATGCTGGTTGCATTGATGGGGTGCACAGACTCGCAGACCGATTTCGAAAATGAATATTTAATTCGCCTGGGGGATCGCGTCGTTACCGTGCTTGATTTTAACGAAGCTTTTGAAATTACCAAAACTGCCTATCCCCATAATATTCGGTCTGATTCGGAGGACCTGAAAGAAGCAAAACTACGCCTTTTAAATCAGATGATCGTTGAAACAATATTGCTCAAAAGGGCCGATGAATTGGGTATCCAGGTATCCGAAGCAGAAGTACAAAAGGCCGTTGCTGCGATTAAAAACGATTATCCTGAAGGGGTTTTTGAAGAAACCCTACTGGAATTTGCCGTTTCCTACAAAGCATGGGTAGATCGATTACGGATTCGTTTGATTATGGAAAAAGTAGTCGACCAGGAGCTAAGGGATCAGATTGTAATTACCCCGGAAGAAATTTCCCGTTTTTATAAGGATATTTACAAAGCGCAAAACTTGGATGCAGCCGATAAAGATTCAAAGGATATCAATGAAGCCATCATTGAAAATTTGCGCAGAAAAAAGCTCGAAGAAGCTTATCAGGGCTGGATCAAAGATTTAAAAGCAAAATATACAATTGATATTAATAAGGTGCAATGGAAAAGGATTACCGGCCTGGAAAACTTTTCAGACCAAGATTTAGAGGGATGAAAGAAATTCTTTATAAATTTTTTCATTATATCAGCGCGGGGTCATTGGTTATTGCGACGGCTATTTTCGTTGCGGTATTGCTTTCAGGAGTTGCGTCGGCACAAGACTCGATTCTGGTGGATCGGATTGTTGCGGTTGTAAATAATGAAATCATTACCCTTTATGATCTCAACCAAAAATTCACGCCTTATGCCGAAAAAATCAAGGCATTGGGTTACGCTGCAGAAAAGGAGCGTGAAACGCTTTTTAAAGTCCGATCCGATGTGCTCAATCAGCTCATCGACCAAGAGCTTTCCAATCAGCAAATAGATAAATATAAGCTCACGGCCACAGAAAAAGAAATTGATAACGCCCTTGAAAACATGAAAGCTGCTCGTCACTATACCGACGAAGATATCCGCGCCGGACTGGCCCAACAGGGATTAACCATGGAGGATTTGCGAAAAGAGATCAAAGACCAGCTGTTGCGCAGGAAACTGGTAAATCTGGAAGTAAGATCAAAAATTGTGGTGACCGATGAAAATATTAAATCTTATTTTGAAAGTCATCCTGAAAAGTATGCCGGAGAAAAAAAATATCAACTCTGGAACATATTTGTGAATTTCTCGTCAGCAGCCTCTGATGATGAAAAACGAACTGCCTTTAATAAAATGCAAGTCGTTTTAGATAAATTAAAACAAGGGAATAATTTTGAAGCTTTGGTCAGTGACGACGCTTTTACATCGTTACAAGTTAAGGGAGGAGAATTAGGCTTATTTCTAATCAAGGAGCTTTCACCGCAACTGCAGAGTGTCGTCAAGGACATGAAAGCCGGGGAATTTTCTTCCATCCTGGATTCTGGATTTGGTTATCAAATTATATACGTGCAGAAAATCATTGATACAACCATAAAAAGCCTCGCCGAAGCTGAGAAAGAAATTGAGGATATCCTTTTCAAAGAAATGGTTGACAACAAGTTTCGGGAGTGGCTGAAGGAGCTGCGCGCCCGTTCCCATATTAAGGTTATAAATTAGTATGAAATCCGATAAAGAATCTCTTTCATTTGGACAGTATCTTCAATCTGTCCGGCTGGAAAAGAAAATCAGCCTTGAGCAGGTTTCTGATGAAACCCGAATTGGATTAGGAACCCTGAAGCTCATTGAGAAGGAAGAACATGAGAATCTTCCTGCCAAGGTATTTGTAAAGGGTTTTTTACGAGCCTATGCTCGCGCGATTGGCGCGGACGGAGAAGAAGCGGTTCAGCGTTATGAATCACGTCTGAGCGTCATCAAAAAGCTATCGGGTACAGATAAGGATTACGGCAATTCAACACTCCGGCCCTGGTGGAAGCTGTTGTTCGTTATGGTGGTTTACGTTGCCCTCATTGCCGTATCAATTCTGGGGATGTCTTACTTTGAAAGGCATTCATCCGAAGGCCAGGCATTCAAGCAGCACACTGCCGCACAAAAACAACAGATCGCACCAACCCCGGCCCAAGGAGAAAGCGAGTCGGATAAGAGCGTTGTGCAAGCAGTGGAAGAAAAATTTGTTTTACATATAACTGCCAAAGAAGATACATGGATGAAGGTTATCTCAGACAATCGGGATCCAAAGGAATACAACCTTGCATCCGGCGATAGCCTGGAGCTTGAAGCCTCATCGAAATTCAACCTTCTCATCGGCAATGCCGGAGGCGTTACACTTAAATTGAATGATAAGGAAATTCCCATAGCGGGTAAAAATGGCGAGATGGTTAATCTCGATCTACCCTGATTTACCATTTCGGCATTTTTGCAATCAACTGAAAATATATAATTTCTTTGGGGCTTTCGAATTTGCCCCGAGAATGGAATAATGGAATAGTGGAATGATGGAATATTGGTTTATTAAAGGATAATATGCCTATTTTTAATGTTTGCGTCAAGCTGATTGCTGCCATTAAACCATCACGCCATGATCCTCTCGTAGCCATAGGCTCTATGAGCGGAGGCCAAAACCCAATATTTCATTATTCCAGCATTCCAACATTCCAATTGGGGCGAAGCCCCTAAGGTTAGGTACATTCATGCAATCGGATCGCACCAGAGTTCTTATTGATAGCATACGGAGGCTTCTACGACGGGGCGCAACCAGCCACCTAAACAAAATCGTCAACAAGACGCATGCGGCGGACCTGTCGGTTGTTTTTCGATCACTGTCTGGCTCTCAGCAACAAACCCTGTTTCAGATGATAAGGGATACCGAACAAAAAGGAATGTTGTTAGGTGAGCTTGATGAAGACACCGCCGTGGAAATCATCGAATATTTAAATATCGAGGACATTGTTGAGATTTTCGAAAGTATGCCAAACGATGACGTTGCTGATTTACTCGGGCGACTGCCAGAGGAAATGTCCCAGGCGATCCTCGAAAAGATGAAAAAGGATGAGTCTGAAGAAGTTGAAGATCTGCTGCGTTATGAAGATGATACCGCCGGTGGTATCATGGTGCCCGATTTCATTGCGCTCGGACAAGATATCACCGCTAAAGAAGCCATTGAGTCTCTGCAAAAAGAGCATCTTGAAGTAGAAATGGCATTCTATCTTTATGTAATCGATGAATATGGCAAATTGGTGGGCGTTAGCTCTTTGAGACAATTGGTCGTTGTGCCGCCGGAAACACCGTTAAAAGAATTCATGACCACGGACGTATTTTCCGTTCAAACAGACATGGACCAGGAAGAGGTTGCGAAAATCGTTGCGCGCTATGATATATTGGCAGTACCGGTTGTGGACGTGTCCCATAAATTGGTTGGCATCGTCACGGTCGATGATGTGATCGATATTTTCAGACGTGAGGCAACCGAAGACATTTTGAAGATGGCGGGCGCCGGGGAAGAATTTGTGGAGACCAAATCTGTTCTGAAAAGCACCCGGATTCGATTGCCTTGGTTATTTGCCAGCTGCCTTGGTGGAATCGTTGCCTTTTTTATTATTGGCAAATTTGAAAGCAGTCTTTATAAAATAGCGTATTTGGCCGCATTTATCCCGGTGATTATGGGCATGGGCGGAAATATCGGAACCCAATCGTCGACTATCGTCGTTCGAGGTCTGGCAACCGGGCGGATAAATATTAGAGATTTTTGGACAGTTGTTATCAAGGAGTTGGCCATCGGGGTTATTCTCGGATTAATTTATGGCATTCTCATCGGCAGTGTGGCGCAATTTCGTTACAGTATTGAGGCCCTTGCCATTTCCGTGGCGCTGGCGGTAATTTGCTCGATGTCCCTGGCAGCCCTAATCGGCTCGTTGGTGCCCATGAGTTTTGCCAAAATCAATATCGATCCAGCTGTTGCTACCGGGCCGTTCGTAACTACAGCCATCGACATCATTGCCGTATTTTTTTATTTTCTAATCGCCACCACTCTTCTTGGTATATAAAAACATGCCTGCCTTTTCAACGCCTGCCATTTTACTTCGGCGCCTTGATTACGGAGATTATGATCTTATTGTTACCTTCTTTAGTCTGACTCAGGGTAAGATCCCTCTGATTGCCAAGGCGGCAAAAAAAAGTTCAAAACGTTTTGCCGGTGTGCTTGAACTTTTTTCCGTCCTGAATATAGTGGGGACCACCGGCCGGGGAAAAGGCCTGCCGATTTTGCAAGAGGCGGCAATAAAGCAGGCTTTCAGTGAAATCAGGGCGGATATCCAGAAGACTGCCTATGCCAGTTATTGGACTGAAATAATTTATGCTTGGATGGCTGAAAATGAGCGTCAGACAGAGGTATATTATTTGTTGAAACATGTTCTCAGCGCCCTGGATAGCGGAGCGGCTACTGCAGAGGCGCTGAGTATTTTGTTTCAAATGAGATTTCTTGCTTTATCGGGTCATCACCCCAATTTACACCACTGTTCTCACTGCCGAACATCATTGGAGATGATGAACCAAGACAGACTTGATTTTGATATTGTCAAGGGCGGAATTAGGTGCAACAAGTGCTCATCCGCAACTGCTGAAGGTATCCGTCTCACCAAGGGGACCGTTAAACAACTGCTTTGGGTTGCCAGCGGAGACCTGTTCAAAGCTGCCAGAATGAAGTTCACTTCAGGAGCGATACGCGAAGGTTTAGAATTTCTGGAGGCTTTTGTCCCATACCACTTGGGAAAGCAGCCGCGGAGCCTTAAGTTTTTGCGACAGATCAGGGAATAAACAGAAATTGATTATTGAATATTGAAAATTGAATATTTGTGGA
>WOR8_10005891_pt1 | contig 11786 bp, 6 predicted proteins | sample DeeMarSeWOR38_10_FD_19890 | JGI IMG/M metagenome (IMG submission 19890) | reverse complement strand
CCAGATTATAATATTATTTGGGAATATACAAATCCTTATCCAAGTGGACATGGAAATGATGTTTTTAAGATTCATTATGTGCCAGAAGAATATCAAGAACCTAAAATACCGAACTTGGAATGTGAAGGTAGTTTAAGCTGGTCTAATGTAGAACCTGGATCATCTGTTTCAGGAAATTTTAAGGTAAAAAATATTGGTAATAATGACTCTTTTCTTAATTGGACGATTGATTCGTTTCCTAGTTGGGGTACTTGGTCATTTGATCCTTATTTTGGTTTAAATCTTACACCACAAGATGAATCTGTGATTATTCATGTAACGGTTGAGGCACCGGAAAATAAAAAAACTGAATTTGAAGGAAATATCAGAATAGTAAACAATGATGATCCTTATGATTATAGTTTAATCCCAGTTTATCTAAAAACACCAAAAAACAAAATGTTGTTAATATTTGTTGATGAGTTTTTAAGAAATCATCCTTTTTTATTTTCAATATTTCGTTTTTTACTTTGATTGAATGATTTTTATTTTCTTTTATTATTTGAAAGTAAAAGTTTATTATTCTAATGTAAAAATAACAATCGAAATGCTTAAATGCTATACACAAATTAACATATGTTAAATAATAATGATTGTGGAGGCATAATAATGAAAAATATTATAAAATTAGAACTGAGTCTAGTGATTTGTGCTTTGCTTTTAGCAACAGCTATAAATGCGAATGGAACAACTTTTAATAGTGAAAAATTACCATCTATTATTAATGAAAAAACTATTTCTATACAAGATTCAACAGTTGTAATAAATCTTTGGGATGAACAACTTGATAATGGAAATGTATTACCTTTTTATTCTATTAGTTTAGATGGTGGAAAAACAGTTGTTAGAACCGTTCAACCATCTTATGAGCTTGGTCTTAGATATGCTCATTTTGATCCATTAGTTAGTACACCTGCTACTCCATCAATTTTATCTGCAGGAGATGAGATGCATTGATTTATGGGACAGTTTTTAACCCAACCATTTGAAGAATGTAAAAATGCAAGAACATCCTTGGGCGGTTTTGTTAGACAATACATTGCTCAATTTGCTTATCTTGTTGAAATGACTGATTCAGTTCGTATGCAGGTTGAATCATTACCTTATGTTCGTTGGGTTGGACAATATGAACCAGCATATAGACTTGAAGAATACATGCTTGAAAACCTTGATAATGCCCAACTAATGTACCCATCACAACGATACAGCATACAAGTTCATACTGTTGAACAAAAACAAATTATTGCAGATCGCATTAATTCTATTGGTGGTACAACCGATAAAGCAGATGCAGGAAAATACCTTCTTATAGCTACCTTAACTCCTGAACAACTTTTTTCTGTCGTTCGCTGGGATGAAATCAACTTTATTGATAGATGGAGTCCACTTGAACCTGATATGGATATTGTTCGAGAAATCAGTGGCGCAAACTATGTTGAAGCTGTAGCAGGATATGATGGAGAGGGTGTTCGAGGAGAGTCATTTGATACAGGGTTTAATCTTAATCATGTTGATTTCCAACATGACCCTTTGATTGTTCATGGTACACAGGGTTCAGTAGATTCCCATGGAAATGCATGTATAGGTGTCTGTTTTGGTGATGGAACCGGTAATCCACAGGCACGTGGTTTGATGCCCGCAGGACAAGGAATTGTTGCATGGTACAGTTACGTTGGATTAACCGGACCAAGTAGATACACCCATACAGGTGAGTTGGTTCAAGCACCTTACTATGCAGTGTTTCAAACAGCAAGTGTAGGAAGCTCCCAGACATCACAATATACAACAATTTCTGCAGATACCGATACATCTCTATTTGATTTTGATATAGTTCATTGTCAATCTCAAAGTAACCTAGGTAGTACAAGCTCAAGACCACAGGCATGGGCAAAAAACATTATCTCAGGTGGTGCAGTCTATCATTATGATACATTAACAAAAGACGATGATATGTGGAATCATGGTGCAAGTATTGGACCGGCAACTGATGGTAGAATAAAACCAGATTTATGTGGGTTTTATGATCAGATATTCACAACGTACTCAACCAGTTCAACAGGTTATGGGCAATTTGGTGGAACCAGTGGTGCAACACCAATTATCGCAGGTCATGTTGGTTTGTTTTTTGATATGTGGGCAGATGGAATATTTGGTAACGAAGTAATTCCGGGTGGTAATGTCTTTGATAATAAAGCACATATGACTACTGCAAAAGCTATGATGATTAATACTGCTGTTCCTTATCCATTTAACGGAACCACAGAAGATAAAACCCGTATGCATCAAGGTTGGGGTTTGCCTAATGTTTCAACAATGTATGATCTACGTGATGATTTCTACATAATTGATGAATCTGATATTTTAGAGCCCTTTGAAGTATCAAGTCATACCGTATCTGTTGAATCAGGTGCACCATTCCTAAAAATAACTATGACTTATGCAGATCCAGCTGGAAATCCTTCCGTTCAAACCCAGCATAGAATAAATGATTTAACCTTAAAAGCAACATCACCATCAAATGTTGTTTACTGGGGAAATAATGGTTTAAAAGAAGGAGTATGGTCTACAGCAGGAGGAAATGCTGATACAAAAGATACAGTTGAATGTATTTTTATTGAAAATCCAGAACAAGGTGGATGGACAATTGAGGTTTCTGCAGATGAATTAATTCAGGATTCCCATGTTGAAACACCTGAACTAGATGCAGATTATGCATTAGTAATTAGCCCAGTACTTTCAGGACCAAACCCACCAGAAATAAGTGGACCATCTGAGGTTGATATCGGTAAAGAATACGAATTTAGTTTTGTTACGGAAGACCCACTTGGTGAAGATCTATATTACTGGATTGAATGGGGCGATGGAAGCGTTGAAGAATGGCTTGGTCCATATCTATCAGGTCAAGAAATAACACGTTCACATGCATGGTTTGATGAAGGTAATTTTTCAGTAATTGCAAAAGCAAAAAACGAACTTGGTAGCGAAGGTGGATTTTCACTTCCATTTTATATTAATGTTCTTGCACCGGATCTCGAAATCCAAATGATAACTGGAGGATTTTTAAGAGCAGGTGTATCTATTAAAAACAAAGGTGGAGCAGAAGCAACAAATGTAAGTTGGAATTTAACTGTTAATTGTAATGCTTTAATATGTGGAAAAGAAACAAGTGATATAATTCCAAGTATTCTTCCAGGTGAAACAGTGAAAGTAAAATCAAAAGTAATAATGGGATTAGGAAATACACAATTTATGGCCTGTAGTGGAGAACCTTTTGGATCCTCATGTATAAGACAACAAGGTGGAAAACTGTTTTTATTCTATGTAAAAGTAAATATTGGAGGTTAATAAATAAAATAAACCTCAACAATTTTTTCTTTTTTTTATTATCCGGTTTCTATCCTTGAACAAAAAATTTTTCCATTATTTATTATATCAAAAACAAAAATGTCATCATCTTGAAAATTATAAGTTGCAAATTTAACATATTTTCCATTTGTTAAATCGAGTAACTCAAAATAACCATTTACAAATCTATATTTTTCATAGGAATATGTATTTAAAATAGTTTTGGAAAAAGTCTCATAATCATTTATTAATTCATCACCTTGTTGCTCATCAAGAGTAAAAATTCTACCATCATCTGTAACTAAATAATATTGTGGGTATGCTGATGATTGATTAAGCCAAAATCCAGTAAATTTTTGCATATCTTCAGAATTGATTTCACCATTTTCAGTATCATTTTTTTGTTCATTACATCCACTTAATATAATAATGAATATAATAAAGATAAATCCAACTATAGATTTTTTTTTCATACAACCTCAGTTTAGACTATAATAAAAATCTATTATAAATTAATTTAGGAATTTAGAAGATTTTTTTATTAAAAATATTTTACAGTTTTTTATTGTTTATATGAAAATATAATATAACATATAAACAACCATTATTTTATAAACAATATCATTTTAATCAAATTTTGATTTAATTTATCACATAAGCATTTTATCATTTAAAAAAATAAAGATTTTATGATAAAAAATAGTAATCTTCAAAAACCAATATTCTATTTAAGACCTGCCCAAAATGGGCGGGTAACAAAGCGGTTATGTGACAGACTGCAGATCTGTTTACGAGGGTTCAAATCCCTCTCCGCCCTTTTTTTAATTTTATTTTTTATAATAATATTTAGTTCAGGTAAGACAAATGCTAATGTTCTAATTAACGAAGTAATGTATGACCCTGAACTTAGTGATAATTACTATGAATGGATAGAGTTATTTAATCCTTCAAATAATTCTATAAATTTATCTGGTTGGATTGTTGTTGATAACTCAGAAAATGAATCTATTGAGGGGGATTTTGATCATGGAAATGGTACAACAATAATACCTCCATTTGGTTATGCGATAATAACTGATCATGGAACAAAATTTTATGAAAATTTTTCAATACCAGATAGAACAATTAAATTATATACTGATGATTCAAGTATTGGTAATAGCCTAGGTAATAGCGGAGACAAACTTATACTTAAAAATGAAACTGGAGAAATAATCGATTCCGTTGAATGGATAATTGATTATGATGATGTAATAGGTACTCCAGCAAGTTATGTCTTAGAAAATCATTCTTTATCCAGATATTACAATGTTGATACAGATAATTCAAGTAAAGATTTTTATGATGCATCAACTCCAACACCAGGTTTTGAAAATAAAATTGATTTAAAACCAAATTTAAATATAGATTTATATCCAGAGTTTATACCAAAAATTGAAAATGATTCTGTATATAGTCTTCCGTTTTTAATAAAAATAAATATAAGTAATTATCCTGCAAATGCTACTTATAAAATAAAGTCTTACATTGTTGGAAATATCACCAGCAGTACACCTGCAACTCAAACATATAATGGAACAAGTTGGCAATATTCTACCCAATATTCATCTACATTAACAACAGATGTTTTTGGTAATTGGTCTGGTTGGCAATATCTACGTTTCAAAAAAGATTACAAAGAATATGATGAAAATATAAAAGAAAATTTTTCAGCTTTTTTAATTGTTAAAATTAAAAAAGATAGTACTACAGAAGAAGTATTAAAAAAAATATATCTTCTTGATATGGATGAATCTACTTCAAATGGAACAATCGGAGGATATTTAACAGGATTATTTATAGATAATAATACTTTTTTGGAGAAAAAAACTGTAGTTATTGAAAATAAATTTGGTAATATCACAGGAATTTATTTGACAGAAGATAATGAAATTGATGAAGGTCTATCTTCGATACCAGGATATTATAAGTTAACGTCATCTATTGGTTCAAACTATACAATAAAAATTTTAGATGAAAAAAATAGTATAATAAAAAATATAACCGATGTTACAATAAAAAAAGGTAAATTCAAAGTTAGTATTGATTCAGGTGAAAAAAATTACTTATTAAAAAGAAATGAGTCTATAGAAATTCCTTTAATTGTTAAAAATTTAGGAGATTTTGATGATAATATTCAAATAAATATTATCCAAAATTTAGAAGGTTGGTATGCAACTTTAAACGTACAAAATATTTATTTAAATGCTAAAGAAACAAGCAATGTTTTTTTACATATTACAGCAGGTAATCTTGATTGTATAGAAAATAATGTAACAATTAAGGCAGCTTCAAATAATGATTATGGAGAATTTGATGAAATTGCAATTTTTTTTAAGATTCTTGCTGCTGATTTGACAATAGAAGATGTAAGAACATATAAAGATCAAGAAAATGAAACATATATCTTTGGTGAAGGAGAAATTGTAAAAATAAAAGCTGTTATTAAAAATCTTGGTTATGAAAACGCAACCAACTTTAATGTAACATTCTATTACGATTTTCAGGATGAAAGTCATTTAATTGAATATAAAAATTATGACAGTATAGGTAACTATAGAAAATATCCTTCTATTGTATGGGACACCAAAGACGTTTCACCTGGTATTCACACAATAATTGTTATTGTTGATGTAGAAAATAAAATTGAGGAGCTGTCTGAATCGAACAATAAAATTACTGTTGATATAAAAATTTTTAAAACGAATTTATCAACAATAGAAAAAGAAGTTTTAATAACAGAAATTTTTTATAATACTCATCCAAAAATTGATAATGAATTTTTATGCATATATAATCCATCATCCAAACCTGTTGATATTTCTGGTTGGTATATAACAAAGGATCCCTTTAAAACAAAAACTGACCAAACAAAAATAGTCTTTCCTAATTGTACAATAATTGCTCCAAAAACTAAACTCACAATTACTGAAAATGCTAGTTCATATACATGGGAAATAGGTGAAATGCCTGACTTTGAATATAATGTAAATTCTATAGTAGATATTCCCCAGATGTTTTTTAAAAAAAATTTTACTTTAGGTAATTCTGGAGAAATAGTTATCTTAAAAGATTGTTATAATCATACAATAGATGTTATTGTTTATGGAAAAAACAAGTATAATGTTAGTGGATGGACTGGACCATCTGTTCCTATTTGTAAAAATGGAATTTTAATTAAAAGAAATACAGATGAAAACGGTACTTACATAGATACAAACAGCTCAAGCGATTGGTTAAGTTTCAGAAAATATGGTATAGGCCAATCTAATATTCCATATGTTAATATATCTTTTAATGGTGAAATAACAACTTTTATTTCACCAGACAACAGTTTTAGATTAATAGTAAATGAACTTAGAAATGCAACAGAATCTATTTATCTAAATATCTATGAATTTACAAATTATTTTCTTTGCAATGAATTAATCAACGCACTACTAAGAAATGTTTCGGTAAATATACTACTAGATGGTTCACCCGTAGGTGGAATAAGCAATGAAGAAAAATTTATATTAAATAGGATTACGAATTATAAAGGAAATATCAGATTTATAATTAATGACATAGAAAATAAAATTTATAAAAGATATGTTTTTAATCATGGAAAATATCTTATAATAGATAATAAAACAGTAATTATTGAAAGTTGCAATTGGGCATTAAGTGGTGTTCCAAAAAATCCAACTTATGGAAATCGAGAATGGGGCATCATAATAAAAAACGATAGCGTTGCAGCTTTTTTTTTAAAAGTTTTTCAAGAGGATTGGAATAAAGACCGCTGTGACATTTACTCTTTTAATCAAATGGGCTTTATAATTCCAGATAATTTTTACAAGGACGAATCATTTTATTCAGGATTGTATGAACCTAGATTCGAGTCAGAAACATTTGCAGGTAATTTTTTTTGTATACCAGTTTTTTCCCCAGATAATAGCTACAAAGCAATATATAATATGATATACTCAGCCAGTGAAAGCATCTATATTCAGCAGTTGTATATTTATAAAAACTGGAAGCAAGAGATTAATCCATTTGTTGAACTACTTGCTAACAAATTTAAACAAGGTGTTGATATAAAAGTTATTTTAAACTACAACCAAGCTTATGATGAAACAAATGAAAAATGTAATCAAACAAAACAATACTTTGATGAAATTGGTATACAAACAAAATTCATATACTCAAACTGGTCAATATTTTCCAATGTTCATAACAAGGGTATTATTGTGGATAATGAATCTGTTTTAATTTCAAGTATTAATTGGAATGAAAATTCTGTTCTAAATAACAGAGAAGTAGGTATTATAATAAAAAATAAAGAGTTAGCTAAATATTATGCAGATGTTTTTTTTTATGATTGGAATCTAAGTCCAATGGAACAAAAAATAATGGAAAAAAATATATTATTAACAGATTATAAGAACACTATTTATATAATGATTATATTTACTATAACCTTCGCCCTTATTATTCGCGATTGGAGAAAACGTAAATGGACATAGCATTATTTCCACAACATTGGATCTCGATACTTTGTTTTTGTATAATGATTGGAGCACTAGTAATTGCTTATATAAAAAAACTTATGATTACATACACTTTGATAATTGTAAATATCATTATTTTTATTATAACAATATTTTTTGAAAATGAAATAATTTATGGTATAGGTGATTATCCAGGTTTAGGTTTTAGATCAATTTATCTTAATATTGAATATTCTCCTCAACTTTATACATTATTTACATCTATGTTTATTCATGGTGGTTTTGCTCATATTTTTGGTAATATGTTTGTATTTTTCTTTGTAGGAACAGCACTTGAAGAAAGAGTTGGAATGAAAAAATTTTTGATTATTTATTTAATAGCAGGTATTTGTGGTGCAATCACCCAAGCAGCACTGAACTTAAATTCAATTATTCCCATGATTGGTGCATCAGGTGCAATTTTTGGTGTAATGGGTGCACTTGCATATGCTTTTCCAAGAGATGAAGTAGTAATGCCTATCGGAATTGGCATTATGTTTCTTACTAAAATTAAGGTAATTTATGCGGTTTTATTTTTTGCAGCAATTGAAACAATTGTTGTATGGTTAGATGTACAAGATACAACTGCACATTTTGCACATTTAGGCGGACTAGTAGGTGGTTTTATACTAGCTGCAATATTAATCAAAAAGGTAAAAAAAAGTAGTACAGGGTCTTTTCAAACAATTCACTATGATTCAAATTTATCACCAAAACCACCTGAGATAAATATCTCGAATTTAAAACAACTAGCAAATACATCTGAACTAAAAGAAATATTAAAAAAGATAGAAAATGAAACAGTACCACAAGTTAAAGATATATGGCTTGAACATTTCTTTGAAAAAGCAATTTGTCCAAAATGTAAAAACAATTTAAACCATTTTGATAACAGAGTTTGGTGTGAAAAATGTGGTTTTAGAACCAATTACTAATTTTTAGAAATTTGGTAGATTAAGACCAACTAGTTTTCCATAAAAAAGTAAACTAGAAATTATATATCCGGCAATCGCCCCTCCGCATAAACATGGAAGTCCAGCTTGAGGTTTACCCTTTATTACAAAAGTCATTAAAATTGTAAAACCAATAAGTGTCCCAATAATTACAGATATTGCAATTGGTAAACCATTTTCTATGAAACGAAATGAAGCAGCAGTTAAAATACCTGGCATTACAACATCCCCTAATCCCATAAAAAATGCATCTCTTTCCTCACCATTTTTTATTTTCTCTTTTAAACTTTTTTTTTCTTTTAGTAAAGAGTAATGTTTTACTTTTGGAATAACTAACAAAACAGGTAATTTAAGATCCATTACAGTATCTGCTAAATCTATCATGTGCTTTGTTTTATATACAGAAATAGCATCGTATATTGCCAAACCAATTAGTAGTAAAATTACTAAAAAAATACCCAAAGAGATTCCAAATATTGCTATAGCACCAGCACCAATAATAATACCTGTTAAATCAATAACGTACCATTCTGGATACTTGTATAAAACGATAATAAGAAAAATCGATAAAATTGCAGATACAAAAATGGCAATCCACCAAGGTAAAATAAATATAAAAATTGGGGCAAAAACATAAAAAGAAGTATATCCTAATGCAGCTAGTATAATAAATAAAATTATTTTTTTCTTCCAAAACTTAGCAATTAACAAAATTATGATTGTTACAGTAAGTAAAATTACAAAGATATAAACAATATTCATAGGATCGTTAGTTTCTTCAAATGCTTGCATTCCAGCTGTTTCAAATGGCCAGACTAGCAGCAAAGCAAAAAAATTAATTATAACAAACAAACATCCCATTAAAACAATAGGTATTAATTCATGAGTAAAATTTTTATGTTTATTCATTAGATTCAATGATATTATATTTTACTATTTATAGAGTGTGATTTTTAAAAACAAAACTTTTAGTTAATATTAATGATTAAGAATTTCGAGAAATTATGTCAAAAGGAAGATTAATATTTATTGGCTTAGGTCTTTATGATGAAAAAGATATTTCATTAAAAGGCATTGAGGAAATAAAAGACTGTGATAAATTATTTGCAGAGTTCTACACAGCAATTCTTACAGGAACTAATCTAAAAAAAATTGAAAAAACAATTGGAAAAAAAATAGAGGTTTTATCAAGAGAAGAAACTGAGAATGGTAAAAAAATTCTTGAATTAGCTGAAACAAAAAATGTTGTTTTTTTAACAGCAGGAGATCCAATGAGTGCAACCACGCATATTGATCTTCGATTAAATGCTATAAAACTTGGTATTACAACAAAAATTATACACGGAAGTAGTATTTTTACTGCTGTTCCGGGTTTACTTGGATTACAAAATTATAAATTTGGTAGAACTACAACTCTTGCATATCCAGAAAAGGATTATTTTCCAACAAGTCCATATAGTATTATAGATTTTAATAAAAAACTTGGTTTACACACCCTTGTCCTTCTTGATATTCAAGCTGAAAAAAAAAGATTTATGACAGCTAATGAAGCTATGAAATTACTACTTGAAATGGAAGAAAAAATTAAAGGAGATATTTTCAAGCAAGATAATTACATATGTGTTGTAGCAAGGGCAGGATCTGAGGAACCTTTAGTTGCAGCAGGTAAAATAAATGATTTAATTGAGAAGGATTTTGGACCTCCACTTCATACAATTGTTGTTCCAGGTAATCTACATTTTATGGAATTTGAATCTTTAAAGATACTTGCACAATTACCTGCACAATAGAATAAAAAAATACAAAAACTATAATAAGTATAGGGATGTTATTCAAAAAGCAGGGGATATGATGCAACAGAAAAATACAGTTGTCGGTTTTATATATGGAAATGTAGGTTCTACAGAATTTAATTTTGCAGTTGATGGACAAAATATTCAGAAATTTGATTATATTTTTGCTCCTCATAAAGAGGGAAATATGCTTGCTCAGATTATGGATATTAAGCAGCATTCTGATCTACATTTTGACAATGCCGCTACTATCATGAAAAGCGGAGGAACTCCTGCTTTTACTGCTAAGCTTACTGCTGCTGCAGGAGTTATTGGTTATAGAGATAAAGAAGGTATTTTGCAGGCACCCAGAACACCTTTTAGTGCAGGAACAGCAATTATGCGTGCTGAAGAAAATTTAATTAGACATGTACTTGGTTTAAATGCATCCAAAGAAGATGGTGCTTATATAGGTCTTTTAAAAGGACACAATATCCGGGTTTTTTTAAATATTGATGCCTTAGTTCAAAAACATATTTGTATACTTGCTAAAACAGGTGGTGGAAAAAGTTATGCTTGTGGAGTTTTAATTGAGGAATTATTGAAGCATAAAATACCAATGGTTATAATTGATACTCATGGTGAATATCATTCTTTAAAAGAATCAAACAAAAGTAAAAAAGATCAAAAGAATATGGAAAAATTCGGTATTAAGAAACAATCTTATGAAAATCAAATAAATGAATTTTCTCCAATTAACTATGGTGGAAAAATTAAACATCTGACTCTAAATGGTATAAATCTGGAAGCACGTGAAATAATTGATTTACTTTCAGCTAAACTATCAGGTCCACAAATAGGTGTTTTGTATCAAGCAATAAAAGAAATTAAAGAGTATAAAAAAGTTTATAATTTTAGAGATATAATTGATGCCGTTGGTAGAAGTAAAAGTAATGCTCGTTGGAATGTTACAGCATCTTTAGAATCACTTGATTCCATAGGTGTTTTTTCTGAAAAAGGAACATCTTCAAATGAACTTGTCACAAAAGGAAAATGTACAACAATTAATATGAAAGGAGTTCCACCTGATGTTCAGGATGTTGTTGTAG